>Ga0210057_1000116_pt1 | contig 153862 bp, 163 predicted proteins | sample CryGeyCG2114_010_2_FD_183968 | JGI IMG/M metagenome (GOLD analysis project Ga0210057, IMG submission 183968) | Groundwater microbial communities from aquifer - Crystal Geyser CG10_big_fil_rev_8/21/14_0.10 (SPAdes) (version 2) | ecosystem: Environmental > Aquatic > Deep subsurface > Groundwater...
ACGCTTTCTTTCTTCGAGTGATTTCAGTTTGCGAGATTTTATATTCCATCATTATCAGTATATAGAATTAGCGGGAACTAAGGAATCGGTTGACTTCCTTATTTGTAAATTCAGGATACTCCAGCTCCCCAACCCAATCAATTCGTCCGAATTCATACCATTTCTCGAGCAAGAGCATCAGTCTGACATGATTTGGTAAAATCATTCCATGAATGAAAAATTTGAAATTACCGGAGTTCAAGATTTTATTGCAACATTTCCTGGCTTTAAAGATTGTGTTGTTCGGGCAGTCGACGGTGGAGTTTCGACGGAAGTCTACAAGCTGACCCGCGGGAATGATGTCTTTTATCTTAGAATTGCTCCAGAAAGTGAAAGTATGGGCGCACCGTCTGCTATTAGAAAAAGGCGTGTCGGTTCCCCGGGTTTTGGTCAATGGAGACCAGAACAATGTTTTAGGAAGATCATATTTAGTGACCAGCGAAATAGCTGGAGCGCCATATCAAAAAGAAGGTATCAAAAATCCGGAAGTGATATTTGAAGCAGGGAAACAGTTGGCCTTAATTAATTCAATTCCTGTTAGAAATTTTGGATGGATTGATAATACAGATCCAGACCCGAAAGAGTTTGTTGGCGATTGTTCCACATATGAAGAGTTTGCTCTAGATCAAGAAGAAATTGAAAAAATGCTTAGAGAATTAATTGATCTTGGAAAGATAGATGGTGGCTTAGAAAGAAAATATTTGAAATATGTAAGAGAGAAAAGTGGTTCTTTCGAACCAGGAAGCCCTTGTTTATCTCATGGAGATTTTGATCCTTCGCACATATATTCTAAAGAGGGGAAATATCAGGGTATTATTGATTTTGGTGATATACGTTGTACCAGCATATATCATGATCTGGCACACTTTTTTGTTTATGTAAGAAAGGACTTTCCAACCCTTCTTGCCGGATATGAGACAGTAACGGATCTTGGACCAAATTATTTAGACAGAATACATTTTGTGGCCACAATATTTGGTCTTAGAAAATTTTGGTGGACAGCCAAAAGCATACCTGATAGAGCAAACAAAGACCATCCGGCGTTTGGTTTATTTAGATCAGTCCTTTCTTAACATAGAACTTGCCTGATTTGTCCAAAAAGGATAAGATTTTGAACAAATTCTAGGGTTCTGTTATCCAGTAAGTGTATTTTCGTCCCTTTGATGTAAAATAGAATTATGAAAAACCTCGTGGTTAGCTTCCAAAAAGCCCGAGACGATTTACTAAAATTACTTGATAAATTCCCAGCAGGTAAAAGAGAAACAATATTGCTTGACAAATGGAGTTTAAAAAATCTTTTGTCACACCTTACTGGTTGGGCAAAGTACCAAACTACCTCTCTAAGAGAATTTAAAAAGTCTGGAGAAATTAAATTTCAAAAAAATTTAAAAAAATCAATTAATGATGATTTTGTTGCCTTAAGAAAAGATTGGAATTGGAACAAAGTTTACAATGAATTTTTAAAGGCAAGTGAGAGCTTAATTAAAGAATACAAAACATTATCAGGTAGACAGTGGAAGCAAAGTATTAGCAAGAACAAAGAAGAAACACCAGCAGATTTTATTAAAATCGAGATCAATCACTACAACAAAACCCACGGCCCACAAATTAACAAAGCTTTAAAAAGTCTTATTTAGACTAGTTACAATTTCTCTTCTATTCTTCTATCTGTTTTTTCTCTTTTTCATCTGGTCTTGGTAGCTGGATTGCGTTTGATATTTTATTTCCTAGGATTGAAAATCCTTGGAATACCTCATTCATTTTTGATTGAGCGTTGTTTACGTGTTTTCCCAGTACGGCCAGATTGCCTTCCATTTTTTTGTAGTCTTTTTGTATTGCCTGCAGCATTCTAAAAACCTGTCTTGTTTGTGATTCTATGTGTTTCCCCTCAAACGAAAGAAGAATCACTCTAAGGTGAGCATAAAGCGAGCTGGGGGATACTATATATACTCTGTTTTGCCTTGCATATTCGAAAAGTGCTTGGTCGTTTATCACCTCGTAAAAAACCGATTCGGAAGGAATGTACATTAGGGCAAAGTCTACCGTTCCTTCTTCAGGAAGGATATATTTTTCCGAGATTGCTTTTATATGTTTTTTTACATCGGTGACAAACTGTCTATTTAGCAGTTTTTTTTCTGCCTCCGGGGCTTTATTCATCTTGGTGAAGTTTTCCATGGGGAATTTTGAGTCTATCGGCAGTATTCCTGCTTCAGTTTTGAGGGCGGCATCTACCTTGTTTCCTGATTTAAACTGATATTGGAGATTAAAACTGTTTTTAGGAAACATCTGACCAATTAGGTCTTTTAATACTTCTTCACCAATATTTCCTCTCAGTTTTGGACTTTTTAAAAATTCTTGTAGTTCCTGCATTGATCTACCTATCTCACTCATTTTTCCCACTTCCTGGGAGACCTGGGAGATATACTTGGTGGCATTGTCCAATCTTTGGTTTATTGTTTTGGTGTTTTGAGATAGTACCTGCTGGATGTTTTGGTTGGTTTGGGCCAGGGTCTGGTTAAAAAACTGGCTTGATTTCTGACTTTCTTTTTGCTGGTTTTTCAGCCACTCTACCAGGGAGTCGTCTGGCTTTATGTTTTCCTTAAGGGAGGTTAGCTCTTTTTTCAGAAACCAAAAAGCGGCTACTGCAATGACAATGGTGACAATTACCGGCAACCAGGTTAACATTAAGTTAATTATAACAGTGAAAATAGATAAAGAGAAAGTTTATAGTCGTCTTTGTTTGCCCGCCTCTGTTGGCTGTTTTGCTGGCCTAGGGGTTTGGGTCTACTTTCAACCGCCCGTCTACTGGTGGTCAGTTTTGGTATTTTTTCTTCTTTTTTTTCTTGCAGTTTTTCTTTTTTTTCTTGCCGTGACCGGAAAAAAGAAAATGTCCTTTTTTCTTGCCGCCTTTTTACTAATTGTTCTTGTTTTGCGGTTTTTTAAACTGGCCAATATTTTAAACCTGGTTTTGCTTGTTTTGTTCCTGGTTGCTTTCTGGTTTTCTTTTCCCGGCCAGTCCTAGTTTAGTTATTTATCTTTCCCTTCTGCTTGCTCAAGCTCGTGCCAGAGGCTGTTTTCAAAAAGGATGGACTCTTTATACCCGGAAGCATCGTCTGGATTGTCCAAATCCACAGGACCACAGCGCATTTTTACTCTGCAGGCAATTTGGTGATTTACGATTTTCATCTCCACAATTTCGGAGACAGTTTCGTTGTGATCCATTTCTCGAGCAACTTCTTGTCCGGCAGTGCCAACTGATATCAGAAACTCGCTTCTGATAAGAAATTTGGGCAGTTGTATTATCTGGCAAAATTCTGTTGGTGTGGCTGATATGTCCCTAGTGACCACTGCTCTGGCAACAGAGTAGACGAGACTTATTTCAGCGGTTCTGGCTACAGAATCGACCGCTGTTATCCGAGTTTTATCGGTATCGCCAGGATCATTATAACCACACCATGTTTCGAAGATTGTTCCAATTTGATCGGTACGGAAACGTTTTGTTTGATAACCCTTTTGTGTGCTGTAGTCAGCAACTGCCATTTCACATCTGTACCTTCCAATAATTTCTGAGTAGGGAGCTAGTAATTGAGCGGCGACTAGAGGCAGGTTCACCATTTCTGTGTCGGTAAATCTCTCTGTCATATTGTTTTTTGAGCCTGGGGTATTTTATATGATTTTTTGGTTGGTATCAATATTTTTGCGAAACGCTTTACCTCTTGACATCTTTTTGGCAGTCGTGGTATTCTTTTGCTAATATTAAGTTGAGAGGAGCCAAATGTCAGAATTAACACCAAGACAAACCAAAATTTTAAAAGCGCTGGTTGACGAATATATTGAGTCGGCTGAGCCGGTAGGTAGTGAGAAATTGGAGAAAAAGTATGGGTTCGGAGTTTGTCCGGCTACGCTCAGAAATGAGATGAGCAAGCTTTCTCAGATGGGCTACATTAAAAAGGCTCATTCTTCCTCGGGAAGAACGCCAACCTCGATTGGTGTGAAATATTATGTTCGTGAACTGATGACTCACAAAAAGCTTTCTGTTTCCGAGGAGGTTGGGGTTAAAGAGAAAATCTGGAATTATAAAAGTGATTTTGAGAATTTGCTTAGGGAAGCAACTAAAGAGCTGGCTAAAAGAACCGGCAAAATGTCTCTGGCGGCTAGCAACCAGGGGGCGGTTTATTACTCGGGAGCAGCCAATCTTCTTGAAGAGCCGGAGTTTTTAGATATTGATGTGACAAAAACCGCTCTTTCTTTGCTTGATAGAGCCGATTACTGGCTAAAACTTATGGACAACCTTTTTTCCTCCGTTGAGGAGTCTAATCGAGTGATTCATCTTTTGGTTGGTCAGGACATGGGTATGGAGTATCTGGAAACCTGTGGTTTTGTTTACCAGAATTTTGAAAGCGGTCCTTTTAAGGGGATTATTGGGGTGATGGGTCCGGCCAGACTTCCATATAGTGATATTATCCCTATGGTTGATTATTTTGCTAAACTTTTAGCAGAGGTAAGTCAATAAATGAAAGACAAAAAGAAATCTAAAAGCCATGACAGTTTAGAAAAACAAATGGCTGTTTTACAAGAACAGCTTTCCAAGGCGGTAGCTGATTATCGTAATTTAGAAAGAAGAGTTGAAAACGAGGTTCATCATTTTCGCCAAAAGTCGCTAATGCAACTAGTTGACAAGTTGCTTTCAGTTTTAGATGATTTAGAAAGAGCTGATAGCCATCTTAAAGAAAAAGGGTTGGCGATGGCGGTCTCTCAGTTTAGGGAGGTTTTGAAAAGTGAAGGAGTGGAGGAGGTCTTATCTGACGGGAAAGAGTTTGATCCGGAGCTTATGGATTGCGTTGGGGTAGTTGACGGTCCTAACGACATTATTGTAGAAACTACTCTGAAAGGATATAGACTTAATGGTGATGTGGTTAGGCCTGCCAAGGTGAAAGTGGGCAAGGGAAAATAAGTTTGTTGCTAATTTTTATAAATTTCAATAATATTTAATTTAAGGAGGTAAGGATTATGGCAAAGATAATCGGAATTGATTTAGGAACTACCAATTCGGTAGTAGCGGTAATGGAGGCGGGAAAACCTAAGGTTATTCCTACCGCGGAAGGAAGTAACATACTGCCTTCGGTAGTCGAGCCGGTCAAGGGGTTGGTTGGTGATTTGGCCAAAAGACAGATGGTTTTAAATCCTAAAAATACTATTTATTCTGTCAAAAGACTGATGGGCAGAAGAATAGATGATGAGCAGGTCAAAAAGGCAGAAAAAATGACCCCTTATAAGATCGTTGCTGGTAAGGACAAGGCGGCCAGTGTTGAGGTGGAAGGCAAGGTTTATTCACCTCAGGAGATATCAGCCAAGATTTTGCAAAAAGCAAAAAAAGACGCCGAAGCTTTTTTAGGGGAAAAAGTTGAAGAGGCAATTGTTACCGTGCCGGCATATTTTGATGATTCTCAAAGGCAGGCTACCAAGCAGGCGGGAGAGATTGCCGGACTTAAAGTAAAAAGAATAATCAATGAGCCCACGGCCGCCTCTTTAGCTTACGGGCTTGATAAAAAGAAAAATGAAAAAATTGCCATCTACGATTTAGGAGGCGGCACTTTTGATATTTCTATTTTGGAGATTGGTGATGGTGTTTTTGAAGTCAAATCAACTAACGGAGACACCTTCTTAGGCGGAGATGACTTTGACGCCAAGATAATTGACTGGCTTGTTGAGGGATTTAAAAAAGAACAAGGGGTGGATTTATCCGCTGATCTTCAGGCAATGCAGAGAATTAGAGAAGCAGCCGAGAAAGCAAAAATTGAGCTTTCTTCAGTTGCTGAAACAGATATTAATCTGCCGTTTATTACCCAAAAAGACGGCCAGCCGGTTCATTTAGAGAAAAAACTTACCCGCTCGCAACTAGAGCAGATGGTTGACGATCTTGTTCAAAAAACTATGGGGCCGGTAAAGGATGCGCTAAAAGACGCCAAGCTTTCTGTTTCTGATATTGACGAGGTTATTCTGGTGGGCGGTCAGACAAGAATGCCCAAAATCCAGGAAATAGTCAAAGAGTTTTTTGGCAAAGAACCAAACAAAACTGTTAATCCTGACGAGGTAGTTGCCGTTGGCGCGGCCATCCAGGGAGCGGTTTTATCTGGCGAGGTTAGAGATGTTTTACTTTTAGATGTAACTCCCTTAACTTTAGGACTTGAGACCCTTGGTGGAGTATCAACCGCCTTGATTGAGAGAAATACCACCGTGCCGACGAAAAAGTCACAGGTATTTTCTACGGCGGCTGACAACCAGCCTCAGGTGGAGATCAATGTTTTGCAGGGAGAAAGACCGATGGCGGCAGACAACAAGTCTTTAGGTAAGTTTATTCTTGACGGAATTCCTCCGGCACCTAGAGGGACACCACAGGTTGAGGTTACTTTTGACATTGATAGCAATGGAATTTTGAATGTTTCTGCCAAAGATAAGGCAACCGGAAAAGAGCAGAAAATTTCCATTCAAAATGCTACCAACCTTAGTGATGATGAGGTAGAAGAGATGAAGAAAGAGGCAGAAAAGCATTCCAAAGAAGATGAAGAAAAAAAGCAAGCGGTTGAGGCGAGAAACAGTCTTGACGGGGCGATTTTTGCCACCGAAAAAATGGTTGCTGATAATAAGGACTCTTTGGAGAAGGCAGATAAAGAGCAGCTAGAAAAAGCGGTTTCCAAGGCAAAGGAACTGCTTGCCAAAACTTCAGCTAAAAAAGACGAGCTGGAAGAGCAGGCAAAGTCGCTTACTGATCTTGCCCAGTCGGTGGGGACAAAAATTCATCAGAAAGCACAGCAAACTCAACAGCCTGGTCCTGAGCCAAAAAAAGAGGACAAGGGCAATGGTAAGGCTGATAGTAGCGGAGAGGAACCCGAGGAAGGAGAAATTGTTAGCTAAGGATGAATCGGGATTTTTATGAAGTTTTGGGACTGCAGAAAGGAGCTTCCGATGAGGAAATTAAAAAAGCCTATCGGAAGCTGGCTTTAGAATGGCACCCTGATCGCAATAAATCGGCTGAGGCGGAAGAAAAGTTTAAAGAGATAAACGAAGCTTACGAGGTTTTGTCAAACCCGCAAAAAAGAAAAACTTACGATCAGTTTGGCTCGGCTGCTTTTGAAAATGGTTCAGGTCCTTTTGCCGGTGCTTCTCAATCTGATCGTCAAGGCCCGTTTACCTACACCTACTCGACACAAGGAGGCCAAAACCCTTTTGGTGACTTTTCTGATCCGTTTGAGATTTTTGAACAGTTTTTCGGTGGGGCTTCTCCCTTTCGCCAACAACAAAGAAAGCCTACTTATCAGGTAGAGATTGATTTTATGGAGGCGGTTAATGGAGTAGAAAAGCAGGTGAGTTTAAATGGCAAGAGAAAAAAAATTAAGATTCCTGCCGGTATTGATGAAGGCCAAAGAATTGAATTTAGCGATTTTATCCTGTCGGTAGATATTCGACCTCATAAAATCTTCAGAAGAGAAGGCAGTGACATTATTGTTGAACACAAAATTGACTATTCGACCGCAGTTTTGGGAGGAGTGGCCGATGTGCCAACCTTAAAAGGAAATTTGAAATTAAAGGTAAGGCCGGGAACTCAATCAGGAACTCTGGTAAGGCTTCAAGGAAAAGGAATTCCTTCCAGCTCTAAGTTTTTTGGTCGCAGTGGTGATCAGTTTGTTAGGCTTCGCGTTGATGTTCCTACTAAGGTTACAAGGGAGCAAAAAAAAGTTTTGGAGAGGCTCAAAGAGGTTTTTGATTGATGGCCAGCAACTACGGTGGCGTTGTTTGGACAAATCATGCACTTAGTAGACTTAAAGACAGAAAGTTGGGCCAAAGTTTGGTTTTAAAAGCATTCTTGCATCCGGATACAAAAACTAAAGCCGACCAGGGAGCAGTAAAGTATCAGAAAAAAATTAGCGACAGAACGGTTTCTGCCATTGCTAAAAAAGGTGATGATAGAAAATGGCTAATTCTTTCCTGTTGGATAGATCCCCCCTTAGCCGGTTCACTGGATGATAAAAAGCACCAAAGTTATTTAAAATACAAAAAATCTGGTTTTTGGGGAAGGGTTTGGCTGGAGGTTAAAAGAGGTTTTGGATTAAACTGATGAGCGGCTATTTTAAGACTGTTTTAGGCGATAAAATCCCTTTGCCGGTGTTTTTTCCTGATGCCACCAGGGCGGTACTAAAAACTCTCGATTCCAAAGATATTGAAAATAGTAAAACCCTAGGGGTCTTGGTAAATACTTTTCACTTATACAACAACTTAGGAAGAAAGATATTTGACCGTTTTGATGGGGTAAGAAATTTCATGTCTTTTTCCGGCGGAGTTATTTCTGATTCTGGCGGGTTTCAGGTAATGTCTTTGGCCAAAGCAGGCTGGGGAAACAGTGTTGTTTCTGATAAAGGAGTGACTTTTAAACTACAGGGAAAGAAAAAAATTCTATTTACCCCAGAAGAGTCGGTGCGGTTCCAGATGTCTTTGCGCCCCGACATGGTGGTTTGTCTTGATGATTTTACCGATCCTAAGGATAACCACCAAGAGGCGGAAGAAACGGTAAGAAGGACTGTTATTTGGGCGGAAAGGTCTAAACAGGAATTTGAAAGACAATGCGAGAAAAGAAGTTTAGATAAAAAAATCAAGCCCTACCTTCTGGCAGTTGTCCAAGGGGGAGAATACCTGGATTTGCGAAAAAAATGCGCTTTAGCGCTTTCAAAAATTGGTTTTGACGGATTCGGTTATGGTGGCTGGCCTTTGGATAAAAAAGGCAAGTTTAATTACGGGGTTGCCAAGTGTATTGCCGACAACACTCCCTCGGGCTACTTCTTGTATGGCCTTGGTATCGGCAAGCCTGATGAGGTGGTTGGCTGTGCCGACTTAGGCTACAACATTTTTGACTGTGTTTTGCCGACCAGAGATGCCAGACACAAAAGGCTTTATGTCTACGAAGCAGATTCAGTTGACGAGATTGATATTCGAAAAGAGGGGTTTTACTCTTACTTTACTCCCGATAAAGAAAAATATTTTCAGGATCAAAGACCAGTAAGCAAAGCTTGTGACTGCCTGCTTTGCAAAAATTATTCAAGGGCATATTTGGCTCATCTTTTTAGAATTAAAGAAGCATCAGCAAGAAGACTAGCAACAATTCACAATCTTCGTTTTTACTCAATACTGATGGAAAAGTTATCCAAGCTGGCAGAAAAATAGCCTATACTAATTTGTTATAATAGGCCACTATATGGCCAGAGTAGAAGCGTTACCATACGCTGATTTATTAAAATCTAGGTTTGATGAGCTTGGCGTAGAAACAGTTGGTATCGATTTTGATGGCACTCTTATAGATACTCCCACTCTTTTTAGACAAGCAATGTTTGATGCTTCAGCGATTCTTTCCGCGCCCCTAGATGGGTACGGCCTGGATGAGGTTATGGCGTTAATGACCAATGTTATGCATGAACTGAGGCCGGAGTTTGGGGTCTGGCCCTCAGTAATGGACGCGGCCGTTTATACGGTTGCCGGAATATTACAATTGGAAAGGGAAGATTATCTAGTAGAAGAAGCTTTAAAAAGAGTGCACGATATATATACAGATGATATCCCTTTGCTTTTTGATGGGGCCGGAGATCTTGTAGATAGTCTTAATGCAACAGGCAGAGATCTTTATCTTATGACTCACGCCGATCCTAACTGGACAAGGCATAAGCTGGATGCGGTTGGTCTTTCAGGAAAATTTGCTAGCGTAGTTTGTTTTTCTATAGACTCTCCAAAGGCAGGTCAATGGGAACGAGTTTTAGGGCAACTGGAAATTGACCCAGCAGGTCTTTTAGTCGTTGGCGATAACAGAGAAGCTGATATTTTACCGCCGGTGGGGTTGGGGGCAAGGGGAGTTTACGTTAACTTGGGCAGAAAATACTACACCATGGAAAATAGTACAGGTTCTGGTTCTTGGCAAGCAGCTTTGGAAACGGGAAGAGTCTATGTAGCCAATGGAACAAGAAACGTCATTAGCGCTTTACTTGACGCTAGATAAACTGGTCAAGTTCCTTAGCTTTTATCGCTTCTTTTAAAATTTCGTTTTCTCCGTGCCCGGGATAGATGATTGTGTTTTCTGGTAGTTTTTTAAGTTTATCTATCGACTTTTCTAAGTCGCTTTTACTGCTGTATGAAAAGTCTGTTCTGCCAATTCCATCGGCAAAAAGAGTGTCACCGGTAAAAGCAATTTTTTCTTTTTTTGAGTATAGGCTTACCCCTCCGGGGGTATGGCCGGGGCACAAAATAACTTTCAGCTTTTCTTCACCAAAACTAATCTCTTTTTCTAAGTACTTGATATTTCCCGGAGGTCTTTCGATAATTTTTCTTTTTAGCCAGTAGCTGGCGGAGCTTTGCATGTTTTTGGCGATCTTTACATCTTTTTTTGAGATAAAAAGGGGAACATTAAAAGCCAGTTGAAGCTCCCAAGTGGCTAGTATATGATCAAAATGGCCATGGGTGGCTACAACTGCTTTTAGGTTTATATTTTGGGTAAGTATTTTTTCACTAATGAAGTTGGCTTCGTCAGCCGGGTCTATCACAATAGCCTCTTTGGTCAATTCGTCAAAAACCAGATAGCAGTTGGTTTGTAGCTCTCCCAGTCTGTATGTTTGGACAACCATAGTCCATTATAACCTAAATTACGCTTGCGCCTATTTGACTATCGTGGTTGCAATTGATAGAATTTGACTGTTAGAAAATTGCGGAAAAACAACTAGGGGGCGGAGTTCCGCGCCCTTTTTTAAATCAAAAAATGGCTAGAAAGTTACCAAAAACAGAATTTGCTGCTGCAGTCGCTCAAATCGCCGGAGAGAGAAAAATTGATCCGGAGACGGTGATTGAGTCTGTACGAAGCGCTTTAGTGGCGGCATTTAAAAAAGATGCCAGAGACAGAGGAGAAGAAATTGATGAGGAGGCAGAGTATACCGTAAATTTAGATTCAGACTCAGGTGAGGCAAAAATCTATTTAGTGGAAGGAAAAAAAGAAAAAGACGTTACTCCTCCCGGTTTTGGTAGAATTGCTACTCAAACTGCCAAACAGGTAATAATCCAAAAGATTAGAGAGGCAGAAAAAGAAGCCATTTTTGAACAGTACCAGTCAAGAATTGGTGGTTTGCTGACAGGGACAATATTAAGAGTTGATCCGCAAAAGGTGGTTGTTGGCATTGGCAAAGCAGAAGCGATTATGCCCAAAAGAGAGCAGATTAGAGGTGAGGAGTACTATCCGACCCAAAAACTGGCCTTTTATTTAAAGGAAATTGCCGAAGAGGAAGGCTACAAAGAAATTATTTTATCTAGACGTGATCCCAACCTGGTGATTGAGCTTTTCCGTCGGGAGGTTCCCGAGGTGTCCATGGGTGGGGTGGAGATCAAAGAAATTGCCAGACAGGCTGGCCAGAGAACCAAAGTAGCGGTTGCATCTTCACAGCCGGGGATTGATCCGGTTGGTTCTTGTGTTGGTCAAAAAGGAATCAGGGTTCAAAAAGTAATCGAAAGCTTGGGCGAGGAGAAGGTCGACATCATTTTGTACAGCGACGATCCGGTTCAGTTTATTGTTGCTTCGCTATCACCTGCCGAGGATGTTAAAGTGACCGAGATCGACAAGGAGAAAAAACGAGCGACAGTAACTGTTCCTGAAAATCAACTGGCTTTGGCAATTGGTTCCGGAGGAGAAAATGTTCATTCGGCAAGTGAACTGACCGGTTACGAGATTAAAGTGATTGGTCAGGAGCCTGAGAAAGAAGAAAAAGCAAAAGAAAAGAAGTCTGATAAAAAGAAGAGCAAATAAGATGGAAGAACTAGTTCTATCTGGTTTAATTTTTGAAAATAAAAATGGCAAAGACAGCAAAGACAACTGGTTTGGGGAAAACGAGACCACCGATTGTAACTGTTATGGGTCATATCGATCATGGCAAAACCACTCTTCTTGATAAAATTCGTCAAACTTCAGTTCAATCCCAGGAATCGGGAGGGATAACTCAGCATATTGGTGCCTATCAGGTTCACTTTAAAACTAAAGACGGTACTACCGAAGCAGTTACTTTTATCGATACTCCAGGCCATGCGGCTTTTGCCAAAATGCGTGCTCGCGGAGCCCAGATTACCGATCTGGTGCTTTTGATTGTCGCCGCCGATGATGGGGTTAAAACGCAGACAAAAGAATCCTTAGATCATATAAAAGCGGCCGGTGTCCCCCTTATTGTTGTTATAAACAAGATTGATGCTCAAAATGCTTCTGTGGATTCGGTTAAGGGTCAGTTGACCGAAATTGGTCTGGTTCCTGAGGACTATGGGGGCAAAACAACCACCGTGGCGGTTTCGGCCAAAACAGGCGAGGGCGTTGAAGAGCTTTTAGAGATGATTGTTCTGATGGGCAAGCTTGAGAACCTTTCTGGAGATTCTGAGGGGGATTTAGAAGCAGTAGTAATCGAGTCTTGTTTAGATTGTAAAAAAGGAGCCTTGGCAACAGTATTGGTTAGAAATGGCACTTTAAGGGTGGGAGACGACGTTTGGGTCGAGGACGAAAAAATCAGAATAAAGGCCCTTTTTGATGATCAAAAAAAGCCGGTCAAACAGGCAGGACCATCTTTTCCGGTCGAGATTCTTGGCTTCAAAAAAACTCCAGCAGTGGGAGCAGTGATATGTTGCCGGTCACATGACAAGAAAAAGAGGCAGGAAAAAATTCAACTTCAGGAGCCGGTAGATATCTTTGCTGAGAAAAAAAAGGAAATTCCTCTGGTTATCAAAAGCGATGTTGAGGGAACTTTGGAGGCGGTGATGGTAAACATTCCCGAAGAAATCAAGGTCATTAGTAGTGGTGCCGGGGATATTACCGATTCAGACGTATTTCTTGCTCAGTCGTCCGGGGCGCAAATATTTTCTTTTAGAGCTAAAGTGTCCGGCAAAATTAAAAAATTAGCGGCTGATTCTGGAGTAGAAATTAAACAGTTCGAGATAATCTATGATCTTCTTGACGAGATAGAAAAACAAACTTTGAAGCTAATGGATGACAAAATTGATCAGGTGATTTTAGGAAAGGCAAAAATAGTTTCCGAACTTGAGTTTGACGACAAAAAAATTGCTGGTTGCAAAGTGACAGAAGGAGAAATTGTTAAAAGAGAAAAAGCCTACCTGCTTCGCGGGACCGAGGTCCTGGCTGAGGTAAGAATTTCTTCGCTGAAACATCACCGGGAAGACATTGCTTCGGCGGGAAAAGATCAGGAATTTGGGGCGGTTTTTCGTCCTCAGGTCGATTTTAAACCTGGAGATGTGCTAGTTTCTTACCGGATGCCAAAAAAAGACTGATTTCAGGCCTATATTATGATATAATATGCCACTTATGGACACAGATCAAAACTACAATCAGGTCCAAGGATTAATTTCTGCTAACAACCGGTTCTCGGTTCTTATTTCTGAGCCGACCACTGACATGTTAGCGGCTGGTCTTTCTGTGGCGTTGAGCCTTGGGTCGGCCGGTAAGGAAGTATTAGTTTTCTGTTCTCGTCTATCCCAGCCTGAAGTATCAGGAATTGTTGGGGTTGAAAAAATTCAGACAGAGATGGCAGAAAAGGACATGGTCATTGCTCTTAACTATCCTTTGGATAAAATTGACAAGGTTTCTTCAAGCGAGGAAAATAATCGGTTAAATTTGGTTATTAAAGTAAAGACTGATGGGGAGCCGATAAGAAAAGATCAGGTTGAGGTTGTTCCACCGCAGAAACCGGCCCAAATCGGTTTCGTTGTCGGTGATGAGGCGCTGATTCCTGGTTCGGACAAGCTACTGTCTTCTGGTAGCTGGGCGAGGGTTGCTTCCGACAGTCAGCAAAAAAGCTGGGCGACAGTTAATCTTTCTGAGCCGGGAGTATCTTGCTCGGAACAGGTGGCCAGAATGATTCAGGCAATCGGACTGCCTTTTGATCGCGATATTGCTAAAAATTTATTTTTGGGGATAAAAGCGGCAACAAATTCCTTTGAGATGGTCAACAACTATCGTTCTTTCGAAGTTGCTGCCCTTTGTTTTAAGATTTTCCAACCAAAAGAATCAGGATCGTTTGTTTCTGCCCAGCAGGTACCAATTTCGGAGGTAGAAAACAAAGAAGGGTCAATGGCCGGGACTTCTGGTCTTCCCAGTCCTAAGATATTTAAAGGAGCGACAACTCCACGAGTTTAGTTTGTCTCTTGTGTTTTTGTTTTTCTTTATGTAGAATCGGTTGTTAACCAGCGGAGCTGGGATGTTTTTGTGAATATTTTTGAGAAATGGCATTAGAAAAAAAGATTAAAGACGAAATTATTAAAAAATTTGCCCAGGCAAAGAATGATACCGGTTCTCCGGAGGTTCAGGTTGCACTGCTCACAGAAGAGATCAGTAAACTTAAGTCTCACCTTGATGAGCATGGTCATGACGCAACCGCCAAAAGAGGACTGCTTGCTAAAATCGCCAAAAGGAGAAGACTTGTTCGTTATCTTTCTCTTCACAATCCGGAAAGACATAATGCGCTGGTCAAATCGGTTGGTCTTTCCAAGTAGTTATTATAAAAATTAAGGAGGAAAATAGGATGAGTTCGGATCAAAGTGAACTTCAGAAGGTTTTTTCAGTTGATGGCAAAGAGGTAAAGGTAGTTGTTAGTAAACTTGCTCCCCAAGCAAATGGTTCAATAATGGTCAGTTGCGGAGGGACAACTTTATTGGCAACTGCAGTTTGCTCTTCGCCAAGAGATGATCTTGATTATTTCCCTCTCCAGGTTGAATATGTTGAGAGACTTTACGCTGGGGGACTTATCAAAGGCAGTCGTTGGGTAAAAAGAGAAGGAAGACCTTCTGATGAGGCGGTTATAATCGCCAGACTGGTTGATCGGTCGATAAGACCTCTTTTCCCGGATGGATTCAATCATGAAGTTCAAGTAGTAATTACCGTTCTTTCTGTCGATCTGGAAAACGATCCTGCTCCTTTAGCGGTACTGGCTGCGTCAGCGGTTTTGCATCTTTCTGATATTCCCTGGAATGGTCCGATTGGAGCGGTAAAAATTGGTATAAACGGAAAAGACTATTTAACAAATCCAACTGAGGCGGAAAAAAAGAGCTCAAACCTAGATCTTCTAGTAGCTGCCGGTCGGCAAGGAGTGGTTATGTTGGAGGCGGGAGCAGATGAAGTAAGCGAGGACGAGTTTTTAAAAGCGGTTGAGATTGGGGTTGATGAGAGTATAAAAATGATGGATGGTTTGGATGAACTGAGCAAGAAGATAAACAAGGGAAAGATGTCTTTCGTTTCTAACGCTCCTGGTAAGGAGATAATGGAAGCGGTGGAAAAAGCATGCGGTAGCAGGATTAAAGATCTAGTTTCTAAACAAAGCAAGCAAAGTGACAGTGAGGATGTTAATGGTACTTTTGATGAGCTTGCCCTGATTGTTGAAGAGGCAAAGTTGTCTTTAGTAGATTCCTTTAAGGGTTTGGCAATAAAAGAGGCGGTTAACAAATTGTTTAAAAAACAGATCAGAAAAGAGATTTTAGCCGGCAAGAGAACCGGGGGAAGAAAAACTGATGAACTAAGATCAATTAATTGTGAGGTTGGAGTTTTGCCAAGAACTCATGGTTCAGCAATTTTCGAGAGAGGAAAAACTCAGGTTTTAACGGTTGCCACTTTAGGAGCACCTTCTTTGAAACAGTTGATTGAAGGGCCTGAGGGTGAGGAGGAAAAGCGATATATGCACCACTACTCAATGCCTCCTTATGCTACTGGGCAAGCGGGAAGAATGTCTGGACCGGGAAGAAGAGAGATTGGTCACGGCGCTTTAGCAGAAAAAGCCTTAATTCCAGTACTTCCTTCCGAGGATGAATTTCCTTACGCTATTAGATTAGTTTCTGAAGTAATGTCCTCCAACGGTTCTACCTCGATGGCAAGTACTTGTGGATCAACATTAGCTTTAATGGATGCGGGAGTGCCAATCGTTTCTCCGGTAGCCGGCATTTCGATCGGTATGGTAGAGGAGGGGAACGAAAGAGTACTTTTAACCGATATTGCCGGAATAGAGGATTTCAATGGCAGTATGGACTTTAAGGTTGCTGGAACTAGAAAAGGAATAACTGCAGTTCAGGTAGATATTAAAACTGATGGTTTAAAGCCGGAGGTGGTTGTCGAAGCGGTAAAACAGGCAAAAATAATTCGGGAGGAAATCATAGATAAGATTGAGGCGGTTATTGCCAAGCCAAGAGAGCAAACCTCGGTATATGCTCCCAAGATTTCTACTCTTACCATTCCGGTGGAAAAAATCGGCGAAGTGATCGGTCCGGGAGGAAGAATAATTAAAAAAATAATTGAGGAAACCGGTTGTGAGGTAGAGGTTCAGGATAGTGGTCGGGTAAATATTACCGGAGTTAATGTCGAAGCTGTTGCTCAAGCGGTTGCTAAAGTAGAGAATATTGTTAAGGATCCGGAACCAGGAGAAGAGTACGAAGGAGAGGTTAAAAGAATCGAATCTTTTGGCATTTTTGTCGAGGTTCTTCCTGGCAAAGACGGTTTGGTTCATGTTTCCAAAATAGGTACCGGGTTTGTTAAAGATGTTGGTCAGTTGTTCAAAGTTGGCCAGAAGGTCAAAGTTAAAGTTTCTGAAATTGACGATCAGGGAAGAGTGAACCTTTCTTTAGTTGATAAGATTGAGGTGCCCAATCAGGGGCAGCCGGTTAGTAGCGATAGAGGCAGAACCAATTTGAAAGATCGCTACGTTTCTAAATTTTCTTCTCCGAAGGAAAAAAGAAGCTGGTAACCTTTTGTTTTTTGTCGACAACTTTTCAAACACGGGAAAAAAGGATATATTGGTATTATGATAAAAAGCGAGCTTCTAGAAAAAGAGATTACTCAACTTACAAAACTAATTGATCAGTCAGAGCTTCCTGCTGGACTTGGAGAAAAGGCGAGTGCTATGGTTGATCAGTTGAGGCTAAGTTGGGAGATGGGCAGTTTCATCGACAACATTGAAAAAGTCAAAGCATATATTCATTGGATTTCAAATCTTCCTTGGCAAAAGGAGACAAAAGATATTTTGGATCTAGAACATGCAAAAACAGCTTTGGATCAAAATCATTATGGGCTCGAAGAGGTGAAAATCAGAGTTTTGGAGTATTTGTCGGTGATGATTCTCAAAAAACAGCGGGGCCACCAGGAATCGGTAAGAGCACCAATACTTTGTTTCGTTGGTTTGGTTGGAACAGGAAAAACAACTATTGCCAGATCTATTGCTGAAGCCTTGGGAAGGAAATTTATTAGAATTCCTTTCGGAGGACTAGGCGATCCTTTGTATCTGCGCGGCCAGTCAAGAATCCATTCTGAATCAGAGCCGGGGCAAATAATTAAGGGTCTTTCTCAGGTGAAATCGAAAAACCCGGTTATTCTTCTTGATGAGATTGACAGGGTTGCTGATGAAGCGCTAAATACAATCATGGGTGTTTTGGTAGAACTTTTGGATCCTGAACAGAACTCTCGATTTACCGATTATTATATTGATTATCCGTTTGATCTTTCCTCTGCCCTTTTTGTTTCGACAGCCAATAATACGAGAAGAATTGCCACTGCCGTTTTGGACAGATTAGAACCGATTCAAATGCCTTCTTATAACGACGAGGAAAAGATTATCATTGGCAAAAGATACATCTTCCCCGAAGCTCTAAAGGAAGCTGGGCTTGGTGAGTCTGATCTTTCCATTGATGAGGATTGTTGGCCCCAGATTGTAAGGCCTTTGGGTTATGATGCTGGGGTGAGAACTCTTAAAAGGAATATCGAAGGTGTTTGCCGCAAGATAGCCAGGCTGATTGTTGAGGGCAAGGGGAAAACCTATCGGATAACAAAGGCCAATGTTGCCGAGTTCTTGCCGAGATGGTAAGGTTTGTTATTGTTATAAGTTAATTTTATATGTTAGTTTAAATATTGTTTTATTTATTTAGAAAGTTATTTTATGGATAAATTAAGAATTATGTCATTGGGAGCGTTTAACACCGTTACCCAAAATATGTTTGTTTATCATTATCTTCCGCAAGGAAGAGAGGAGAATGGTCAGATTTTAATAGTTGATGTTGGAGCTGGTTTCCCTGAAGGGGATATGCCAGGAGTTGATTTGATTCTTCCCGACTTTTCTTATGTTGTTGAGAGAAAAGATCAGGTTGTTGGGGTGCTTATCACTCATGGTCACGAGGACCATATTGGTGCTTTGCCTTTGTTTATGTCACAGTTTAAAAAACCTATATCGATTTGGGCACCGAAATTAGCAACGGCGATGATAGAAGAGAAGTTTGCTGAATTTGGTATTAAGTCGGCCCTGCGAAGTTTTGATCAGGGAGATAAGTTCAATCTAGGAAAATTTACTATTGAGCCGATGAGAGTTACCCACTCGATTCCTGATAGTTTTCATTTTTTGTTTAATACTCCGGTAGGTAATTTTTATCACGGAGCCGATTTTAAGTTCGATCTGACCCCGATTGACGACAAACCTCCCGAGTTTGATAAGATTTCTCAAACAGGGAACCAAGGAGTGGTCGCTATGCTTACCGATTGTCTTGGTGTGGAGCATCCGGGCTTTTCCCCTTCCGAGATTGAATTGGCCGATATGCTTGATAATCAGATAAAAAACGCCAAGGGTAGAGTTTTTATTACCGCCATCTCTTCAAATATTTACCGCTGGCAGCAGGTAATCTCCGCTTCGGTTAAATATAATCGCAAAATTGTTATTATTGGAATGTCGATAAATAAAGTCATTAAAATCGCCAGAGAAATTGGCTATTTAGATTTTAAGGACAGTCATTTTATAGATCAGTCAAAAATCAAAAATTTCCCTGACAGCAATATCACTGTCCTGGTTGCCGGCAGTTTGGGACAATCGGGCTCGTCTTTGGAAAAAATAATCTCAGGCAAACACAGGGTCAAGATAAAACCGAGTGACAAAGTAATCTTTTCCTCCCCTGATTATATTCCTGGAACAACATCGGCGATTTATCGCCATATAGATGTTTTGGCTCAACAAGGAGTGGATGTGGTTTACGGCGAACTTGAGGGCAGACTTCACGTTTCTGGACATGCCCATCAGCAGGAACTGGCTTTGTTGGCAAGAATGGTTAAGCCTAAAAATATCGTTCCTATCGGAGGAAACTATAGGCATATGAGACAGTATGTTTCGCTTATTAAACTTATGGGGCTGGACGAGAAAATGGTGATTATTCCTAGTGAAGATCAGGTCTTGGTCTTTGATCAAAATGGTTTGACTAACGAAAAACTGGAAAATCCAACTAAAAGAGTTCTGGTAGACGGTTTTGGAGTTGGCGATGTTGGCCACACTGTTTTGAGAGACCGGCACGTTTTAGCAAAAGACGGCATGGTTGTTGTGGTATTTTCTGTCGATACAAAAGGAGTGCTAATGGGCAAGCCCACAGTTGTCAGTCGGGGATTTGTTTATGTTAAAGAGAGCCGTGATTTCATTAACTCTCTTGAGAAATCTGCTCAGCAAGCCTTTATTGATTCGAGCAAGAAAGCCTCAAGTATTCAGGTCGTTAAGCAAACCGTTCAAGGCAATATTGAGGAATTGGTTTATAAAGAAACGGGCAGACAGCCGATGGTAATTCCGGTCGTCATTGAGGTTTAAGACTTTTAATTAAAGGTAAAAGCTAATATAATTTTCTCATGGCCAAAAAAAGAAAGAAACGTAGCGGTGGTAAAAAACAATCTTTGAAGTTGAAACTTAAAAAAACGACAGTTTTTTCAATAACTTCAATTCTACTTATTGGAATGGGACTACTGATTGTTTTTTCCTTTCTTGAGCAGGGCTTCGTTCTTACCAAGGTGAATAGCTTTTTGGTAGAATGGATCGGGTTTGTTTCCCTTCTTTTGCCATTTTTGCTCATCAGTACGGGATTAATGTTTTCTAAATTCAAAACACCCTTAAAAGAAGTAAACGTTTCCTTGGGGATGGTTTTATTTTTTATTTCTCTTCTGGGGCTGGGAAGAACAGGCAAGGCGGGAGTTTGGATTTGGGACAAATTGGAGTTTCTTATTACTCCCGTAGGGGCCTTTATTGTCTTTTCCCTTGGTTCGATAATTGGTCTGGTGGTTCTTTTTAATACCTCGATGGACCAGCTTTTTATCTTTTTGTTAAATATTTTCAAGACTGTTAAAAAGTATATAGTTAGTGGGCCAAAAAAATCAGCCAAAAAAGAGCCGGTTTTTGTTTCTGACGGTCAAAAAGCGGACCTGCCAAAAACTCAGCCAGTTTCTCCAGGACCGGTTAATCAGCCTTCTTTAGTTCCAGGATCGGGAAAGAAGGATTCGGCCGAGCTTATCGTTTCCAGTGCGCCGATGGACAAAAAGCGAGTTTGGAAAAAACCTCCTTTAGAGATACTGGAGGATAGTGAAAAAATAAGTGCAGACCGCGGCAACGTTAAAGAAAACGCAGAAAAAATTGAGAAGACCCTAGATTCTTTTGGTATCGTTGCCCGGGTTGCCGAGATTAATATGGGCCCGGCGGTGACCCAGTATGCTCTTGAGGTTTCCTTGGGAACTAAACTGTCAAAAATTACTAATCTTGCCAATGATCTTGCCCTTGCTTTAGCCGCCCCAACAGGCCAGATAAGAATAGAGGCACCAATTCCAGGCAGATCAATGGTTGGAATAGAGGTGCCAAATAAGTCCCCTGAGGGAGTGACCCTAAAAAAGATGCTTGCTTCGGATGTTTTAAGAGATGACGATTCCAAGTTGGCGGTTCCTTTGGGGCTTGATGTCTCCGGCAAGTCGATTTCCGCTGATATCAAAAGAATGCCCCATGTTCTAATTGCTGGACAAACAGGTGCCGGTAAAAGCGTTTTGCTTAATTCTTGGATCTGTTCATTTTTATTCAGGGCAACACCGGATGAGGTTAGATTGATCTTGGTTGATCCTAAAAGAGTAGAAATGGTGCCCTACAATGGCATTCCTCATCTGTTAACTCCGGTTATCCATGAGCCAGAAAAGGTGCTTTCCTCTTTAAACTGGGCAATAAGCGAGATGGACCGTCGCTACAAGTTGTTTGCCGAAGTTGGGGTGAGAAATATTGACGGCTATAACGAAATGGCCGGTTTTCAGTCTCTGCCGTATATCCTTATTGTGATTGATGAGCTGGCAGACCTGATGCTTTTTGCTCCAGCAGAGGTTGAAGATAGCATTTGTCGTATTGCTCAGATGGCCAGGGCGACAGGCATTCATCTTATTTTAGCCACTCAAAGACCGTCGGTAAATGTACTGACCGGTCTTATCAAAGCAAACATTCCTACTAGAATTTCTTTTGCTGTTTCAAGCATGATTGATTCGAGAGTAATTTTGGACACTCCGGGTGCTGAAAAACTGCTTGGTCGAGGAGATATGCTTTATGTTCCTCCTACCCAGGCCAAACCGATCAGAATTCAAGGTCCGTTCATATCTGATCAGGAAATTGGCAGATTAACCGAGTTTTTGAAAAACCAGGGAGAGGTTACTTATGACGAAAAGGTGGTTACTCAGCCGGTTCCGGTTTCTGGTTCAAAGTCGATGATGGTTGATGGGGAGGAACGCGATGAGATCTTTGGTGATGCAGCGAGATTAGTGATTGATGCCAAAAAAGCCTCTGCTTCGCTGATACAACGTCGTTTAAAGGTGGGTTACGCTCGGGCAGCCCGTATTCTTGATCAGCTGGAAGCGGCCGGTATTGTCGGCCAATCAGAAGGTTCAAAACCTAGAGAGGTTTTGGTAGAAACTTTTGAGGGGGTATAGAAAATAAGGGATGGCAATGAAAACGGCGGCACAAATATTAAGAAACGCCAGGATTAGGTCAGCAATAAGTCTTGAGGAAGTTGCAGAAAAAACAAAAATTCCCCTGAGGTATTTAAACAATATTGAGTCTGGTAGGTACGACCTACTACCTGGGGAAAGTTATGCCAAGCTTTATGTGAGAAGCTATGCTGAATTTCTAGGCATTTGTGGCGATGACTGTGTTTCTTTTTTTAGAAGGGATTTGGGAGCAGAGGAAACTGGGCTAAAAAGAAAGGAGCTCAAGAAAAAAAAGTCGGTTATGGTGCAAACAGGAGAAACCTTTAAGGCAATACTTAATAAAATCAATTTAGATCCCAACAGGACAAAGATTATTGGGCTTCTAATTTTGGTTTTACTGCTTATTGGCTATCTTTTTTATCAATATTTGTCATACAATACTCCTCCGGAGATTAACTATACTCTTAGTTGTCAGAATGATAACCAACAAGATTGGGTAGTTGTTGAGGGCAGGACTGATCCTGAAAATAGTGTTTCTATAGATGGTGTTTTTGTTGATCTGGATAGCAATGGCGAGTTTAACGAGCGACTTTTATTTGTTGCAGAGAGAGATAGTGTCGATATAAGGGTTGAAAATCCGCTTGGTAATTTATTTGAGGAGAGCAAAAAAATTAACTGTCTTGACAATTAATCAGTGTCCCTCTAAAGTTGATTAATGGATGTTGTTCAGATAGTTTTGACGATTTCAATAATAGCCCTTACGGTAGTTTTTATTACTATCGGAATTTGGTTAATTTTGCTTCTTAAAGAAATTCGCAAAGTTATCCGTCGGGTAAATGATACTACCCGGGAAATTAGTTCTTTTACAGCAAAGCTGAACGAACCTGGGGCGGTTTTTTCCGGACTTGTGGAGGGATTGAAAAATGGGGCTGAGATTATCGCTCTAATTAAAAGCTTTGTTGATAGAAATGAAAAAAGATCAAGAAAATGATCGCTCCGGTATCGGCGGGGTTATTGTCGGTGTTCTCATAGGCTTTGCAGTTTGCCTGTTTCTTAAAGAGGAGGAGAAGAAAAAGATCATTAGTTTTTTGGAACAGAAAACTAAAAGAACAGTTGACCAGGGTAAAGATTATGTTTTGGAAAAAACTGGCTTAACCTGTTCGGATTTAAAAACAAAACCTTTAAGAAAAAGATTTTTCCAAAAAAAGACCAGCTAACTAAAAAAACAGCCCCGTCGAATTTTTTTGCCGACAGGGTTGTTTTTTATCTTTCTTGCTTATTCAGAACTCTCGTTTTGCTCGTCTGTTTGCGGCGGTTGAGCAGTAGCAGCAAATCCTGATGGCTCTGTAGTTTGTTTAACCTGCTCTGGTTGTTCCGGGACTGGTTGTTCTTCTGGTACGGGAGCGGGTTCAACGGCCGGCTCGGGAGCTATCGGTCCCGGAACTGGGGGTTGAGGTTGCATCCCAGGATCTTGTGGTGGTTCCACTGGTGCCATCGGTTGATCCGGTTCTGGTGGAGTTATCGGTGGTAGCCCGACCTGATCTGTATCTGTAATCGCTGTCGGTTGCTGATCATCCGTCGGTTGATCACTTCTTTGTTGATTGTCGTCCATAGTTTCTCCTTTTTTTTGACAACTAATAATTAAGACCATGGTAACTAAATATTATTTCCAAATCAAGACTTTATTGTTTAAAACGATAGTCTTATATATAATCAGGTATGAGAATACAAAGCGCAAAAGATTTAAAAAAAGCCTACATCTCTTTTTTTGAAAAAAAAGGTCATCGTGAGATTCCCGCTGCTTCTTTAGTTCCGGAAGGCGACTCGTCAACCCTTTTCATTTCTGCGGGAATGCACCCCCTTGTTCCCTATTTGATGGGTCAAAAACATCCCCTGGGAAAAAGGCTTGTTGATGTTCAGGAGTGTGTCAGAACTAGTGATATTGACGAAGTGGGCGACGAGACTCATCACACCTGGTTTGAGATGCTGGGCAACTGGTCTTTGGGGGATTATTTTAAGAAGGAATCACTAGAATGGAGCCTTGAGTTTTTAGTAAAAGTTCTTAAACTTGATAAAGATAGAATATCGGTAACCTGTTTTGCTGGTGATAAAACTGCTCCAAAAGATACTCGGTCAGCAGAAATTTGGCAGAATTTAGGAATTCCTGCCCCGAGAATATTTTTTCTAGGTAAAAAAGAAAATTGGTGGGGGCCGGTTAGTGAAACCGGGCCTTGTGGCCCTGATTCGGAGATTTTTTATGACACCGGGAAAAAGGCTTGTGGTAAAACCTGTAATCCTAGTTGTTCCTGCGGCAAGTATACGGAGATTTGGAACAATGTCTTTATGGAATATGAAAAAAAATCTGATGGCACATTCGTTGCTTTAAAGCAAAAAAACGTTGACACCGGTATGGGAGTAGAAAGAACTTTAGCAATGATTTTGGGCAATTCTGATCACTATCTATCTTCCACTTGGCAACCAGTTATTAATAAAATTGAGGAACTTTCCGGAATTAGTTATCAGGCTGAGAGTAAAAAGCCGATGAGAATCATAGCCGATCACACGATGGCGGCGTTATTTATTGCTGCCGATGGAGTTGTTCCTGGCAATAAAGAAGCAGGCTACATACTTCGTCGACTAATAAGAAGAAGTATCAGGCAGGCCAAGCTTATAGGTATCGAAGGTCCTTTTATTGCTGAAGTTGCCAAAAAGATTATTGAGAACAAGGACAGTTTTGCGGGCAGCTATCCTGAGCTTGATAGAACCAAAGAAATCATTGGTGTTTTCTCCGAGGAAGAGGCAAAATTTTCCCGTAGTTTGAGCAAGGGTTTGGCTAAGTTAACGGAAATATTTTCTGAACTTAAGAAAACAAAAAAAACCCATCTGCCTGGGGAAACTGCCTTTTATATTTTTGAAACATTTGGTTTTCCTTTTGAGTTAATTAAAGAAGAGGCAGAAAAAGAAAACTTGCGTGTTTCCCTAAAAGAGTTTGAAGAAAAACAAAAAGAGCATCAGACCATGTCCAGGCAGGCCTCGGTTGGTAGATTCAAAGGAGGGATGTCGGGAAGATCACCAAAGGAAATTGCTTATCATACTGCAACTCATCTTTTGCATCGCTGTCTGATAAACGTTTTGGGCGATCATGTGGCTCAGGCCGGTTCGGCGATAACTCCAGAGAAAATGAGATTTGACTTTACCCACTCAAAACCACTAACAGACAACGAGCTTGATAAGGTAGAAAAGATGGTAAATAAAGAAATCAAAAATAATCTTCCTGTCAGAATGGAAGTAATGAGTTTCGCCGATAGTCAAAAAATTGGTGCCAAAGCGTTTTTTTCCGATAGATATCCTGAAAAAGTGAATGTTTATTTTATTGGAGACTTTTCTTCCGAGGTGTGTGGAGGGCCCCATGTAAAGTCAACAGGCCAGTTGGGGAAGTTTGAAATTATCAAACAAGAAAGTTCTGGTAGTGGCAAAAGAAGGATTTATGCTAAACTGGATACGGAATGATCAATGATGATTCTTCGTCGCTATTGGTACTGATGGTAGTGGCCGGCGATAAACTGGTAAATACCGTTTTGTACTCTTATCATTTTTCCGGTGAGCCCGGTCTAGAGGTTGTTTGTATAGGCCAATCTCAGCGGTGGGATGCGGCAGTGGATGGTGATTTTCAGCGGGCAGTTAAAAAATCTTTTCAGGACTGCTTGGCGAGCAAGGATATATCTGAAAGCCAGATTTCAAAACTAATCTTTTTGGTTTCTCCATTTTGGACAATAAATAGTGAAAAGATCATTGATTCCAAACAGGAGCTTCTTAAGAAAGTATGTAAGGATTTTAACCTTAGGCCTAGCGGTTTTATAGTTGATGACGAGGCGATGATCCATCATTTCTCCTCGAACGGCGAGTCTTTGCCCAGTTTCATTTCGGTATTTTCCGGAATAAACGAGCTAAGAATTTCTCTTGTTCACCTTGGAAAAATTAAGGGTCGAGTTAAGCTTGATATTCAAGATCGCTTGACAGCCCAGCAGGTTAAAGAAGGACTTTCTCAGCTTGACTTTGACGGGATCATGCCGCCCCAAATTTGTGTTTGGGGGGAGGTTGATGATCAGCTGGAGGAGGAGCTTGCCAACTATTCATGGATAGAAAAAGGAGAAGATTTATTCTTACACTTACCTGAAGTAACAATATTTTCTTGGCAGGATGCCGCTTTTGCATACAGCAAGATCATAAGCTCCCGATTGGCAGAGGATGGCGAAAACCTACTACTAGATATTAAGGATGAGGATGATCAGAAGGATAATGGTGATTCCCAGTTGATTAAAGAGTCTGAACAGGAAAGCCAAGCCGATATTCCCTTCGGTTTTTCTGAGGATGATGTTTCTAAAAAGGAAACTGATTTTATAAAAGAGGAGGTTGGGACAGCCAACGATTTTCCGGTCATTGAAGAAAAGGACGAGTTTGGTCAGGACCGAGTTGCCAATCCGGTTGATCAGTTGATTTTTGAAAAGAAGTCAACTCTGCCTGTTTTTCTTTCCAAATTGAAAAGGATTAAGTTTGAAAAAACTCAGTTAAATCCCAAAGGGTTTAAAACGAAAATACTTGCTGTTTTAGCCACCCTGCTAATTAGCTTTTCTTGCTTCGTCCTGTTTTTCTCAAAAACTACTATAGATATTTATGTTACTCCACAGCAGGTTGAGGAAACATTGGCAGTTGGCCTTAAAAAAGGCGGCGGTTTATCGGTGACAGAAAAGACGATTCCTGCCAGGTCGATCGAAGCAGAAAAGGAAGACTCAGGCTCGGTGATGGCAACAGGGAGCAAGCTTATTGGCGAAAAAGCTGTTGGGGAAGTAACCGTATATAATCGGACCGATAACCGGGCTGTGTTTGAGAAAGGAGCGGTGGTTACCAGTTTGGGCGGATTGGAATTTATCTTGCAAGAGGAGGTAAAAATTGCTTCAAAAACTCCTGATTTGGTTAGTGGAGTAGATCGTTGGGGAGAGGCCGAAGTTCCGCTAACGGCATCAGAGATAGGTAGTGATTATAATCTGGCCAAAGATACCAGTTTTACCATTGATGACCAGCCGGAGAGTCTGTATCTGGTAAAAAATAAACAGGATTTTTCTGGGGGAACAAGCCGAGAGATACTGGCTGTTTCTGAGGCAGATTATGATTCTCTTAAAAAAGAACTTGTTTCTAAACTAGAAGAGGAGGTAAAATCTGATCTTCTTTCGCAGATTGTTGATAACGATTTGGCGGTTGAAGAAACTTTGGCGGTGGAAACAGTTTCTTTTGATACTGATAGCGAAATTGGAGATGAAAGTGATAGTCTGCAGGGAACTTTAAAAGTAAGAGCATCAATTCTGGTTTTTTCCAAAAGCGATCTGGCTTTTTTTGCCGACGAAGTACTGAGAAAGAAGCTTGATTCTGGTCTGAAAATTGATCCAGACTCGTTCAGCTTCAGTTTTAATCCCGAGCAATCAGAGGCGGGGGCTTGGGCAGGTGATTTTGAAGTTAAAGCTAAAGCGTATCCCAACATTGACACCGATGGTTTGAGAGAAACTATTAAAGGAAAAACAAAAAAATTAGCAAAGGAAAAACTTAAACTGTTTCCTCGGGTTTATCGTTTCCAAATTGGTAATCGACCCAGCTTTTTACGCTTTTGGCCTTTAGTGTCTTTTTCTTCAGACAACATTTTAATTAGCGTTGAAGACTAGATCGATGAGCTTATATACCTATATCAAGAAAGACGAACCAGACGAGGTGGAAATCTTTTTCATGAAGCTGGGCCAGTTTCTCAGTAGAAAGAGAGTAAAAAAAACCGCCTCATCTCTGTTAATCATTATCGGTGTTTTTCTTATTGGTAGCGGAGTACTGCCAATCGTTAGTTATCAGATACGATATGCACCGGACTTCACCAAAATCTATAGCCCTGTTCCTGATCAGGAAAGATCGTTTCTTTTTGGAGCTTCCCGGGCTCAGGCAGAAGAAAACAAGCAGGATTACACATTGGTTTCTTCATGGTTTGCTGATCAGCCGGAATCATTCAACACTGCCGATGACGGCTTAGTATATTATAATTTATCGATTCCTAAGCTAAAAATAGATAGGGCGGTGGTTCATATTGGCGGCGAGGACCTTAAGAAGTCTTTAATTCAATATCCGGAAACGGCTTTTCCGGGCCAGTTTGGCAACACAGTGGTTTTTGGTCATTCGGTTTTGCCCCAGTTTTTTGATGCGGAAAATTACCTAACAATTTTTTCCACTCTTTATAAGCTCAGAGAAGGCGATGAAATTTATTTGTTTTACGACGGTGTTGAATATCGATATCAGGTTGATATGCTGTTTGAGGTTTCTCCTAACGACCTTTCTGTTTTAGAACAAAGGTTTGACGGCAAGTTTTTAACCTTGATTACCTGTACCCCTCCGGGAACCTATTTGAGAAGGCTGGTTGTTAAGGCAAAACTAATCGATTATTAAAGATGAAAATACTTGCTTTGGATTATGGAGAAAAAAGAATTGGTCTGGCCGTCTCATGTGGCGGGGTTATTGAAACTATGCCGGAGCTTTCTTCTGCCGATTCAAAACTTTTCAGCAAGATTGATCAGATTTGTCAGCAGGAAGAAGCAGAGATTGTTTTGTTGGGTGTGTCCGAAGGGGTCACCGCCGCTAAAACAAGAAGATTTGCAGAAAAGCTTTCTGACATAGTAAAATTGCCCATTGAGTTTACTGACGAGACTTTGACGACTTGGGAAGCAAAGAAAATTCTTGGTCAGAAAGGAAAGTTAAACCGGGCGGTTGACTCAATTTCGGCAGCGCTGATTCTTGAGCGCTTTATTATTAAAAAGAAAGGAGGTGGCTGATGTTTAAGAATGTTATTGCTCCAATACAGGCTTGGCTAATCTCTCAGGGCAGGTGTGTTGGTTGTGGTTTGCCGTTGGAAAAAGGAAAAAAGGGTAAAGGAAAAAAGGGATTGCAAAAAATGACATGTAAGTGCGGAAGAATCTTTATCTTTGAACCGAAAAGCAAGAAATACCGACGAGCTCTTTTTGAGGAGGTTTAAGAATGGTTAGAAAAAAGCTCCTTTTGGTTTTTCTGGTTGTGTTTGGATTGACCCTTTTGCCGGTTTTTTACATTTGGGGGACCTCTCCGATAAGCAGTAGCAGTAAAGAAGAAATCTTCGTTGTTGGTCAGGGAGAGTCAACAAAGGCTATTGCTATCAGGTTAAAAGAAAAGGGATTGATTAAAAATAGCTATTTTTTTATTGGCGAGGTTTACCGTCTTTCTTTGGTGGGAAAGATTCAGGCCGGTTCATTTAGGCTAAGCCAATCGATGAGTGCCGGCCAGATTGCAAAAAGCCTGACGAGTGGGAAGCTCGACCAGTGGCTTACAGTCGTCGAGGGGTTAAGAAGAGAGCAGGTTGCTTTCCAAGTAGAAGAAGAACTGTCAATTGATAGTGATGATTTTCTTGCCGCCAGTTTAGGAAAAGAGGGCAGATTATTTCCTGATAGCTACCTGGTTCCATTAGGCGCTTCGGCAGAAAGGTTGGTAGAAATGATGTTGGCAAACTTTGATAAAAAGACAGCCAATCTTGAGGTTCTGCCTCAGAGCCAATATTCTTTTGATCAGCTGGTTGTAATTGCTTCTTTGGTTGAGAGGGAGGCAAAAACAACCAATGACCGCAGACTAGTAGCGGGAATTATCAAAAAAAGGTTGGACAATGACTGGCCGCTTCAGATTGACGCTTCCTCCCAATATGCAAAGGCGACGACTAGCTGTCGGTCGGTAGCTGATTGTCGTTGGTGGCCTGCTGTTGGGTCGGTTGATTTAAAGACAACTTCTCCGTACAATACCTATCTAAACAAAGGGCTTCCTCCAGGACCGATTTGTAATCCTTCTTTCTCTTCACTTGAAGCAGCATTCAACCATCTTGATTCCGACTACTGGTTTTATGTATCGGATTCATCGGGCAAAATTCATTTTTCCAAAACTTACGAAGAGCACCAGGGCAATATTTCTAAATACTTATAGTTGACAATTGTTGAAAGCATGCTAGAATACTAACTTAAAGTAAGTTGCGGACTTTTGTCCGCGCTATTTTATTGGCAAATTTTCCCAATGTCCAATACCAAAAGAATATTTTTAGGAAAAAATTTACAACTGCCTCCTGCCGATAGCTTGACTTTAGTTCAAAAGGAGTCATGGGCGTGGTTTTTAAAAGACGGCCTGAAAGAAATTTTTCAGTCTATCTCTCCTGTGGATGATTATACCGGTAGCAACTGGCGCGTTGAGCTAGGAGATATCTCTCTTGGCGACCCCATAGTGTCCCCGCTTAAGGCAAAGTTAAAAGGAGTTTCTTACTGTGCGCCTTTGACCATCAGTGTCAAACTGATCAATAAAATGACAAAGGCAGAAAAAACAGAAGAGGTTTTTGTCACCAACATTCCAACTATAACAGACGAGGGGACATTTATAATTGGTGGTATAGAAAGAGGAGTAATTAATCAGTTGGTCCGTTCACCTGGAGTTTATTTTACCTCGGAAGATGAACCGGCAACCGGGAAAAAACTATTTCATGCAGAAATTCGCCCCCTAAGAGGTTCTTGGCTCGAATTTTTCATTGGCCGAAAAAATACTGTTTATGCTCGTATTGACCGCCGCAGAAAGTTTCCTGCTACGGTTTTACTTAGAGCTTTAGGAATAGAAACAGATAAATCATTAAGAAGAGAATTTTCTGATTTTATCGATCCGACTTTGGAGATTGATTCTACCCAAAACAGCCAGGAAGCTCTTTTAGAATTTTACCGAAAATTACGACCGGGAGAGCCTTTGGTTTTAGAAAACGCTGCTAATCTTTTCAAAAGTTCTTTTTTTGACCTTCACTCTTATGAAATTGGTAGGGTTGGTAGATATAAGGCTAATCGTAGACTTGGTTTAAATTTTGCTGATGATGATCCTAAAAACTGGGTTCTAACCCCTCAGGATATTATAAAAACAGTTAAGTATCTTATTGATCTTCAAAAGGGAGACGAAACGAAGATTGATGATATTGATCATTTGGCCAACAGGCGTCTAAGAAGGGTGGGAGAGATCATTACCCAGTCGGTTTTAAGGCGATCTGTAGCTAAATTTGAGAGAGCAATTAAAGAGAGAATGAGTCTTATTAGCACTGAAGAAAAAATTAAGCCTTCTCAAATGGTTAATTTTCAGCCAGTTGTGGCAGGAATCAATTCTTTTTTCAAAACTTCTCAGCTGTCAGCAATTTTGGATCAGACTAATCCGTTGGCAGAGTTGGATATCCTGCGAAAAGTAACCGTTATCGGTCCAGGAGGACTTACCAGAGAAAGGGCAACTTTCTCTATTCGTGATATTCACTCATCGCAATACGGTCGGATCTGTCCAATAAAGTCTCCGGAAGGAATGAATATTGGCCTGGTTACCTACCTGGCAATTTATAGCAGGGTTAATGATTACGGATTTTTAGAAACTCCGTTTAAAAAAACCAAGCTGGTAGGTAAAAAAGGTAAACAAAGAGTAAAAATTACTGACGAGATTGTTTATCTCTCTGCTGATGACGAGATGGACTATTACATCACCTATGCTGGAGCTGCTGTTGACAATAATGGCTTTTTGATTGCTGACAGGGTTCCGGTGCGTTACGGAGGGGAATTTATTGAGACCGCGACAGAAAAAGTTCAGTTGATAGACTACTCCCCTCAACAGGTCATGGGAATGTCGGCGGCAACGATTCCTTTCGTTGATCATGACGAAGTAAACAGAGCCCTTATGGGTTCAAACATGCAATGTCAGGCTGTTCCCTTACTGAATCCAGACTCTCCAATTGTTGGTACTGGAATGGAAAGACTGGTTGTTAAAGCGATGAATAGAATTGTCACTGCTCAGGCTTCCGGCAAGGTAACTTATATTGATTCGTCAAAAATTGTTATTAAACCCGATTCAAAGAAAGATGCTGTTAGTGGCGGGGTGGAGTTGAAAGATGGAGAGCATGTATACAATCTATTTAAATATCAGCGAACCAGTCCCAATGGTACCTGTTATAACCAGAAGCCGGTAGTTTTTCTGGGGCAGAAAATAGAAAAGGGCGACCTTCTTGCTGACGGCCCTGCAACCCAGGGCGGAGAATTAGCCTTGGGCAGGAATCTAGTAGTTGCCTATGCCTGTATTGAGGGGTTGGGTTACGAGGATTCAATTTTAGTTTCTGACAAGCTGGTTAAAGAAGATCTTTTAACCTCTGTTCAGATCTCTGAGTATGAAGCTCAGGTTGTTGATACCAAACTTGGACCGGAAGAACTGACCCGAGATATTCCCGGCGTTTCTGAGGCAGATTTAGGCAGACTGACAGAAGACGGGATAATTATGATTGGTTCAAAAGTAGGCCCTAGCGATATTCTAGTCGGCAAGGTGGAACCTAAAGGAGAAAAAGAACTAACTGCAGAAGAGAGGCTCTTGCGGGCAATTTTCGGAGAGAAGGCCAAGGATGTTAAGGACACCAGTTTGAAAGTGCCCCACGGTGAGGGTGGCACAGTTATCGGGGTTCAAATTTTGGATAGAAGCAAAGGTGACGAGCTTCCTTCTGGAGTTAATAGAATAGTTAAGGTTTTGGTCGCTCAGCTCAGAAAGGTTCGCGAGGGAGACAAGCTGGCTGGACGTCACGGCAACAAGGGGGTAATTGGTAGAATCATGCCTTCCTATGATATGCCTCGTTTAGCGGATGGAACTCCTGTTGATGTGGTTATATCACCTTTATCAGTTATTGCCAGAATGAATCTTGGCCAAATCCTTGAGTCACATTTGGGAATGGCAGGAGACAAGTTGGCAGAAAAATACGCTGTCCCCTCGTTTGATAATGTTTCCGAAGACGTGACTATTAATCTGCTTAAAAAAGCAGGCCTGCCGGTTTCTGGAAAATTTGTTCTTTATGACGGTAAAAGTGGAGAGCCCTACGACCAGCAGGTAGCTGTCGGGGTTGGTTATATTACCAAACTTCATCATATGGCTGAAGATAAGGTTCATGCCAGATCAACCGGGCCATACTCTTTAGTTACTCAACAGCCTTTAGGAGGAAAAACCAGAATGGGAGGCCAAAGGTTGGGAGAGATGGAGGTGTGGGCTTTAGAGGCACATCGAGCCTCTCATGTTCTACAAGAAATGTTAACTATTAAATCTGATGACATTGAAGGAAGAGCCAAAGCTTTCCAGGCAATAATTAAGGGCCAGGAGATTCCTGAACCTACCTTGCCGGAATCATTTAAGGTTTTAGTTAAAGAACTTGCTGGGTTAGGGTTAAAAGTTTATCCTACCGGAGTAGTAATGAAAGAGGAAGAAAGGCCGGAAGAGAACAGAGGAGATAATACCGATGAGCGATAATCTATTTAATAAAAATATTGTTGATTTTAAAGGATTAAGGATTAAGTTGTTTTCATCCGAAGAGATATTAGAAACATCCTACGGAGAAGTGACTAAACCGGAGACGATAAACTATCGCACCTGGCGCCCGGAAAAGGATGGCCTTTTTTGCGAAAGAATATTTGGACCAATAAAGGACTGGGAGTGCTACTGCGGCAAATATAAAAAGATCAGATTTAGAGGGGTTATTTGTGATAAGTGTGGCGTTGAAGTTACTCATTCAAAGGTGAGGCGGGAAAGGATGGGACACATCGTTTTGGCGGTGCCGGTTACTCACATTTGGTATCTGAAAAATCATCCACTACCTCTATCAGCTGTGTTGGGAATCCCACAAAAAGAGCTGGAGGCGGTTATTTATTTTGCCAGATATTTGATAATTGATGTTGATAAATCTGCTGTTAAGCCGGCCCTAAAGACTCTCAAACAGGGAGTTAAGGAAAAGGTTGATGAGCTTAGTGGGCTAACAAAGGAAAGACTGAAAGAATATTCTAGTCAAGAGAAGACAGAAAAAGAGAATCTTGCCAAAAAAATAAAGAATGCCGATCAGCTTCTTATTGCTCAAAAAGAGATAGAGGTAAGTTATAGACAGAAAAAGAAGAAGATTGAGGAGGAGCAACAGTCAGAACTGGAAAAAATTGAGCAGCTTCATCAGCTTTTACAGGAAAAGATCAAAAAAGCAAAACCATTGTCAACCTTGTCCGAAGAGGAGTTGTTTTACCTTTCCCAGTTTAATGCTGATGGCTTTTTGAAGTTGGGAATGGGAAGTGAGGCGATTCTGGACATTATTAAACAAATGGATCTCAAAAAGCTGGTTAAAACAGTTAGAGCCCAGATAGAAAAAACATCAAGTCTTCAAAAGAAGAAGAAGCTAACTCAAAAGTTAAGACTGGTGAAAGGATTTATTAAATCGGAAACAGAACCTTCTCAAATGATTTTGAAAGTTCTTCCGGTTATTCCTCCTGATCTGAGGCCGATGGTTCAACTTACCGGAGGTAGATTTGCCACCTCAGACTTGAATGATCTTTATCGCCGGGTAATCAACAGAAACAATCGTTTAAAAAGACTTATTGGTCTGGGTGCACCGGATATTATCTTGAGGAACGAAAAAAGAATGCTTCAGGAGGCGGTAGATATTCTAATAGATGCAACCAAAGGAGCAAGAAGAAGGTCCTCAATGGGGCGGAGAGTCCCCCGTTCACTTTCTGACCTACTTAGAGGTAAAAAGGGTCGATTTAGAAAGAATCTTTTGGGAAAAAGAGTTGACTATTCTGGACGCAGCGTTATTGTAGTTGGGCCTGAGCTTAAGCTGAATGAGTGTGGTCTTCCAAAAGATATTGCCTTGGAAATTTTCCGCCCATTTATTCTAAGAGAACTGATGCTAAGAGGAACGGCTCCGAATATAAAAAGTGCCAAAACCTTACTTGATCATAAAATACCGGAAACATACGATATTTTAGATGAAGTGGTGAAAGATAACTATGTACTGCTTAACAGAGCTCCAACCTTACACAAACTTTCGATCCAAGCGTTCAAGCCTGTTTTGGTTGATGGTTTAGCAATCAGACTTCATCCTTGTGTTTGTTCTGGCTTCAATGCTGATTTTGATGGCGATCAAATGGGTGTTTTGCTTCCTTTGTCAAAGGAGTCACAAAAAGAATCAAGGACATTAATGCTTGCCTCTAAAAATGTTTTAAAGCCGTCTGACGGCAGTCCGGTTAACGTTCCAGGAAAAGAGATGGCAGTAGGTTGCTACTATGCTACTTCGGTAAGAGAGCAGGATCTGCCATTTTTAGAAAAAGATATAAAAAATACTCTTGATTCCGTTCCCACCTTTTCCAATTTTGCTGAAGTCGAGTATTTTCACGATGTTGGCAAGATCCAGACAAGGCAGATTATTGCCGTCAAAAATACTGATGGTAACTGGATATTAACCACTCCCGGTAGGGTGGATTTCAATAAAATCCTTCCCAAAGATTTTGGTTTCATAAACGAATCAGTTAACGGAAAAGTTATTAAGGATCTTTTGACAAAGGTATACAAAAACTCAACCTTGAAGGAGTATGTAAAACTTATCGATAGAGTTAAGGATTTTGGTTTTAGAGAGATGACAAAATCGGGTATTTCTTTGGCAATTACCGACTGCGGCCAGACAGATAAGAAAAAAGGGATTATTGAAGAATCCAATCAGCGGGTGGCGGAAATTGAAGAAAACTACAACGAAGGTCTTATTACTACTCAAGAAAAAGAGGGCCTGAGTAGAGATATCTGGTTGGAAACAACAGAGAAGATAGCCTCAATCATCTGGAGCTCCTTGAGTGCCGATACACCGATTAAAATAATGAGTAATGCTGGAGCCAAAAGAGTTAGTAGAGATCAGATTAAACAGATTTCCGGCATGAGAGGGTTGGTTGTCGACCCTCTAGGAAGAATCGTTCCTTTGCCGGCAAAATCAAACTTTAGAGAAGGTTTGTCTGTTTTTGAATACGTGACTGGCGCAAGAGGATCCAGAAAAGGTCTGACAGACACGGCTTTGAAAACTGCTGATGCTGGCTACCTTACCCGAAGATTGGTGGATGCCGCCCACGGCGCGCTGATAAGAGAGGAAGACTGTAAGACCACCAGGGGACTGGTGATTGAGAATAAAGGGGAGAGAAAAGATAGTTTCGGCCTGAGGCTTGTGGGTAGGGTTCTTGCCAAGCCGGTTAAAAATCCCAAAACCGGCAAGGTTGTTTATAAAACAGGTGATCTTCTTGATGAGGAGATGACGGAAAAAGTCGTTTCTTTGGGAGTATCAGAGGTGGAAGTTCGTTCCCCATTAACCTGCCAGACAAGGTATGGCATTTGTGCTAAATGTTATGGCTGGGATCTTTCAAATAAGAAGCTAATGAAAATAGGTTCTCCGGCGGGAATTATTGCCGCCCAATCAATTGGCGAACCGGGAACTCAGCTTACTTTGAGAACTAAACATTCAGGAGGAGTTATTGGCCTAGACGTTACCCAGGGACTACCTAGAGTTCAAGAGCTTTTCGAAGTGCGTACACCAAAAGGTCTTTCCTCTCTATCCGATATTGATGGCACAGTGAATATAAAGGAGGAGTCAGACGGTTGGAAGATAAAAGTTTTTGGTAAAGAGAAGGGCAAGGAGATCGTTTCTGAGTTTAATGTTCCTTTATCAGCTCAGCTTTTGGTTAAAGATGGGGAGAAAATTACCAAAGGAACTCAACTTGCTAGTGGGACTTTAGATATCAGGGAAATTGCCAAGGTTAGAGGCATACCACAGGCGCAAAGATATCTTATTGATGAGATTCAAAAGGTCTATGAGTCTCAGGGTATTGGTATTCATGATAAGCATTTCGAAGTGATCATCAGAGAGATGAGTATCAAAATTAGGATAACCAATAACGGGGATACCGAATTTTTGACTGGTGCGCATGTCGAGCAACCGGCATTTGATGAGGAAAACGCCAGGGCGGTCAAGGAAAAAGGCAAGCCGGCGGTAGGCAAGCAAGTAATTTTAGGAATTACTCAGGCTGCTTTGAGCACCTCTTCCTGGTTATCGGCGGCCTCGTTCCAAGAGACAACTAATGTTTTGACAGAGGCAGCTATTTTAGGGAAAGAAGACAAGTTGATAGGCTTAAAAGAAAATGTTATTATTGGTCGCTTGATTCCTATTAGCCCCGAAAGGGCGAAGATTGAGTAAAAATTTCATGCCAACTTTTAACCAACTGGTCCGAAAAGGACGGAAGAAGATGAAAAATAAGATTAAAAGCCCTGCTTTGAGAGGGAGCTTTAATAGCGTCAAGAATCGAATGGTAGCCAGTAAAAGTCCTCAAAAACGAGGCGTGGTGACAATGGTAAAAACAATGCCACCCAAAAAACCTCATTCAGCTATGAGAAAGGTGGCCAAGGTGAGGCTTTCCAATAAAAGAGAAATGACTGTTTATATTCCCGGTATTGGTCATAATATTGCTGAACATTCAGTGGTTATGGTTCGTGGAGGAAGGGTAAGAGATTTGCCGGGTGTTCGCTATCACATTATTAGAGGAAAATATGATGCCGAGGCGGTAGTTGGTAGGAAACAGTCAAGAAGTAAATATGGTGTTAAAAAAGGTGGCGCTAAAGAGTCTAACTCTGCCGGTTCCGAAACTCCAACTTCGGTAGCTTCTTAAGTAAAATGAGCAGAAAAGGTAATATTCGAAAAAAAACCATCCCAGCCGATCCTATTTATAGGAATCTGCTTGTTAGTAAATTAATTAACAAGGTGATGTTCAGCGGAAAAAAGACTGTCGCCGAAACTCATGTATACAAGGCTTTTGAAATAATTGAAAAAAAACTAAAAAAGGATTCTTTGGAGGTTTTCTTAGCGGCAGTTGACAATATCCGGCCTCGAGTTGAAGTGAGATCAAGAAGAGTGGGAGGGGCGACCTATCAGGTCCCTTCGTTGGTTCGTGGTCGACGTCAAGATTCTCTGGTCATTCGCTGGTTGGTCAATGCAGCTAGGTCACGTTCAAATTCAGAGTTTCATAGCTTTGCGGAGAAACTAGCGGCAGAAGTTGCCGATGCCTATAATCGGGCTGGTGGAGCGATGGCGAAAAGAGAAGAAATTGAGAAAGTGGCAGAGGCAAATACAGCCTTTTCTCATCTTCGTTGGTAAAAGAAACCAAGCGTCTTTCCTTTATTGGATATTGTGACGAAATTGTGTTTTAAACAAAAAGCGTTCTAAATTAAATAAATAAAATAACAAGAAAATGGCAGATGAAATTAAATTAACCAAAGAAAGAGTGTTGCCGATGGATAAGGTAAGAAACATTGGTATTATTGCTCATATTGATGCGGGAAAAACCACTACGACCGAGAGAATTCTTTTTTACACAGGAAAATCATATAAGGTTGGTAGTATTGACGAGGGAACGACGGTTACCGATTGGATGGATCAGGAGCGGGAGCGGGGAATAACAATTGTTTCTGCGGCCATTACCACTTTTTGGAAGGAGTATAGATTAAATATAATTGATACTCCTGGACATGTTGATTTTACCGCTGAGGTTGAAAGGTCATTGCGAGTTTTGGATGGGGCGGTAATGGTTTTTGATGCTGAGGAGGGCGTTCAAGCCCAGTCAGAGACGGTTTGGCATCAGGCCGATAAGTATCGGGTGCCGAGACTCGTTTTTATCAATAAAATGGATAAAATCGGTGCTGATTTTGATAACGCCGTCTCTATGATCAGTGATAGATTTGAGACAAAGCTGGCGATTATGACGATTCCGGTAGGAAAAGAGCATGAGTTTAGGGGGGTTGTCTCCATTATGGATGAAAAGATGCTCATTTGGGATAAAGACGAGTTGGGAGTTGAGTATAGTGTCAGTGAGGTTCCAGAGGAGTTTAAGTCCCAACTCAAAGAGAAAAGACAACAGCTGATAGAAAATATCTGTACTTATGATGAAGCACTGATGGAGAGATTCTTAAATGATGAAGAAATAGAAACAGAGGCATTAAAGGCGGGTTTAAGAAGAGCAGTTATTGCCAATAAACTGGTTCCGATTTATTGTGGGACTGCCTGGAGAAACAAAGCAGTTCAGCCCGTTTTGGACGGAGTTGTTGACTATCTACCTTCACCTCTAGATATCCCTCCTGCTAAGGGTTTAAACCCAAAAACAGAAGCTGAAGAAGAGAGGTCGGCTGATAAAACTGCTCCTTTTTCTGCTCTTCTTTTTAAAGTTCAAACAGACCCTCATGTTGGTAGACTTAGTTATCTTCGGGTCTATTCCGGGACTTTAAAATCGGGTTCAACAGTACTGAATGCTACTAATAGTAAAGATGAAAGAATTGGCAGACTGCTTTTGATGCACGCCGACAAAAGAGAGGGTATAGAAGAAGCTTATGCTGGTGAGATAGTTGCCGTTATTGGTCTTCGAGAATCGACCACTGGGCAGACCTTGTGTGATCCGGTAAAGCCAATTGTTTATGAATCAATTAGCTTTCCTGAGCCGGTGATTTCTTTAGCGATTGAGCCAAAAACCAAAAGCGACCAAGAGAAGCTTGGCCAGTCTTTAAATAAACTTGCCGAGGAAGATCCAACCTTTGTTATAAAGATGGATCACGAGACCGGCCAGACAATTATATCCGGGATGGGAGAGCTTCATCTTGAGATTTTGGTGGAAAGAATGAGACGAGAGTTTAATGTTGATGTTGTTGTTGGTAAGCCTCAGGTTGCTTTCAGGGAAACAGCGATGAAGGAGGCTAGCGGAGAGGGTAAATATATTAGGCAGACCGGAGGTCGTGGTCAATATGGTCACTGTTTAGTTAGAATTGAGCCAAAAGAGCGGGGAGAGGGGTTCGAATTTGTTTCAGAGATTAAAGGAGCGGCTATTCCGGCTGTGTATATTCCAGCGATCCAAAAGGGAGTAGTTGAGGCAATGGAAAAAGGTATAGTTGCCGGTTTCCCCTTTGTTGACTTAAAAGTTATTGTGTATGATGGAAGTTACCACGATGTTGACTCCTCAGATATGGCTTTCAAAATTGCCGGATCTATGGCATTTCAGGATGCGGCCAAAAGATCCGACCCAACCTTACTAGAGCCGGTTATGAAGCTTGAAGTTTCTGTGCCTGAAGACTATTTGGGGACGGCAATTGGTGATCTTTCCGGGAGACGAGCACAAATTTTAGGCACAGAGTCTCGTGGACAGATGAGGGTAATTAATGCTCAGGTTCCCCTTGCGGAGGTTCGTGGTTATGCTACAATAATAAGAAGCCTTACTCAGGGTAGAGGTTCCTTTTATATGGAGCCTTCTCATTATCAGGAGGTACCTAAAAATGTTCAGGATGATATTATTGCAAATAAAGCTGAGTAATGTTAAAATTTCTACGTTTAAAATTTAAAGGAGGTAAATGATGGCAGACGCTAAAAAATACGATCGAAGTAAGCCGCACGTTAATATTGGTACTATTGGCCACGTTGATCACGGCAAGACTACTTTGACAGCGGCAATATTAAAAACTCTTTCCAAGAAGGGTCAGGCAGTGGAGAAATCTTATGCAGACATTGCAAAAGGAGGAGCGGTAAGAGATGCAAGTAAAATCCTTACTATTGCTGTTGCCCACGTAGAGTATGAGACAGATAAAAGACATTATGCTCATATTGATTGTCCGGGACATGCCGACTATATCAAGAACATGATTACCGGCGCCGCTCAGATGGATGGAGCTATCTTGGTGGTTGCTGCTCCAGACGGACCAATGCCTCAAACAAGGGAGCATGTGCTGCTAGCTGGTCAGGTTAATGTTCCTGCTATGGTGGTTTTTTTGAACAAGGTTGACCTGGTTGATGATCCTGAGTTTTTAGATCTTGTTGAAATGGAAGTTCGTGATCTTTTGAAAAAATATGAGTTTCCTGGAGACGAGATTCCGATCATAAGAGGATCGGCACTCAAAGCCATGGAAGGTGATCCTGAAGGGGAAAAGTCAATTATGGAGTTAATGGATGCAATAGACAACTATATCCCAACTCCTAAGAGAGACCTGGATAAACCATTCATGATGCCAATTGAAGATGTTTTTTCTATTAAAGGAAGAGGAACGGTTGCTACCGGAAAAATTGACCGAGGAGTAGTTAAGGTTGGTGAAGAGGTAGAGCTCGTTGGCCTTAGGGATACTAAAAAAACGGTTGTTACCGGAGTAGAAATGTTCCACAAGAATTTGGACGAGGGCCAGGCCGGTGATAATGTCGGTATTTTGCTAAGAGGAATTGAAAAGACCGAGATTGACCGAGGAATGGTTTTGGCCAAGCCGGGGACAATCACTCCTCATACCGAGTTTAAAGCCGAGGTCTATGTTCTTAAAAAAGAGGAAGGTGGAAGACATACTCCATTTTTCTCAGGTTACCGACCTCAGATTTACGTTAGAACCACCGATGTTACCGGCGAAATTAAGCTACCTGATGGAGTAGAGATGATTATGCCGGGAGATAATGCCAATATTGATGTTAAGTTGATCAAGCCGGTGGCCATGGAAAAAGGGATGAAGTTTGCTATCAGGGAGGGCGGACTTACGGTTGGCGCAGGGGTAGTTACCGAGATTACCAAGTAATTCTGGCAATCTTTGTAGTAAGAGAAGGTATCAATGTATAAAAATAAAATTAGAGTACGTTTAAAATCTTATGATCATCGAATAATCGATGAAGCGGCAGCAAAAATAATTGATGCCGTGGTAATTGGTGGTGCCAGCATTGTTGGACCGATTCCACTACCTACCAGAAGAAAGCTTTTTGTGGTCAATACCAGTCCTCATGTCAACGAGGACGCAAGAGAACATTTTGAGGTGTTGATTCACAAAAGAGTCATTGATATCATGGATGCCAACCCAAGAGTTATTGATGGTTTGCAACACTTGGACCTCCCTTCCGGAGTTGAAGTTGAGATCAGAATGTAAGTTAATTTTTAAATTTGACCGGTTTGCAGATTGCAAAGTAATATAGCTTTTATTTTAATCAAATAAAATTAAGAGGGGCCGGTCCCGGCCTCTCTTTTTTGTTAGTAAAAAAATGATTACAAAATTGTTAGTTAAAAAACAGAGAATGGAACAGAAATTCGACCAAAGTGGTCATAGTGTTCCAGTAACAATAGTCAAGGCCCCGACAGGGGTAGTTTTTCAGATAAAAACTGATAAAAGCGACGGTTATTTTGCGGTCCAAATTGGCGTTGGTACCAAAAAATCAGCTACTAAACCCACCAAAGGAAAAACAAAGAAGGTTGGAGTAAAAACTACCCCAGCCGTTTTTTATGAGTGTTTAATTGATGAAGCGAGCATGGCGGAATACAAAGTTGGTCAGCAAATTGAGTTGGGGTCTATTTTTCAGCTAGGAGATCGGGTGGATGCGCGGGCAAAAAGCAAAGGCAGAGGATTTGCCGGAGCGATAAAGCGATGGGGTTTTCACAGTCAGCCAAAAACACACGGACAATCAGATCGAGAAAGGGCACCTGGATCAATAGGGGCTCAAACCCCGGGAAGAGTTTTTAAAGGAAAGAAAATGCCAGGACACTTTGGCAACGTGCAAATTACTGTAAAAAACCTGCCGATACTAAAGATAGACGAGAAGAATAGAGAGATATGGCTGAGAGGCTCGGTTCCAGGGCCAGTCAACAGTTGGTTAATGCTAAAAAAGAAGTCCTTAAAAAGTAAAAAAGTTATTCTTTTGGAAGAAAAACCAAAGAAAAATGGCGAAAAGCAAGAAAAGTGAACTAGTAATTAATCTATATGATTTAAGCGGTAAACTGGCTGGAAGCCTGCCGGTAGATGGCGATTTGTTTATGGCCAAGAAGAACCCTTCGCTTGTCGCTCAGGCAGTCAAAGTTTACCTTTCAAATCAAAGAAAATCCCATTCGAAGGTAAAAACTCGTGGTGAGGTTGCCGGTTCTACTAGAAAAATATGGCGGCAAAAAGGTACCGGTCGTGCCCGTCATGGTAGTTTAACTGCACCAATTTTTGTCGGCGGAGGCATTGTCCATGGACCAACAGGACAGGAAAACTGGAAATTGACAATCAGTAAAAAAATGAAAAGAGCAGCCCTTTGTTCAGTTATTTCAGATTATTTTTCAAAGGGCAAGGTTTGTGCCATATCAGATCTGGCTAAAATTGAACCAAAAACTAAAAAAGCTGAATCATTAATAAAAGCACTTGCTGGTAGTGAAAAAAATCTTTTGGAGGGCAAGAAGGTGCTGTTTGTAGTTGACAAAATTAGCGATAAAATAAAAATGGCTTTCGGAAACTTGAGAGGAAAAGGAGTTATGGTTGAGACATTTTCTGGTCTTAATACTTATTTGGTTTTAAGAAGTAGTTATATAGTTTTTGATAAAAAAACTTTGGAGATTGAAAAATGAGTAGCGCATGGGTTATTATTAAACCCGTTTTAACAGAAAAGACCTTAAGGTTGCAAGCTCAAGGGGTGTGGACTTTTTTTGTTCACAAAAAAGCAACAAAGCATCAAATTGCTAACGCGATTGAAGAGTTGTTCTCGGTCAAACCAACAAAGGTGCGGATTATTAGAGTGAAGCCAAAAACGAAAATGATTTGGAAACATAGAAGAAAGATTGTTTTGGCTGAGCACAAAAAAGCACTAGTGAGTTTAAAATCGGGTGAGAAGATCAAACAGCTTGTTTATAAGGAATCTAAATGAATAAAAAAGTAAAACAATTAGTCAAAATAAAGAAGAAAAAAAGCGGCCGGGGTTTCGGAGGCAGAGTTAGTGTTCGTCACCAAGGAGGCGAGCAAAAAAGATTTATGCGAAAAATTGACTGGGCCCGGTCTAAGATTGATATTGAGGGCAAGGTGGAAAAAATCGAATATGATCCAAACAGAACGGCTAATTTGGCTTTGATTTTGTATCCTGATGGCGAAAGACGATACATTCTCGCTCCTGAGAAGCTTTCTGTCGGGGATAAGGTTATTTCCAAATCAAAAGCGACTATTAAGCCAGGTAATGCGATGAAACTAAAAAATATTCCAGCAGGGGTAGCTATTCACAACTTGGAAATTTTTCCTGGTAAAGGTGGCCAGATGGTCCGCAGTGCTGGTTCAATGGTTTTGGTACAAAGTGTTGAGAAAAACGGAGTGGTTGTTAAAATGCCCTCAGGAGAGGTCAGGTTGTTTTCTCCCGACTGCATGGCAACAATTGGTCAAGTTTCCAATTCTGACTGGTCTTCGCATCAGTTTTCTAAGGCCGGTCAAAAGAGACTGCGAGGAGTCAGGCCAACAGTTAGAGGAGTAGCTCAGAATCCTTCTTCCCATCCTCATGGAGGAGGAGAAGGCAGGTCGGGTATTGGAATGAAGGCTCCAAAAACCCCTTGGGGCAAAAGGACTTTAGGAGTCAGAACCAGGAAGAAAAAGAAATATTCAGGCAAGTTAATTATTAAGAGGCGGAAGTAAAATATGGGCAGATCACTAAAAAAAGGACCTTACATTGACGAAAAGTTGTTAAAGAAGATTGATAAGCAAAAGAAGACTGGTAATAAAGAGCCGATAAAGACGTGGGCAAGAGCCAGTCAGATATCACCAGAGTTTGTCGGTCACAATTTTGCGATTCATAACGGCAAGAAATTTATTAGTCTTTTCGTGACCGAAGAAATGGTTGGCCATAGATTGGGTGAGTTTGCTCTGACGAGAACATTTCGCGGCCATGGAAGAGTTGTTAAAAGAGTAATTGAAAAGACCTAATATGGCAAAGACAAAGAAGAAAACCAGTAGTAAAAAAACAAAGTTGGTAAAACCTGAAGCTCAGGAGGTGTCTGTTTTGGCCAAACACTTAAAAATTTCTCCGCGAAAATTAAGACTAATAGTTAAAGGGGTTTCAGGCCTTACTCCTGATCAGGCAGAAATAAAGCTTTCGGTTGCCAGTCAAAAAGGAGCAGCGGTTTTTCTTAAGGCTCTTAAAAATGTTATTGCCAACGCTGTTAATAATTCGAGCCTTGACAGAAAAACCTTTGAATTTAAAAAAATTACTGTTGATGAAGCTCCGGGAATGGTTAGAAGAGACAGATTTCACGGAGCGAGATTTAATAGCGGCTTAATTAAAAGAAGGCGTTCACATTTAACAATTACTATTACTGGTAAAAAGAAAGAAAAATAATGGGACAAAAAATAAATCCAATTGCATTTAGATTAAGTGATAATAAAGCACCAGGAAGCTGGTCTTCCCGCTGGTTTTCTTCGAAAGGCAAATACCCGGCGATGATAAAGGAAGACTTAGAGATCAGGAAGTTTTTGGAAAGCCGCCTTGCCGCAGCCGGTTTAATGACGGTGCAGATTGAAAGACTGACTCGCAGGGTGAGAGTTACTTTGTTTGCTAGCAGACCAGGATTGGTCATCGGTAGAGGGGGAAAAGGCTTAGAAGAGATTAAAAAGTCCTTGTCTAAGATTGTTTCTGTTATTAATCCAGATAAAAACTTAGAGCTTGAAGTAGAAGAAGTTAAAAATCAAGACTTATCGGCGAAATTAGTAGCACAAAGAATTGTTTACCAGCTGGAAAAAAGAATTCCTTTCCGAAGAGTAGTTAAAAAGACTCTAGAGAGAGTGATGATGTCTGGTGCGGTCGGAGCAAGAATTGTTGTCAAGGGAAGGATAGATGGCGCTGAAATTGCCAGAAAAGAAACATTTTCTGCCGGAAGGGTTTCGTTAAGTACTATTCGTGCCGATATTGATTATGCCGAAGTTCCCGCACTAACAAAATCGGGCTATGTTGGCATAAAGGTTTACATTAATCGCGGAGAGAGGTAAAATATGCAGCCTAAAAAAACAAAATTCCGAAAACAGTTTAGAGGCAGAATGAAGGGTTCGAGTATTTCCGGTTCTCGTTTAGAGTTCGGCGAGTATGGTCTTAAAAGTCTGGGCCGGGGCTGGTTCAAAGACTGTCAAATTGAGGCGGCCAGAAAGGCAATTACTCATTTTACAAAAAGAAACGCCAGACTTTGGATAAAGGTATTTCCCGATAAGCCAATAAGTAAAAAGTCGCCTGGTTCATCTATGGGAGCCGGCAAAGGAGATGTCGACACTTATGTTGCTGTTGTTAAACCGGGCAGAATTTTGTTTGAGGTGGGAGGGGTTACTGAAGAGCTTGCTGTTGGCGCTTTGAAGCGAGCAGCCCAAAAGTTGCCTTTTCCGACAAAGATTGTCAAGAAAGATTAAACAATGAAAAAGAAAGATAAACAGGAACTGAGAAGCAAAACAGTTTCACAACTTGAAAAAGAGCTTTTGGAAAAAGAAAAGGCTTTGGTAGAGGCAAGAATTAAGCTTGTTAAAAGACAGCTTAAAAACACCAACGTGCCAAGACTTTTAAAGGTTGATATTGCTGTAATAAGGACAATAATTACTGAAAAATTATCTGAAAAAGAGAACAAAAATGAAATCGAATAAAAAAGTTGGTGCTAAAAAGTTTATTGGCAAGGTCGTTTCTGACAAAATGACAGGAACGGTAGTGGTTGAAATTGCTCACCGCCTGCCTCACCCCAAATACCGAAAGGTGGTTGCCAGTAAAAGTAGAATGTATGCCGATAACAAGGTTAAAGCAAAGACGGGCGACACAGTCGAAATTAAGGAAACCAGGCCGATAAGTAAGTTAAAAAGATTTACTGTTTTAAAGGTAATAAACAAATAAGGAAACAACCATGGTTCAATTAAGATCAATGTTGAAATCAGCTGATAATACCGGGGCCAAAAAACTAATGGTGATTCAAGTAATGGGCGGGTGGAAAAAGTATAGTGGTACCATGGGCGATATTGTTCATGTTGTTGTCAAAGAGGCTGCCCCAGATGGCACAGTTAAAAAGGGAGAAAAAGTAAAAGCTGTTTTGATAAGAACAAGAAAAGAGTCGAGAAGGAAGGATGGTTCTTATGTAAGGTTTGACGATAATGCCGCGGTTATTATCGATGCTCAAGGAAACCCGCGAGGGACAAGAATCTTTGGCCCGGTTTCTAGAGAAGTTAAAGAGGCCGGCTTTGGTAAGATTGCCTCAATGGCAAAGGAGCTTTTTTAAATGAAAAGAAAAGTAAAAAATATTGTTAAGAAGCTAAAAAAGGGAGACAAAGTCCAAGTTTCTTCCGGAAAAGATAAGGGTAAACAGGGCGAACTAATAAAAATATTTGTTAGTTCGGGCAAAGCCTTAGTTTCTGGAGTTAACATGGTAAAAAAACATGTAAAGCCGCAAGGCAAAGATAAACCAGGAGGCATCATCGAGAAGGAGGCCCCCCTTTATCTTTCAAAGTTAATGGTCGTTTGTCCGGTGTGCAAAAAACCTGCCAGAGTAGGATTTCAAGCAGACACTCAGGGCAAAAAGAAAAGAATTTGCAAAAAATGTAAGGGGTTAATCGATGGAGGTAAATAATTATGTTAACAGAAAAATATAAAAAGGAAATTGTTCCTGCCTTAAAAAAACAACTGGCTATTAAAAACCCGATGGCGGTTCCTAAGGTTGAAAAAGTAGTTGTTAATATGGGGATCGCAGAAGCCAAGGACGACCGGTCTTTAATTGATATGTTTTCGGCCGAACTAGAAACAATCACCGGCCAAAAACCTTCTTTGTGTTCAGCTAAAAAATCAATATCAGGCTTCAAACTTAGAAAAGGTCAGATTATTGGTCTCAAAGTTACTTTGAGAGGCAGAAGAATGTATGATTTTCTAGAAAGACTTTTCGGTCTTGTTTTGCCAAGACTAAGGGATTTTAGGGGTTTATCTCCTGAAAAATTTGATCAATCAGCCAATTATAGTATTGGTCTGCCAGAACAGACTGTTTTTCCTGAGATTGATATTGACAAGGTCAAGAGAATTAAAAGTTTGCAGGCAACTATTGTTACCAGCACGAAAAGCAAAGAAGCGGCAACAGCCTTGCTTAAGCTCATGGGCCTACCCTTTTCTGCTTGACGCAGGTGATACAATGTTACTTTGAAAGACCAGATTGACAAAAACATACAAAAATGGCTAGAAAAGCAAAAATAATTAGAGAAGACAAAAAACTAAGGTTTAAAAATAGGTATAGAAACAGGTGTCAGTTATGTGGCCGGTCAAGGGGTTATATCCGTTTCTTTGGTCTATGCAGGCTTTGTTTTAGAAAATTAGCTAGTGAAGGAGTTCTGCCTGGGGTTAAAAAAGCAAGCTGGTAAAAAAATGAACAGTTATCCAATTGGTGATTTTTTAATTAGAATAAAAAACGGCGGTGCGGTCGATAAAAAGACGGTGACGGTTGACTGGTCAAAAAAGCTAGAGGAGATAGCCAAAGTTTTAATTGACGGAAATCTGGCTGCGAAATACACGGTCAGCAAAGGAAAGATTAAAAAAGAAATGACTTTAGAGCTAATTTATGTATCACAAGACAGGCCTGCAGTCAGAAAGGTCAAGCTTTTTTCTAAGCCTGGCAGAAGATTTTACTCCAGCCATAGAGACCTGCCTTACAAAGATGAGTTAAACGGAATAATTATTATTTCAACTTCGCAAGGAATGATGACGGTAGAAAAAGCCCGTAAAAATAAATTGGGCGGCGAGGTTATTGCGGAAATTTGTTAAATGTCTAAAATTGGCAATCAACCGGTTATAATAGTAGAAGGCGTGGAGGTTAAAGTAGAAGGGAAGAAGGTTGTGATTAAAGGTCCCAAAGGAGAAATTATTGTTTCAATCCCTTCTAGAATTGATGTTAAGGTTTCTGACGGCGAGGTGATTGTTGGGCGTCGCTCCGAGGCTAAAAAAGTTAAATCATGCCATGGTACGATAAGAAATCTGATTAATAACGCGATTACTGGTGTAACCGAAGGTTGGTCGAAATCTCTTTTAATTGTAGGTACCGGGTATCGGGCGGCCAGAGAAGGGAATAGCCTGGTTCTTAATGTTGGTTTTATCAACCCTGTAAAATTTGAGATTCCGCAAGGGCTGGATTTTGAGATTGAAGAAACGAAAATTGTTGTCAAGGGGATTGATAGACAGTTTGTTGGTCAGGTAGCTGCTAAAATCAAGAAAATTAGAAAGCCCGATGCGTATTTAGGAAAAGGCGTTAGATATGAAAACGAAGAAATTAAACTTAAGCCGGGAAAGGCTGCTAATAAAGAATAAATTAATAAAGTAAAAATGAAAAAGATATCAATAAGAAAAAAACGAGCGATAAGGAGCAGAAAGAAAATTACTCTTCCAAGAGGAAGAAAGTTAGTTGTTTATCGCTCCAACAAGCATATTTGGGCTCAACTGGTTGATATGACTACCGGGAAAACCCTATTTTCCGAAAACAGTAAAAGACTTTTTGCTAAACCAAGTAAGAAAACAAAGACTGAAAAAGCTTTTGAAGTAGGAGAAACGTTGGCAAAAAAAGCAGTAGCCGGTGGAGTCGGTCGGATAGTTTTTGATAAAGGCAGTTATCGTTTCCATGGCCGAGTAAAGGCAGTTGCCGAAGGGGCCAGAAAAGGAGGTTTACAGTTCTAATGGCAGCAAGAAGACAGTCTGGCTATTCGTACGAACCCGAGGATGGCATGATTGAAAAAGTCGTCCAGATAAAAAGGGTGAGCAAAAAAACCAAGGGTGGCAATCAAATATCTTTCACCTCCCTAGTTGTTGTTGGCGATGGCAAGGGGAAAGTGGGATATTCTTTATCTAGAGCACGAGATGTTGCTTCGGCAATTAGGAAAGGAATGAAAAAGGCCCGTGAGCGAATGATTAGTGTTCCTTTAAGCAATGGAACCATTCTTCGGCCGATTCAGGTAAAGTTTAAAGGAGCAAAGATCTTTTTAAAGCCGGCCAGAAAAGGGACGGGACTAATTGCGGGCGGACCGGTAAGGGTTGTTTCCAGTGCTGTGGGTGTAGAGGATTTGGTTGCAAAGATGATTGGTTCCAAAAACAAAGAAGTTAATGTTAGGGCAATAATTAAAGCCTTTAAGATTTTGGGAGAATAAGATGAATCTTGGTAACTTGGTAAAGACAAAAACAAAACGATCGCAAAAAAGAGTAGGTAGGGGTTATGGCTCTGGTAAGGGTGGGCATGCTTCTGGTAGAGGCCAGAAAGGGATGAAGGCTAGAAACAAACCCAAGCTGACTTTTTCTGGTACAAAGATAAAAAAATCATGGCTTAAAAGACTGCCTTTATGGAGAGGCAAGGGAAGGTTAAAGTCTAGTCGTAATCCTGTTTCTATCAGATTAGACATGTTGGATGCTCATTTTAAACCTGATGAGGTGGTAACAGTTGAGTCTTTAGCAAAGAAAGGTTTAGTAAAAAGAAAGCAGGCCAGCTCAACAGGGGTAAAAATAATTGGCGGCGGCAAGATTACTAAAAAGCTTTCTGTTAAATTGCCTTGTACACGGTCAGCAGCAACCCAGATTGAAAAAGCTGGCGGAACAGTTGATAATGGTAGCGAGGCCAACTAAAGAAAGCCTTCAATACATATGACATCTATTGCCAAAACTTTGTCGGTATATCTTGAGGCGTTCAAGATTCGGGAAATTAGAAAAAAACTTACTTTCACCCTTTTGGTGCTATTTATTTTTCGTTTGATAGCTCATATAACTGTCCCTGGGGTTGACAGAGAGGTTTTAAAGTCATTTTTCTCCCAAAACCAGTTTCTAGCCCTGCTTGATGTTTTTTCCGGGGGAACATTGGCAAATTTTTCAATAAGTGCTTCAGGACTAACCCCATATATAAATGCCTCAATAATGTTTCAGCTTCTTGGTTTTGTAATTCCCAAAATAAAGGAGCTTAGAAAAGAAGGGGAGTATGGGCGACAAAAATTAGCCCAGTATACCCGCTATACGACCGTATTTTTAGCAATTTTCCAGTCGTTTGCTATGTATACACTGCTAAAAAGCCAAGGGATAATTGGCAGTTTGTCTCCGCTTGATCTGGCGAGTTTTGTGATTACCATGACGGCCGGTTCTATGCTGATGGTTTTTTTAGGGGAGCTTATCACCCAGTACGGGGTAGGCAATGGCATTTCCCTTTTAATATTTTCCGGTATCGTTGCCCGCTATCCGGTTAGTATTTTCCAGACGGTCAATGTCGCCTCTCAGACAAATTTTTTCAATCTGATTGCTTTTGGAGCGATGGCGATTGGCGTGATTGCGGGAATAATATTTATAGACGAAGCGGTTTTACGGGTGCCGATTAGATATGCCAGGAGAATTGCGGGTGGAGGTCAGTCTGCTGGTTCTAGCTATCTTCCTTTGAAAGTAAATAGCGCCGGAGTAATGCCAATAATCTTTGCCCTTTCTTTAGTAACTATCCCCCAGATGATTGCTAATTTTACCTCTCAGTTTTCCTCGGGGATCCTTGCCTCAATTGGCAAACTTCTTAGTTTTTACCAAACTTCAGGAGTGGCATATAATCTTTCTTACTTTTTCATCGTTGTATTTTTTACCTATTTTTACACCTCGGTGGTTTTTAATCCCGAAGATGTTTCTGAAGACTTGAGAAAGTCGGGAGGGTTTATCCCCGGGATAAGGCCGGGACAATCAACAAAAGAAAGGCTTTCGTTTTTGCTCTCCAGAGTAACCATTGTTGGTGCATTTTTCCTTGGTTTTGTGGCAATACTGCCATCAATAACTCAGGCGATTACCAATGTTTCTACCGTGTCTTTGGGAGGAACAGGGGTTTTAATTGTCGTTTCGGTAATTTTGGAGATCAATAGGCTTTTAGAAAACCAAGTACAAACTTATCGATATCAGAATTATTTTTAAATGAAGAAAAAGAAACTTAATTTAGTTCTTATCGGTGCTTCTGGGAGTGGCAAAGGAACCCAAGCGAAACTAATCAGTAAAGACTATCGACTTGTTCACATTTCCTCAGGGGACGTTCTTCGTCAGGAAGTAGCAGAAAAAACTGCTATAGGTAAAGAGATTTCTCGTTATCAAGAAAGTGGCCAATGGGTTCCCGATAGGATAATATGCAAAATGATTTTTCCGAAACTAAAAAAGTCTTTTAAATCTGGATTTGTGCTCGATGGATCACCAAGAACAGTTTCTCAGGCGGAGATAATTGATGATTATTTGACTAAAAATAATAGCCAAATAAATCTGGTTATTTTAATCAAAGTGAGGTCTGAGGTTGTTTTGGCCAGAAGGGCAAAGGTTGTTTCTTCTGGAGTTAAATTTCAACCAGGGAGGAATGATGATAATCCAGAGACTTTCAAAAAGAGATTTGACTCGTATACAAAAACAATCAAGCCAATATTGGATTATTATCGAGGCAAAAATATTTTAGTTGAAGTTGATGGAGAAAGACCGGTTGATGAGATATATAAAGATATTAAAAAGGATCTTGAAAAAATATGAGCAGTAAACTTCAGGCAATGAAAAAGGGAGGAAAAGTCTTATCCGAAGCGATGGCAAGTGCGATTAATTCGGCAAAACCAGGGGTGAAACTGCCTCAGATAGAGGACATTTTTTGTCAACAACTTAAAAAAAACTCAGTAGAGGCCTCTTTTAAGAAGGTCGCCAACTATTCTTGGGCAACCTGCATAAATATTGACAATGGAGTTGTTCATGGGATTCCGGAAGGAAAGTCTATTTCTAAAGGGGATCTACTTAGTATTGACGGAGGGGTTTTTTGTGATGGTTTTCATACCGATATGGCCTATAGCTTTATTGTCGGCAAACCATTATCCGAAGTTTATAAAAACTCTTTTTTACATTCCGGAAGAAAAGCTTTGGACCAGGCACTAAAAGCGACAAGGTCGGGTGGTAGAGTAGGTAGTATTTCCAAGGCAATTCAAGATCAGGTAGAAAGTGATGGGTTATACTGCGTTGAGACGCTGACCGGCCATGGGGTGGGTAAAAATCTTCATCAGGAGCCTTATATTCCTTGCGTTTTAACGAAAGATATTAAAGATACGCCTAAAATTAGCGATGGGGAGAGTTTGGCCATTGAAATTATTTATACCGATACGGTTCCTAATCTTAAGACTGAGGCCGATGGCTGGACAATCGTAAATAAAGGTGGTAGAATATCAGGACTTTTTGAGAAATCAGTGTTCGTTACTGGTTCTAGTTTAGTGGATTTAACCCCATATTTCTGGGAGGAAAATGCCCGATAAAGGAGAAAAAGACAATCTGGTTTTTAGTGGAGTAGTTGCCGAGGCATTGCCTGATACTACTTTTCGAGTGAGGCTGGATAACGATAAAGTTGTTTTAGCATATTTGTCCGGAAAGATGAGGTTACATTACATTAGAGTTGTTCCAGGAGACAAAGTGAAAGTTCAGATGTCTCCTCATGATTCAGCTAGAGGCAGAATTGTATTTAGAGATAAATAATGAAAGTTCAAGCAAGCGTTAAAGTTCGTTGTAGAAATTGTAAAATTGTTCGTCGTAGGGGACGGCTTTTTGTTATTTGTAAAAACAAGAAACACAAACAAAAACAAGGCTAAAATGAGAATAGCAGGAATTCAAATACCAGATAATGAAAAAATTTATATTTCTCTAACTAGATTTTATGGTATTGGCAGAACTAACGTTGAGGCTCTAATTAAAAAAGCCAAGCTGGATAAAGAAAAAAGAACAAAAGATTTAACCAAGGAGGAAGCATCTAGAATTTCTACTGTCCTGAGGAGTTTTATGACCGAGGGAGATTTAAGAAAAGAGATAAGGGAAAACATTGAGCGGCTAAAAGCAATTAGATCATATAGAGGGATAAGGCATATGCTCAATCTTCCTGTTCGAGGTCAAAGAACCAAAGATAATGCAAGAACTAGGCGAGGAAAGAAAAGGACAGTTGGTGCTTTAAGTAAAGAAACCTGGTCAAAAATTGAACAACAGCAACAAAAAGAATAAAATTTAGGAATAAAATGGCTGAAAAATCAACAAATAAAAAAATAAAAGAGGAAAGATTTGTAACAGAGGGCAGAATTGTAATTTCCGCTAGCTTTAACAATACAATAGTAACGATTACCGATTCTAAGGGCAGTCCGGTTGACTGGGTTTCTTCAGGTAAACTTGGCTTTAAGGGTACCAGAAGATCTACTCCTTACGCAGCCACAACCACACTGGAAAAGGCGGTGGAGATTTGTAGGCAGTTGGGAATGAAAAGAGCTCAGGTTTATATTAATGGGCCGGGGCCAGGAAGAGACTCGGCGCTGAAAGTTCTTGGGGCTAAAAGAGAGATTGATGTTATATCTATTTCAGATGTAACTCCGATTCCTCATAACGGACCAAGGCCGCCAAAGAGAAGGAGAACATAAAAATGACTAACATGTATAAAAAATGTCGACTTTGTCGTCGAGAAAAGCAGAAACTGTTTTTAAAAGGAGATAGGTGTTTTTCTCCTAAGTGTCCAATTGAAAAGGTTGGTCCCGTTGCACCTGGAATGCATGGTTTGAAAAGCGGCTTTAGGCTTTCCGAGTACGGCTCTCAGTTGAGGGAAAAACAAAAAACTAAAAGGTATTACGGAATAATGGAGAAACAGCTTAAAAACTACCTTGATAAGGCCGGCGTGATCAGTGGGGACCAAGGCGAAAACCTTCTAAGGTTGTTGGAGTTTAGGCTTGACAATGTGGTTTGTCGGTTAGGGTTAGCTTCTTCGCGCAGAATGGCTCGCCAGCTTATTACTCATGGGAAGATTTTGGTGAATGGGGGCAAAGTTAAGATTCCATCTTACAACCTGCAACCGAAAGATAAAGTGGCTCTTTCCGAGTCAGGGGCAAAAATTAAATCGGTAGAGGTTTGGTTAATAAAAAAGGATCTTGAGGTACCTGGCTGGTTAAAAAGAAAAGGAACTTCCGGAACGGTAGAGAAAGAACCAACTAGAGAAGAAATGCCTCAAGATATTAAAGAAAGCCTGATTATTGAGTTTTATTCACGTTAATTTGTTTAATAATTAATTCTTAAAGGAGAAATAAATGACTGACATAACAGAATTTTGGATTAAGAAGGAAGAGGTTTCTGATGGTTACGGCCGGTTTACGATTTCTCCCCTTGCAGGAGGTTTCGGGTATACCGTCGGCAATTCTTTAAGAAGAGTGCTTTTAGGAGCTATGCCTGGGGCAGCAGTAACTAAAATAAAGATTGATGGTGTTAGCCATGCCTTTGCCACGATAAAAGGGGTAAAAGAAGATGTTTTAGACATCATTACCAGTATTAAACAGATTAGACTTGTGAGTAAGTCGGACGATCCTGTTAAAGGGAAAATTGAAAAAACTGGTCCCGGACCGGTAACTGCCGGAGATATTTCTTTTCCTGCCGGTGTCAAGGTTGCAAACAAGGATCTTGTTTTGGCAAATCTAACCGATAAAAAAACAAAGTTCAAAGCTGAACTAACGGCAGAAAAGGGCCAGGGATATTCACTGGCAGATGATCATAAGGTTGATAAGATGAAGGTTATCTCAGTTGACGCAATTTTTAGCCCGGTTGTAAAGGCCAACTTTACTGTTAGTCCGGTTAGGTCAGGGAAAACCAGTAGTTCTGACGAGGTGGTTTTTGAAATCTGGACAGATAAGACTGTAGATCCGGAGGTTCTGATTGTCCAGGCGGCACAGATTTTGGTTAGCGTGTTTTCTCAGATCGTTAAGCCCAACAATGTCAAGCCTAAGAAAAAGGCTGCCGAGAAGAAAAATAGCGAACTCGAGGTAGTTGTTGATGAGCTGGATATTCCTCTTAGGTTGGCAAATGCTTTGAAAAAAGCAGGCTTTAAGAAGGTTTCTGACTTCCAGGGTGTTAGTAGAAAAAAGATTATGAATGCAAAAAACGTTGGTGAGAAATCGGTGATAGAGCTAGAGAAGGAGTTAAAAAGCAGAGGCGTTTCGCTTGAGGAATAAATTATGCGTCATCGAGTAAAGAGAAGAAAACTAAGCTTAGATCATGATCATCGCCTGGCGGTGACTAAAAATCTTGCCCGGTCTCTTTTTCTATCCGGAAAAGTAACAACAACTCAAGCAAAAGCAAGAGTTTTAGTTAGTTTTGCTGAGAGGCTGGTCAGTAGAGCTAAAAAGGGCGACTTGGTGGCAAAAAGATTTGTATATCACTATTTTCAGGATCAGAATCTGGCCAACCTGGTAGTCGAGAAGACATCTTCTGTCTTTAAGGACAGAAATGGAGGTTATACCAGAACTATTAAGGTAAAAAGAAGAAAGGGTGATAATGCGGTTTTAATTAGAGTTGAGTTTACAGATAGTCTCGGAATTGATTTTAAGAAACCTGAACCAGAAAAAAAGCCGCAGAAAAAGGATGTTAAAAAGGCTAAGAGTGAGAAGCCGAAAACTAAAAAGGAGTCGAAAAAATGATAACCGAACCGGTTAAGCAGACCGACATTAGTCGAGACTGGTATATTTTTGATGCAAAAGGAAAAGTTTTAGGCAGGCTAGCAACCCAGATAGCCGGTTTACTTATTGGTAAAGGCAAATCTAATTTTGTATACAATCTTGATTGCGGCGACTGGGTGGTAGTTGTAAACTGCGAAAAGATCACTTTAACCGGCAAGAAAGAAGGAAATAAAGTGTATCAGCATCATACCGGCTGGCCAGGAGGAATTAAGGAGGTTAGCTTCCAAAAAATGATGGAAAAAGATCCCAGAAAAGTTATATCTATGGCCGTATCTGGAATGTTGCCAAAAAATAAACTAAGGGCGGCAAGGTTAAAAAGGCTAAGAATCTTTGTGGGAGAAAATCACAGTTATAAAAGTAAGAAACTTATTGAGGTTAAGTAAAATGGCAAAGCAGACAAAAAAACAAGGAAGAAAGAAAAAATACTTTTATGCTGTCGGCAGAAGAAAACAGGCGGTGACAACGGTAAAACTTTTTGAAGGGAAAGGTGATTTCTTGGTAAACGGGATTTCAATAGATAAGTACTTTCCTGGGAGAACAGCAGAGGTTCATTATAAAAAACCGTTTTCTCTTTCCGATTCTGAAGGGAAGTTTCACGCTGAGGCGAGAATTGTTGGTGGAGGGAAGGTTAGTCAGCTTGAAGCACTAGTTTTGGCCTTTTCTCGGGCTTTAGTTAAATATAACAGTCCTGTTTACCGACCCATTCTAAAGAAAGCAGGTTTGCTTACAGTTGACGCCAGAGTAAAAGAAAGAAGAAAAGCTGGTCAGATGGGCAAGGCCAGAAAGAAGAAGCAGTCTCCAAAGAGGTAAACGCTGGAATTAGTCAATGAGGTTTTACAAACAAGAAAGACCCGGAACTTGTCAGCTAATTGCCGTACAACATGTGTGGAGTTATTTTGGTAAAGAGATTTCCACGAAAGAAATATCAAGGAAATTACCCAAACATTCTTTTGGAAATTTTGCGTCTGAACTGGGTCTGTATTTTGAGTCTTATGGTTTTAAAACAACACTGGTTTCCAACCAGGTCTCTCTCAAATCTACAAACAAACCCTTTTTATCTAGCCTAGAAGAATATAGAAAAGTGGGAAATTTCGCGAAGGGTTTTCCGAACACCGCGTATTTCAATACCTATCCATTAGCAGTAGTAAATGTAGATTGGTACAAAATATCACCCTTAAAAGGTGGTCCAGGAGGCCACTACGTTGTGCTAGTAAGGGAAGGATCTTTTTTTTGGCTTTGATGGCAGTAACCATAAAAGGAAGGTAAAAAGGTCATTTGATCAACTACTGAAAGCAAGCTTAAATGTAAACAGGTTTCATGAAAATGGCATGTGGCTGTTTATAAAGTGATTACGGTTTAATCTGGTCGGGGTGGCGGGATTTGAACCCGCAAGCCTCTCGCACCCCATGCGAGCGCGCTAGCCATTTGCGCCACACCCCGAGTGTTTGTATTTTATCATGTTTCATGGTTAAATTAGTTAGTTAGTTTTTAATGTTTTAGGAGGATAATGGTCAAGAAAAGTAAAGACGAATCGGCAAAACTTCAAGCGATAAAAACGGCAATGGATCAGATCGAAAAGCAGTATGGCAAGGGTGCAATTATGAAGATGGGTGGTGGATCTGATGAAAAAATTCCTGTTATTCCCACTGGATGTTTACCGCTGGATATTGCCCTTGGAGTGGGTGGACTGCCTCGCAGCAGGGTGACGGAAGTATTTGGTCCCGAAGCGTCAGGAAAGACAACTCTTTGTTTGCATGTTATTGCCGAAGCACAAAAATTAGGCGGTACGGCCGCTTTCGTTGATGCTGAACATGCTTTAGATCCCAGCCGGGCAAAAGGGATTGGCGTTAAACTGGAAGAACTTCTTATCTCCCAACCGGACACGGGCGAGCAGGCTTTAGAGATTGTTGAGACCCTGGTTCGTTCAGGAGGGTTGGATGTGGTAGTAATTGATTCCGTAGCCGCTCTGGTTCCTCGGGCGGAGATTGAGGGGGAAATGGGCGACGCTATGGTTGGGGTTCAGGCGAGACTAATGTCTCAGGCCCTGCGTAAACTTACTGGCGCCATTGCAAAATCAAAAACAATTGTTATTTTTACCAATCAGATCCGACACAAAATCGGTGTTTTTTTTGGCAATCCGGAAACAACCAGCGGAGGAATGGCTTTAAAGTTTTATTCCTCGGTAAGAATTGATGTTCGTAAAACCGGCAATATCAAAAATAGCGAGGGAGTGGTGTTTGGTTCTACTCACCGGGCACGAGTGGTAAAAAATAAAGTTGCTCCTCCTTTCCAAGAAGCGGAGTTTGAGATTATGAATATCGGAGGCATTTCAATTTCTGGCGGTATTTTGGATATGGCTCTGAAATACGGGATCATTACCAAATCAGGAGCATTCTTTAAGTATCAAGGAAAGACAGTTGCCCAAGGCAGGGAAGCATTCAAAGAGGAGCTGGAGAAAAACTCACCTCTAGCCAAGAAGCTGTCAAAAGAGGTCTCGTCAGCGGCGAAAAAATAATAGGGGGTTTTATGAGGTACAGGATTAAAAAAGTTACTTCTCAGAAAAAATCGTCTTCTCGGGTCACTTTACACTTTGCGAATCTCGTCATTGGCATTTCAGCAAAGGTGTTTTCTGAAAACAATCTTTCTTCAGGAATTTATCTTTCTTCTAGTGATCTAAAAAAAATAATATCGGCAGATTTTTTAGAAAAGGCGGTTGACAAAGGTCTTCGACTTATCGGTAATCGGCCACATTCGGAAGCGGAGATTTCTCAAAAGTTGAGAGTTTATCTTGGCAAAACCATTAAAATGACTAGCCAAAAAACTAAACTTGATTTTACAGAAATTTTGTTAAATGTTTGTGCTGATGCTTTGGCTGTTCTAAAAAGTAAAGATTTTGTTAACGATGAGGTTTTTACCAACTGGTGGATTGAGCAAAGAGCTGAATTCAGGCCACGCTCTAAAAGACAGCTCTATTTTGAGCTAGTGCAAAAAGGGATAAAAAGAGATCTTATTGAGCGGAAACTATCAGGGGTTGACTATGATGAAAAATCGGCGGCAGTTTTGCTTATTGAGAAAAAACTAAAAATTATGCCAAAGAGCATGTCTGATACGGAGAAAAAAAACAGATTGATAGCCTTTCTCTCTAGGAAAGGATTTAGTTTTAGTCAGATAATCGATTTAATTGACGAGAGACTTATCAGGAGGTAAAATAGAATGTGGGTTTTATGATATTAATGATTTGCGGCAGTTAAAGTTGTTGGAAAAAATGTTTTATTTAAAATCTTTTGTTCGTTTCCGTTCCTTGTTTCTTCTAAAATAATTTCAATAGCTTTTGCCGTGCGCTAAAGGAGGCTTGATGTTTAGTATAATTTCTCGGATTAGGTCCGTTGTGGCGGGGAAGGATAGTAAGAAAGAGCAGGAACTGCCGGTAAAACCAAAAAAGAAACCGGTAAAAGAAAAGCTTGTTAAAAAGGAGTCTGTCTCTGTTGATGTGGCTAGGAAAAAAGAGCTTGAGCTGGTCCATTTGTTGGAAGAAGCAAATAACAGAGAAAAAGAAATTGATCGCAAAGTTAGCTCGCTGGACGAAAAGGAAGCGTATTTGCGAAAGAAAGAGCAGTCCCTGGAGGATAGGCAAAGATCGATTTCGGCAAAACAAGACGAGGTTGAAGCCCTTAGATTAAAACAGTTAAAGACTCTTGAGCAGATTGCCGCCCTTTCGAAAGAAGAGGCACAGAAGAAAATTGTTGAGGAAACAGAAAAAAGACTCGCTGTTTGGCTTTCCAAAAAAACAACAGAGGCAAGAGAGTCGGCTAAATCTGTTGAGGAAGAGGTAGCAAAAGAAGCAGTAATTGAGGCGATAAGACATGGGGTTACCGACTATGTGGCTGAGTTTACTATATCAACAGTCGATCTTCCTAATGATGATGTTAAGGGAAAGATTATTGGTAGAGAGGGGCGGAATATTCGTGCCTTTGAAAAAGCTACCGGAGTAGAGTTAGAACTTGGCGATGGCAACGAGATTAGGATCTCTTCTTTTGATTCAGTAAGAAGAGAAATCGCAAAGATTTCTTTGCAAAAACTTGTGAGAGATGGAAGAATCCAGCCAGTAAAGATTGAAGAGGTGGTCAGACAGACCAAGCTTCAAATGGATAAGATTTTGCTGGAAGAGGGAAAAAGAATCTGCCAGGCGGTTGGTGTTTATCATCTGCCGGTTGATATTGTTAAAACAATTGGGAAGTTTAAATACCGTTCCTCGTATGGTCAGAACCTGGCCTCTCATACCATTGAGGTTACCAAGATAGCGATTGCTTTGGCCTCTGAGCATAAGGCGGATGTCAAAGTTGTTCGTTTGGCCGGTTTGCTGCACGACATCGGTAAGGTTATTACTGATGAAGAGGGAAGTCATATTCAAATAGGGGTTGATTTCCTTCGCCGATTCAAATTTCCTCAGCCTGTTATTGATGCGGTTGGGGAGCATCACGAGGATAAACCATTTTCCTCAATTGAATCAACAATTGTTTATATTGCAGACGCCGCTTCTGGTTCCAGGCCAGGAGCAAGATACCAGGCTCATGAAGACTATTTAAAAAGAATGACTGCCATAGAAGAAGTGGTTAGGTCGTTTAAAGGAATCGATGATGTTTCCGCATATCAGGCTGGTCGAGAAATTAGAGTAATTGTCAAACCAGAAGAGGTTTCTGATGAGGAAATGGAAATTATGGTTCAGAAAATTGCTGAGAAGCTTGAGGAAGAATCAAAATGGGCAGGACAGGTAAAAATAACTGCAATTAGGGAAACGAGAGTTAATGCTACCGCTCCTATGCGAAGACAGAATTGACAAAAGTGGCGCCAAAGATTAGAATGGGTAAACCCATTATTTGTTGTTATCTAATTATAAACAGAGGTAATTAAAATGAAAAAAAGCGAATTGGTCGAGATTGTTTCTTCAAAAATGAAGTTGTCCAAAAAGACTTCAAAAGAGATTGCTGATACATTTTTAGGCGAAATTTCTAAGGCTTTGTCCCGAGGAGAAAAGGTGAAACTTGCCGGTTTTGGTGTTTTCTGGACAAAGGTTTTTAAACCAAAAGAGGTTCTTCCGATAGGAAAAGACAAAAAGAAAAAAATCGGCTCCAGAAGAATGCCTCGATTTACACCAGGAACAGCCTTAAAAAGATCGGTCAGGTAAAATCTTCAGCTCGTTGTTTTTTTTAGCCGTTAACGGTATATTACTTTAATGAGTGACGATGCTGTTATTTCCGCGATTAATTTAAAAAAACATTTTAAGGTTCACAAAAAAGACCCAGGTCTTTCAGGATCTATAAAATCATTATTTTCTCGTAAATACGAGACAGTGAAGGCCGTAGACGATATTAGTATTAGGATTGATGAGGGCGAGCTGGTTGGTTTTATCGGACCAAATGGGGCTGGGAAAACTACAACTTTAAAATGTCTTTCTGGTCTTTTGTATCCTGATTCGGGCAGCATATCCGTTCTGGGATTTACTCCTTGGGAGCGGAAGAAAGAATTTCTGAAACAGATTGCTTTTGTAATGGGGCAAAAAAACCAGTTGTGGTGGGATCTGCCGGCGGTAGAGACATTCAATCTTAATAAAGAGATTTATGAAATTCCGGAAAAAAGTTACCACAAAACTCTTTCCGAGCTGGTTTCCCTTTTAGAGGTAAAAGACATCTTGAAAATTCAGGTCAGAAAGCTATCTTTAGGCCAAAGAATGAAGTGTGAGCTTATTGCCGCTTTGCTTCATCAACCCAAGGTGTTGTTTTTAGATGAACCAACGATCGGCTTGGATGTGGTAATGCAAAAAAAGATTCGTGATTTTGTTAGTCACTATAATAAATCACGCCGAGCAACAATTATTCTCACTTCCCATTATATGGACGACGTAAAACAACTTGCTAAAAGAGTGATTATTATTGATAAAGGAAGGGTGATATTTGACGGTTTGCTTGAGGAGATTATTAAAAAATACGCCAACCATAAAACGATTACTATCGCTTTTACAAAGCCAATAGAAAGGTCCGATCTTAAAGGGCTGGGAAAGATAAAGGAATTTAACAGTCTGAAGTCGAAGATTATGGTAAAAAGAACGGCTGCGTCGTTGGCGGCTGCGGAAATTTTACAAAGGCTTCCTGTCGAAGACTTAAATATTGAGGAGCCGGATATAGAGGACATTATCAGAGAACTTTTTACCGGCAAGGATTATGCTTGATAAGTTGGCTTTGGTGAAAAAGTACCTTCAGGTTTTTAAACTTGCGTTTGAAGAGTCTGTTTTTTATCGATCAAATACATTTGTTTATTTTCTTCGTCACACCTTATGGTTTTTTGCAGAAATACTCATCTGGTTGGCGGTCTTTCAAGAGAAAAATCAGATAGGTGATTATGATTTAGAAGGAATGATCGTTTATTTTCTTTTGGTTTATCTTGTTTCCATTTTTACTAGCAGTAGCATTGATGATTGGTTGTCTGACAATATAGTCAGTGGCGGCTTGACGAGACTTTTTCTAATCCCAATTTCCGTCCACTGGGCGGTATTTTTTCAAGATCTTGGTAAAAAAGTTTCTCGCTTTTTATGGGTTTTTATAATATGGGTTGTAGGATTTGTTTTCTTTGGAATTTCTATTGGCGCTCCTAATCCAATTCTTTTCTTACTAGCGTTAATAAATTCGGTGTTCTTAGTATTTCTTTTTCGTTTCTTTTTAGGGGTTTTATCCTTCTGGTTTATTTCTATACGATCTCTCTTGTGGGTTGTTGCCCAGGTGGAGTCGTTTTTAGGGGGCGGTTGGCTACCTCTATCGCTTCTACCTTTGGGCATTTCCCGGGTAGCTGGCTTTTCCCCTTTTGGGCTATCGCTGAGTTTTCCAACTCGTTTGTTTCAGGGGAAAATTGATTCGGGAGAAATGATTATAAGTTTTGCTTTGCAGTACTTGTGGATTTTTATATTTTATTTATTAATATCTGTTCTCTGGAAAAAAGGAATAAGAAAATATGAAGCGGTTGGTAACTAATATTCGTCATCACCTGAAGGTTTGGCTTGTTTATATAAGGCTTAGTACAATTCAGTACTTTGTCTACAGGGCCGATTTTGTATTCAGCTCGCTTGGTAGTGTTTCTTGGGTAATGGCAACCTTTTTTACTTATCAGATAATTTTTTCCCAGGTCAATCAGATCGCCGGTTGGAGTTGGGGAGAGATGGTTTTGCTTTATGGAGTTTATAACTTATTTTGGGGAATTTTCGTAACCTTTCTTTCTGGGGGGCATGCTCTTGGTTGGAAGATTCGCTATGGTGGGTTTGATGCTTCTTTACTGCGGCCGATAAATAGCATATTTTCTGCTACGCTTAGATTCTCCCCAAACACAATTGCCCATATCATTACCGGTCTGCTAATTTTTATCTTTGGTATTAGCCAGTCGGGAATAGCGATAACGTTGGTTAACTTCGCTCTATTTTTGATTTTATTTATAAACGGACTTGTAATGGGTTATTTTTTAGGTTTGATCTTTGGCTCGAGTGCTTTCTGGATGACAGAGAACAATGAGATAGTTTCCTTTTTTTGGAACATTGAAACTCTAGCCAAGTATCCTTCTGATTTCTATAAATTCAACAAGGTTGTTTACGGGTTGGTTTTTACCTTGATTCCAGTAATGTTTATTGCGGTAGTTCCAGTAAAGATCTTGTCTTCAGGCTTTGATCTTTGGTTGTTTATTGGCGCTTTTATTGTTAGTAGTTTTTTGGTGACTATTGCTATTCGTTTGTGGAAAGCGGGCATTAAAAAGTACAACGGTGTTTCAGTTTAAATGGATAGATTCTTGCTTATATATGGCCCTACAGCGACAGGGAAAACATCTTTGGGGATAAAACTGGCCAAGAGCTACTCCGGAGAGATTGTTTCTGCTGACAGCAGACAAATTTACAAAGGAATGGATATTGGTACTGGAAAGGATGTCGGCAAAAAGAGCAAATTTCATCTTTGGAAAAAAGAACGCGTTGGCAAAATCGGCTACTATATTGTTTCGGGAGTAAAACTTTGGCTTTTGGACGTGGTTGATCCAGACACTCCATTCAGTTCCTATCAATGGGCCGAACTAGCCAAAATACTGATTAGTAAAATTTCAAATTCGGGCAGTCTGCCGATAGTTTTGGGCGGTAGCGGTTTTTATCTTAAGACTTTGCTTGATGGAGTTTCGGCGGACACTGCTCCTGATTGGCAGTTTCGCGGCAAAATGTCAAAGGTGCCGTTGCTAAAACTACAGCTAGAGACCAAAGAAAAACTATCGGAAAAATGGGCGACAATGAATAATTCTGACAGAAGCAACCCGAGAAGATTAATTAGGGCACTTGAAATGGGAAAGAAAACAAGTCTTAAAAGACAGGGTGGGGCGTGGGAAAACAACAGTTTGGCAGTCGCTCTTTTTTTAGAGAAGTCTATCCAAAAGGACAAAATCTCTAAAAGAATAAACGAAAGGCTAAAACAAGGACTATTGGATGAGCTGAAAATTTTGCTCAAAAAATATTGCTGGACCGACCCTGGTCTTAACTGTCTTGCCTATAAAGAGTTTAAATCGTTTTTTGAAAGGAAAACAGACTTAAGCTTGGTTGTTGACCAATGGTTTAAAGATGAGGTTTCCTACGCAAAAAGACAACTTAACTGGTTTGCTAAAGACGAACGCTTTACTTGGTTTGATGTTGGTCAGTCAACCTCTTTTAATCAGATTAACAAATTAGTAAGAAAATGGTATTCTAATAAAGATGAAAAAAATAACCATTGATATTTCTCACAGAACAATTTTTTTTATTGCTCTTTTTGTCTTTTCCTGCTGGCTGGTTTTTCAGATTAAAGAGATAATTTTTCTTTTTTTCATTTCCCTTATTTTAGTGGGGGCGCTAAACCCGACAATTACCAGGCTAGAGGGGAAAAAGTTGCCTCGCTGGCTGGCGATTTTGCTTATTTATCTTGTTCTGATTTCTATTTTAGTCGTCTCCATTATTGGTATTTTCCCACCATTAATTCAACAAACGGGCGGACTAATAAAGGTGATTCCTGATATGTTTAAAAATTTATCTTTTATTGGTTTTTCTGACCAGCTTATTTCTGGTCTTCTTTCCGAACTGGGCGCACTGCCCGGGTATCTGGTCAAGCTGTCTTTTTCGGTGATATCCAATCTAGTAAGTATTATCGCTGTTTTAGTAATTACTCTTTATATGTTAATTGAGCATAAAAATCTTGACGGCTATATCTTTAACTGGTTTGGAAAAGAGGGCAAGGATCGCGCGGTTGTTTTTATAGAGAGGCTGGAAAAGAAGTTGGGAGGTTGGGTAAGAGCCCAATTTTTGCTGATGGTATTTATTGGTGTCCTTTCTTATTTAGGGTTTCTGATTTTAGGGCTCGAGTTTGCTCTTGCCCTGGGCTTGCTGGCAGGAGTACTAGAAATAATTCCTAATATCGGTCCTTTTCTAGCTGCTGTTCCGGCAGTGTTTTTTGGTTTTATGATCTCTCCTTTGACCGGTTTGGCCACTCTAGCCTGGGCAATCATTATTCAGCAGATTGAGAATAACTTTTTAGTTCCTAAGATGATGAAACAAGCGGTAGGAGTGAATCCGGTTATTACTTTACTAACTTTAGCAATTGGCTACAATATTGCCGGTGTTGCCGGAGCAGTATTGGCAATTCCCACCTATATTGCCGTTGAATCAATCGTTTCTGAATTTTTTTCCAGCAAAACTAACAAAAAAAGAGTCAGTGATTTCGTGAGGTAAGTTATGTCTGAAGCACCAGAATTTGATCAGGAAGGACAAGTGTTGTCGGATGATGTTTTGGTTAGTTTGGAACTTGATGCAATGGCTGGTCGCAGCGAAATAGCCAAAAGAGGCATTTCTAATGCTGTTGCCGTCTCGATGATCGAGGTTACTTCTTTGTTAGGGATTCCTTTGCCAGAAATGACGCCCCTGTTTAATTGGTACGGTAGTGAACATTTAGCAATAATCACGGGAAAAAAAGGAAGAGGGCCTGACGGGAGATTTTTTACACCAGGGAGGGAGTTTGATGAAATAAAGGATAAATATAGGGTTGGAATAAGTCCGATATTTTTGGAGGCGGTTGCCAAATCAATTGATCAAGACCTCGGAAAAAGAGCAATGAACTCTCTTATGGGTTTGGTTGCCCACGAAATGTATCACGAGTTTCAATATATTCATTTTCCAATGACATACAATACTTCCGTTTCCTCTAGGTGGGAAGAAACACATGACGATTGGTTGAAAAGCAGGATTGAGAGGGGCGCAACGATTTTTTCTAGACAGTATTTAAAAGGACGCGCTGTTAATGGATTGAGAGAACGGTTCAGTAGAGACGTAGAAGTTTATCGTCTTGGTCGATTAGTTGAAACGATGAGCAAAAAAGCAAAAAAAGGTTAGTTGCTCCGGGGATCAGTAAGCCAGATTCTGTTTTATGTGATGATCTATCTAAGCTTCCTACCTGGTGCTAGTGGAGAAGGCATCCACACCAATTTGAAATTGCTGCAAAGAGGGTTGCCCGTTTCACGTCATTGTGCAAAGCACAACTACTCGTCTCTGTGGCCCTATCTTTCCCTAGCAAGCTAGGTATTCCCAAGGCTCGGGAACATTTTGCCTTCTGCAGTCTGGACTTTCCTGTTTGAGAAATCTCAAACCCATCACTCAATCCCCAGAGCTACATATTATATCAATTAATAGACAAAGGGAAAAGCCAGGGGACACAAAAAACCTCCCGCACTTATTCCCGGGAGGTTTTTCTTAACACTTAATTTATTGTGCGGCGACAATCTTGAACATCTTGGTCCCACAATCAGGACACTTGGCCTGGGCGGCTGGTCGGCCGTTCTTTAGTGTCAGTGTCTCAAACTCTTCACCGACATCTTTTTTTGCTCGACATTTAACGCAGTAGAATACCATTTACTCATTCACCTCCTTTCAAAAGGCAGGAGTTATTAAAAAAACGTGCTCAAATTTTAAATATACGTGCCCAATCTTCAAATCCAACCCCAATATAGCACAAGCATAATTCCTATTGCAAGTACAGATAAGGCTAAAGTTTTTACCAAATCCTTTTTGATTTGTTTGGTGTGAGGGTTGTCGATAGACTTTTTGGTCGGGCCGGGCTTTGTTTCTATTTCTACTTGTTTTCTCCTTTTTGAAGCAATTTTTTCTCTTTTTGACTTTCGTTTTCTGCTCATCCCCAGCATTATATCATGTGTTGACACCTGGGCTTATTTAAAGGTAGAATCTGACCAGCATGACAGTATCTGATCAATCCGTTTTTTATCTGTTTGGGGGAGTTTTTTTAGCTTGGAATATTGTTCTGACGCTTCTTTTTTGGAGGATAATGGGCCACTTTCAGCGACTGGCCAAAAAAAACAAAAAAGGAAATCTGCAGTCAGTACTAGACACTTTACTGAAAGAAGGAGAAAAAGCAAAACTTGACTTGAAAGTATTAGAAAAGGAGATTTCCAGAGTTGATAAACGACTGGAAAAAGATTATCAAAAATCAGCTTTAGTGAAATATAATCCATTTTCGGATGCAGGTGGAAATCAGAGTTTTTCTTTGGTAATTTTAAATGAGGTCGCAGATGGACTGATGATTACCAGCCTGCACAGTAGGGAGTCGACCAGAGTTTATGCAAAATTGATAGTTGATGGAAAACCAGAATCTGGTAATCTATCTAAAGAGGAGCAGTTAGCTGTTAAAAATGCCCTAGGAGGACAAAAGTGATTAAAAAAATACCGGGAAAGTATTGGTTGTTTTTTGTTGGCGCTTACCTTATTTCTACCGGTGGAGTGTTTGCCGCAGTGACCCTTGGGGGTTCTGGCAGTATCGTTTCTCCGGCAGCCGATTCGGAAATAAGTTCTCCGGGAGAAATTGATCTTTCTGCACCGAAAAATCAGGAGTGTCCTATTAATGGAAAAATGTATACCGAAGCGGAGAAAGATATTTGGCAAACAAGAAAGCCCTTGCTAGTGATGATTGAGAATCATGAAGAGGCGCGTCCACAGTCGGGTCTTTCCCGGGCAGACGTTATTTATGAAGCTGTGGCAGAAGGAGCAATTACCAGATTCATGGGCGTTTTTTATTGCGGCGCCGCCGCTCCGGCGGAAAAAAAGTATGATTTTGGGCCGGTTCGATCGGCAAGAACCTACTTTTTAGACTGGGCTTCAGAATATGACGAGGATCCTCTATATGTTCATGTGGGTGGAGCGGGAAATTGTAGCGATACAACTGTCGACACTAGAGCCAAAGCCTTGTGTCAGATAGAAAAATATGGTTGGAAGGATAGCGGCAGTTGGAACGATATGGACCAGTTTGCTCTACCTTATTCTGCTTGCAGGCGTGAGCCCGAAAGGACCGGAGAAACTCGGGCTACGGAGCATACGATGTACTGTGATAGCACATCTCTTTGGCAGGTTGCCGAAGATAGGGGTTTTGGTAAGTGGGAGACCGATTTTAGAAGCTGGGAATTTAAAGATGATTTATCTTTAGACAAGAGAGGCAGTGATGACAAAATCGAGATTTATTTTTGGCAAGGATATGGGGCTTATGGAGTTACCTGGGACTATAGCAAGGAGACCAACAGCTACATTCGTTCCAATGGTGGTCAGCTCCAGAAAGATTATTTGACCGGGAATCCCTTGGAGGCCAAAGTTGTGGTTGCTCAGTTTACTAAAGAAACTGGTCCTGTCGATGATCATAAACACATGCTTTACACCACCATTGGCAAAGGTGACGCAATTGTTTTTCAGGACGGGAAGGCAATAGAAGGTAGCTGGAGTAAAAAAGACAGACAGTCAAGGACGGTGTTTTACGACGACTCAGGAACTGAGATTGAACTGAATCGCGGACTTGTTTGGATAGAGATTCTGCCCATAGGAAACAAGGTTACTTATGGATCTAAATAAAAGTCTTGGCAGGATAATCGTTTCTAATACCAGGTTTAAACTACTAAAGCTGTTTTTTAGTCAGCCGCAAGAGTCATTTTATGTTAGAGAGGTGTCTAGGCTTTGTGAGGAAGAACTAAATTCTGTTAGAAGAGAGCTGAACAATTTGCGGAAAGCCGGTATTTTATTGTCTGAGCGAAGAGGTAATCGACTGTTTTTTTCCACTGATGCCGGCTTTCCTTTTTTTCAAATACTTTTAGAATTGATTGCCAAGGTATCAGGCCTGGGAGGACAGCTTATCAGGTCAAGAACAAAACTAGGAGAGATTAAGTTTATTATTTTTTCCGGCCGGTTTTTGCGCTGGGAGGAGAACAAGGGTGAGGTGGACTTTTTAATTGTGGGCAAGGCGATTTTGCCGGAAATAGGCTCCCTGGTGGTTAAAGAAGAAGAAAAAAGAGGCAGAGAGATCAATTACGCGGTTATGAACTTGGAAGAACTCAAATTGAGAAAAACAAGCAGAGATCCTTTTTTATTAAACATTTTGATTAACAATCCGGTAGTGGTTTACGGTGACGAGGCGGAGTTGGCAAAAATATAGTTGATGAAAAGAAAGGTAATTAAAACGGGCAACAGCTTGGCAGTGACGATTCCAGCTGATTTTGCCAAGTCGCTTAGAGTTGAAATTGGCGACGATGTTGAGTTTAAACTTGATGAAAATAGTAGTAGAATGACGGTAAACTTTCTTAAAAAGCCAAAACAGATACTTCTTTTTACTGATAAAAAGACAAAAAAGTGAAAAATCCAAAAACTGTTTTTATACTAATACTTCTGTTGACCGCGATTGCGTTGGTAATTGATTTGCCCAAAAATCAACAGTTCGAGTCAACCGTCTTTGGCAAAAAACTGGCGCTAACTTTAAAAAGACCTAATGTTAATTTTCGCCTAGGCCCGGTAAAAATCAGCAACGACCTTTCTTTAAAAAAAGGGCTTGATCTGGCCGGAGGCGTACATCTTGTTTTTAAAGCAGGAACAGATAGTCTGCCAGAGAAGGACAGACAGCAAGCACTGGAGTCGCTTCGGGATAATATTGAGCGAAGGGTTAATATGTACGGGCTTTCCGAGGCGGTTGTTCAAACTTCTAAAACTACCGATCAGGACCGCTTGGTAGTAGAAATTCCTGGACAGGTTGATCCCGCTCAGGCGGTAGCCTTGATTGGTCAAACCGCTCAACTTAATTTTATGTTAGAAGAGTCAATTGCCCCTGAAGCAACCGAGTCGGCGACCGTTTATGATCTATTTTCGAAAGAAACCGGACTTTCAGGTGCAAATTTGAGAAAAGCTGAGGTTATCTTTGATCAAAATACCGGCAAGCCTCAGGTTGCCCTAGAATTTGACGAGAAAGGCAAAGAAATTTTCGCTCAGCTTACCACCGATAATGTCGGCCAAATGATGGCAATTTTTTTAGACAGTTTTCTTGTTTCGGCTCCTTCTATAAACGAACCAATAGTTGACGGCAAAGGGGTGATAAGCGGAGAGTTTACTCTTGACCAGGCAAAACAAATGGTTACTCAGCTTAATGCCGGAGCACTACCCTTATCTGTTGAGCTTATTGAGCAAAGGACTGTTAGTGCCACTTTGGGCGAGGAGTCGATAAGCAAAGGAGTAAGAGCGGGTTTAGTGGGAGTTGGTTTAGTAGCTCTTTTTATGGTTGGTTTTTACGGTCGGTTGGGACTGCTCGCCAACTTTGGTCTTTTCATTTATGCTGCTTTGAGTTTGGCTTTGTATAAACTGATTCCGGTTACTTTAACCATGCCGGGAGTAGCAGGTTTTTTGCTTTCCCTGGGAATGGCGGTTGATTCCAATATTCTGATATTTGAAAGAATGAAGGAGGAGCTTCGCATAGGAAGGCCATGGAGAACGGCAATGGAACTTGGTTTTGGTCGAGCTTGGGACTCGATAAGGGATGCCAATGTTTGTACGTTAATTACCACCTTTGTCCTTTTTAATCCCTTTGACTGGAGTTTTCTAAACACCTCGGGAATGGTTAGGGGCTTTGCGTTAACTTTAGGCCTGGGGGTTGTTCTAGAGATGTTTACCGGCATTGTTGTAGTTAGAACCCTTATGAGGGTGCTTTATGGCAAAGGGGGCAGCAAATGAGGTTTATGCATCTGCGTTGGTTGTATTTCTCTTTTTCTCTAACACTAATCGTTATTAGTTTATTTTCTTTATTTTTTTGGGGGTTTTCTCCCTCTATTGATTTTGCTGGGGGCAATCTCTGGGAAATTTCTTTTTCTGAGCCGACGACAGAGCAGAAGGTGGTTGAGGCGTTGGGCCAAACAGACAAGCTGCTTAGTATTCAACAGCTTGACGAAAATGACTATTTGATAAAGTCAGCGCATGATGTCTCCGATCTGAAGTTGGAATGGGAAAGGGCGCTAACTGATCGGCTTGGTCAGTTTACTCAGTTGCGCTATGAGTCGCTTGGGCCTAGTTTGGGAAAAGAACTACTAACAAAAGCTCTTACCGGGGTTTTAATTGCTACTTTTTCCATCCTTTTGTACATAAATCTTAGATTTAAGAGTTTTAAGTTTGGAGTTTGTGCAGTCTTGGCAATGTTTCACGACAGTTTAATTTTGCTGGGGGCCTTTAGTTTGCTAGGCCATTTTTTTGCGGTTGAGGTAGACTCTCTTTTTGTGACTGCATTTTTGACAATTTTGTCTTTTTCTGTTCATGATACGGTGGTGGTTTATGACCGAATTAGAGAACTAAGCAAAACTCATAGCAAGAATATGGTAACTGATGTTGCTGATATGGCGGTGGAAGAGACATTGGTTCGGTCAATAAACAACTCAATGACAATTATTTTTGTTCTTTCTTCTCTCTTCTTGCTTGGAGGGGAGTCTACCAGATGGTTCGGTCTGGCTTTGCTTGTTGGAACTGTTTTGGGAACATATTCGTCAACATTTACCGCGGTACCCTTGTTGATTGTTTGGGAGAAACTGACCAGTAAAAAGAGAGACTAGTTTTTTTTGCCGATTTCAACAATTCTTTTTAGTAATTTTTTTCTGTCGTTTAAATCTTTATCCTCTTCTACCTCATCAAAAATAGTTTTTAAGATTTTTCCAACCTTTGGTCCCGGGGAGATGCTTAGGGTTTTCATAACATCCTGGCCGTTTACTTTGAGGTCCTTTATAGAGAACGGTTGTTTTTGTACTTCAACTAGTCTTTTTTTGAAAAGATCAGTTCGCCAGGAGGTTTTTGGCACTCCGCTTCCCAAACGATCTCCGGTTCTAACGTCTAAAATATCTTTTAGGTTTTCTTGTCCAACATGTCTAATAAGTCTTTTTAATGCTTTGTCAGTTTGTTTTTCGTCAACGCTAAACTGGTGCCAGCGGACCAATTTTCTTAGTCTTATTAGATCTTTTTTCGACAACTTAAGTCTTTGACCAATTGCGTTGGCAATTTTAGCGCCAATAATTTCGTGGTTAAAAAATGTTCTTTCCTCTCCATCGCCTTTGGCCGCTTCCGGCTTGCCAATGTCATGAATAAGAGCGGCCAGTTTAACAACAGGGTCCTTGCCGGGAGCACATTTTAGTGATTTTATAGAGTGGGTCCAAACATCATCGGTGTGGTGTTTAGCCTGGTCAATTCCTTTGCCGGCAATCAGTTCGGGAATAATATGCTTAAGAACTCCAGCGTTTAAAAGAAATAGAACTCCTTGATCGGGGTTAGGGCTGACTAGTATTTTGAAAAGTTCATCCCTTATTCTTTCCCAGGAAATGTTTTTTATTAGTTTTGAGTTTTTTACAATTGAGGAAAATGTGTTTTCTTCGATGAGAAAACCAATCTGTGAACCGATTCTTATTGCTCTTATCATTCGCAAAGCATCCTCAGAGAATCTGTCATCCGGGTCGCCGACGGCGATGATTAGTTTGTTTTTTATCGCCTCTTGTCCTTTATAAGGGTCGATAATTTTTTTCATCAGTCGATTGTTTTTAAAAAATAGTTTTATTGCAATTGCGTTAATAGCAAAGTCTCGCCTGGAAAGATCATCCTCGATGGTTTTTCCCCAACTAATTTTATCCGGATGTCTTTTATCGTTATAATCGGACTCTTTTCTGAAGGTGGTTATCTCGTAAACACATTTTTCAAAGACTACTCCTACGGTGCCGAATTTATTATTGCAAAAACTGTTTTTTGGGAAAATTTTTTGTATTTGCTCGGGGGTGGCGTTGGTAGTAAGATCCCAATCATAAACCGGCCTTTTCATTATCATGTCTCTGACGGCTCCACCGACAAGATAAATTTCAAAGCCATTTTCACTGAAAGTTTTGACGATCTTGTTAATCGATGACGGCAGGCTGGTTTTCATGATGACCTATTATATAATAGATGATATGAGATGGGTAACCAAGAAAAATCCTTTTAAAGGAAAATCCCTGGAGGTACTGCTTAAAGCTTTGCTTTGGAACCGGGGCGTGAGAAGTAGTAAAGAGATTAAATTATTTTTAGATCCTAGTCCTTTAGATCAGATAACCTTGGCGGATTCAGGAATAGATAAAAAAGAGGTCGAAAAAGCCGAACAAAGAATAAGCCAGTGCGTCGCCAATAAGGAAACCGTTTTGATTTATGGCGATTACGATGTTGATGGTTTTTGTGGTTCTGCTTTGGTTTGGGAGGGGCTTTTTGCCGCTGGGGTAAAGGCTGTTCCATACATTCCCGATAGAAACGAAGACGGCTATGGTTTAAATGAAAAACGAGTTTTAAAGATTAAAAAAAAGTTTCCCAAGTTATCTCTAGTAATTACTGTTGACAATGGTATTGTTGCCAACGACGCTATTAGTGGTCTAAAACAGAAGGGAATAGATACAATTATAGTTGATCATCATCTTGCTGGAGAGGTAGTGCCCGAGGCCCTGGCAATTGTGCATTCAACTCTTCTTTCCGGTAGCGGCGTTGCTTGGTTTTTTATCAAAAACATGTCCTTGCCAAATTTATCCTTTCCTGACCCGGCATTGGCCGCCCTGGGAACGGTTGCTGATATGCTGCCGGTTTTGGGAGCAAACAGGAGCATTATAAAGTATGGTTCCTGCCATTTAGAAAAAACTAAACGGCCGGGATTAAAGAGTCTTTTTCGTTTGGCGGGAATATCGGGGCCAATTGATACTCAAAAAATCGCCTTTAACATTGTTCCTCGTTTAAATGCCTTAGGTAGAATTGCTGATTCGTTGGATGGGCTTAGGTTGATTTGTGTGCGAGACGAAAAAAAAGGACTTTTACTTGCAAAGAAAGCTTGTCGTACCAATAGTAAGCGGCAGGATCTTACTAACAATGGATTTGCTGAAGCCGAAGCAGAATTTTTAGGGAAGCCGACCCAGATTATTATTTCCTCATCAGGCAGTTTCCATCGTGGCATAGTCGGTCTTGTTGCCGGAAAGCTAACCAATAAATATAATCGACCGGCGGTTGTTATTAGTATTGAGGACGGTTTGGGTCACGGTTCGGCAAGGTCGGTGGAGGGGTTTAATATCGTCAAGGCCTTAAGACAACTTGGTGACACGCTGATTGATGTCGGCGGCCATCCTTTGGCGGCCGGTTTTACTATTCCTGCTGATAAAATAACTGCTTTTGCCAGAAAGCTAAACGCAGTTGCAAAAGGAAAGCTTGACAAAAAAACTCTCCAGGGCAGGATTGATATCGATAAAAAACTGTTTTTATCTGAGGTGAATTTGGAAACTCATCAACAGATACAGAAGCTGGCACCTTTCGGGATTGAGAATCCGGAACCAATTTTTTCTTTTCAATCCCTTAGGATAGTGGAGATGAAAACTGTTGGTGGTGAAGGAAAGCATCTTAAACTTCTTGTTGATGATCCACAAACTACCAAGGAGGAGAAACAAGTTTGCGAACTGATTGGTTTTGGTTTTGGCGATTGGACTCAGAAAATATCCAGCGGAGACTTTATCGATGTTGCTGCTTGTATTGACGAGAATGTTTGGCAAGGAAGAAGAAAAATTATTTTAAGGGTGGTAGATTTAAAGAAAACAAAAAAGATGTTAAAATAACAAGGCAAAAAATGAAGAGAACAGAAATATATTTAACTCCAGAGAAAGTAGGTAAGAAAGTTCACCTTTTCGGCTGGATTGATTCCAAAAGGGATCATGGCAAGGTTGTCTTTCTTGATCTTCGTGATCGAAGTGGGTTTATTCAAATGGTGGGCGGTCCCGAGCTTAAGGGGTTTTCTGACGAAGACGTTGTTTCTATTTTGGGAGTGGTTAAAAAAAGGCAGCCCAAATTTGTTAATAAAAATATTGCCACTGGTGGGGTAGAGATCCAAATTGAATCTATTGATCTATTGTCAAAATCAAAGCCGCTTCCCTTTAGCATCCACGGAGAGGGCAGAGACTTAAGCGAGGAGACCAGGCTTGATTATCGCTACCTGGATATTCGTCGGGAAAGGATGAAAAGGATTTTAGAAACCCGCCATAAACTGCTTCAAAGTTTTCGTCACAGCCTTTCCAGTAGGGGTTTTTGGGAGATAGAGACGCCTTGTTTGGGTAAATCAACTCCAGAAGGAGCAAGAGATTTTCTAGTCCCTTCCCGTTATCAAAAAGGGTCTTTTTACGCTCTTCCGCAGTCTCCTCAGCAGTACAAGCAGTTGCTAATGGTTGGGGGCATAGAGAAATATTTTCAACTCGCTCGCTGTTTTAGGGATGAAGACCTACGCGCAAACAGACAGTATGAATTTACCCAGGTTGATATAGAGATGTCTTTTGTCACAAGAGACGAGGTTCTGGATATAATTGAGCCGGTAGTAATTGAAGTTTTCGAGGCTTTAGGCAAGAAAATTTACAAAAAACCTTTTCCAAGAATAACTTACAAACAGGCGATGGAAAAATACGGCGATGACAAATTTGATATAAGGAAAAACCCTAAAGACGAGTCACTTGCCTTTGTTTGGGTGGTCGATTTCCCTCTTTTCGAGAAAACTGAAACCAGAAGCATTGGTCCTGTACATCATCCTTTTACCGCCCCGAATCCAGAAGATGTTCCTCTTTTAGACAAGGATCCATTAAAGGCAAGATCCTGGCAATATGATCTTATTTGCAACGGAAGTGAGGTTGGTGGCGGCAGTATTCGAATAACCGACCCGGTAGTTCAGGAAAAGATATTTTCTATTCTTGGTCACTCTAAAAAACAAATCAGAGAAAAGTTTGGTCATCTGCTTGATTCTTTTGGTTTTGGAGTTCCTCCCCATGGAGGAATTGCTCTGGGTTTTGATAGGCTGGTGATGTTTGCTACCGGAGAAGAAAATATTAGAGAGACGATTGCTTTCCCAGTTACTGCTAGGGGTAGAACGGCGGTAATGAATGCCCCCTCAAAGGTAGATTCAAAACAGCTTTCCGAGCTGGGTATTAAACTGGTGGCCCCCGGAAAGAAAAAATGATTTTCAGGCGATTTTTACATCACAAATGCTTATTAGTTAGTTTTTTACTGGTTGTTTTTCTGTTTTTCTGGCCGGTGAAAAGTCAGTCGGTGCTTGGTGAGAAAACCAGCAATCTTCCCGACTTTCAGCCGATCGACCAACCGATTGTCAAAAATTCGGAGATAGATGATCTTTCCGCCCTTTCTTATGCTGTTGTCGATATTGATTCGGGGTCGGTACTGTTATCAAAAAATGAGAGCGTTTCTCTCCCTCCGGCGTCAGTTACAAAAATAATGACCGCTTTAGTTGCCGCTGATTACTATTCAAAGAAGGATGTTGTCGAGGTTAAAAATGACTATCCGATTGGTAGAAATATGGGACTGAAAAAGGGAGAGAGGCTTACTGTTTTCGATCTTTATCTTGGTTTACTGGTTCATTCTGCAAACGATGCCGCTTTTGTGTTGGCGGATAATTATCCTGGGGGAACAGCTGGCTTTATTGAAGCAATGAATAACAAGGCTTTTTCTCTGGGCCTATATCGAACCCATTTTGTCAACTTTGACGGTGAGGAAGATTTTAACCACTTTACAACCGCCCTTGATATTGCCAAGCTGTCGAGGATTATGCTAAAAAATGAACTTTTTTCTACGATAGTCGAGCTTGATAGTGCGGTGGTTCGCAGCGCTGATGGCAGTTTCGAACACCGGTTGGAAACGACCAATCAGCTTTTAGGAGTAGTTCCCGAAATTAAGGGTTTAAAAACCGGCTGGACAGATCAGGCAGGAGAATGTTTTGTCAGTTACTTTCAGTTGGAAAAGGATGGCAAGCCTAGGCGACTGGTTACTGTTATTTTGGCAAGTACCGACCGCTTTGGAGAAACAGAGGATCTCCTTGACTGGGTTAAAAAAAGTGTGTTCTGGCGATCAGTTGCTAAGCCACTCGGTTGAAATCGCGGAAACATAGCCGTAAAAACTATTGTCCCCTTTAAAAACGTAGATTGGCTGGAGAAAGTTTGTTGGAACTTTTGGATCAAGATATCCTAACTCAATATTTCTAATCGTTAGTTCCCCCTGATTACTATTAACCTGATCAACCTTTGCCAACATATACTGACCGCTTTTAAGCTCTTCCCAGGCCTGAGAGATTGGTTTTAAGGGGTATGTGGCGAACTTCTCATTGTCGATGAAAAAATGGCTATAGAAAGCTTCTACAATCTGTTTTTTGTTGGCCGAGCCGCTAACGATAACATATATATTTGGTTTTTCCAGGTCGGGCGAGTATATCTGAGCGTCCTCTATTGGGATTCTTGAATAGTTAACCTGGGCAATATTGGCTTCTGATATTGACGGGGCCAGGGCAAGATAGGTAGCTGTTAGTTTAAGAAGTATTACTTCCGGAGGAGTGGCCAGGTCGCTATTATCCTGGCCAATTTTAGCAAGGAAACTATCGGCAGCAGAGACAATTGCCTGTTGTGAGGTTAATCGCTGAGTGACTAAGGTCTGGTCTTTTTCAAAAGGATACTCAAATTTAAGTGACTGGGTCAGAGGATTAATAGTCAAGGTGGTATTTTCTGTCTGATTATAGTAACGGTACAAGCTTTCATTGATTTTTTCTGGTTGACTAAAGAAGTTAAATGAATTGGCGATTTTAGTGGCGTTTTCCAAAGCAAGAAATTTTGGAGCTTGGGAAGAAACAAAATATACTTTTGCCTGTTCGGGCATTGCTGGCAGATCGCCGTCGATAGTTTCCAGAACAAAATTAGTTGGTTGATTCTCCTTTGATTTTACGATATTAGGAAGCTGGCCAAAAGCTACATCAGGTGGCGCCAACTCTGGAGGGTTCTTTTGTTTCCAATAAGTAGTAACTATACCAATAATGGAGCGGGTAACAAAAAAAACCACAAAGAAAACTGCTGTGTACTTAACAGCTCTTCTTACCCAATATGAAGTTGTAGTCAGATCATTCATCTAAAAATCAGTATATCAATCGAATGTGTTAAAATTCAATCGATGACTGATAAAGTTCGAACCAGATTTGCTCCAAGCCCGACGGGATTTATTCATGTCGGTAGTGTTTACGGGATATTATTTGACTGGGCGTACGCGAAAAAAAACAAAGGAAAGTTTATTATCAGGATTGAGGATACTGACCAGAAAAGAAAGGTTTCCGGAGCAGAGGAAAATCTTTATGAAGGTTTAAATTGGTTAGGGTTAGTTCCTAACGAGAGTCCACTGCTGGGTGGGGAGTATGGTCCGTATCGCCAGTCGGAGCGGCTTGATATATACAAAAAATATGCCCAAAAACTTGTTAAAGAAGGAAAGGCCTACCTTTGCTTTTGCTCTCAGGAAAGATTGGACAAAGTAAGAAAATCACAGCAAGACAAAAAAATTATGCCTCGGTATGATCGTTGTTGCCGGAATTTATCTAAAAAACAGATTGAACAAAATATTTCTTCAGGAAAACAGTATGTAATTAGAATGAAGGTTCCGGATGATGAAACAATAGAGGTTTTTGACGTTATTCGGGGAAAAATATTGTTTGATAGTAATATCATTGATGATCAGGTTTTGGTTAAATCTGACGGTTTTCCCACCTATCACCTTGCGGCGGTGGTTGATGATCATTTGATGAAAATATCTCATGTTATTCGTGGTGAGGAATGGATATCTTCTTTTCCTAAACATGTTTTACTTTATCGTTATTTCAATTGGGAACAACCGGTTTTTTTACACACTCCGATACTGCGGAATCTTGACAAAAGCAAAATGGCTAAAAGAGAAAACCATGCCAGCCTTTCTTGGTTTAGAGAAATGGGCTTTCTGCCTGAAGCGCTGTTAAATTTTTTAGCCCTTCTAGGTTGGTCCCATCCGGAACAAAAAGAGATATTTTCTTTGGATGAGTTTGTTAGTCTTTTTGATCTAAAGGACGTTTCCCCGATTGGGCCGGTTTTTGATCTAACCAAACTTATCTGGATGAATGGGGAGTATATTAGAAAAATGGATGACAAAATACTAGCAAAATCGCTTTGTCCCTTTTTGCCAAAACTTAATCGATCGGATGTTGCCAAGATGACCCCCCTGATTAAAGAAAGAATCAAAACTCTTTTTGACGCCCAAGAGCTTTTGGAGTTTTTATGGAAAGATGTTGATTATCCCGGAGAGCTTTTGATTGATAAGGGTTTGTCTGACAACGAGGTAAAGGAGATTATTAACCAGGCGTCAAAAGTGATAAATGACCTCGGGGTTGATGATAGTTCTGTTGTTCAAAGCAGGTTAATTGAACTTATTAAGAAAAACAACTGGCACACAGGAAAGTTTTTTATGATTCTTAGGGTGGCTGTTTGTGGTAAAGCAGTTACGCCACCACTACTTGAATCTCTGCCTTTGCTGGGTAAGCAAAAAACGTTAAAGAGGCTTTCGGCCGCTCTAGCTAAATTAGCTTAGTATGAGCTTCTGGCAGAAACTAAAAAAACCGATAGTTGGTCTTGCTCCTATGGATGGAATCACTGATTTTCCCATGCGCCAGGTGCAGATGGAAATTGCCAAGCCAGATGTTGTTTTTACCGAGTTTATTAATATTGAAGGTTATGTAAGAAATCCGAATGCTTTTGACAAAAAGCTTTACTTTTCTGAAGACCAGCAGCCGGTCGTTGTCCAGGCTTATGGTTCCTGTCCGGAAGACTTTTATCTAGCTTTACAAAAAATTTCCAAACTTGGTTTTTCCGGAATTGATATTAATATGGGTTGTCCGGCGCGCAAGGTGGTTGATCGAAAAAGCGGCGGGGGACTAATTGGTAACTTTGATCTGGCAGGGGAGATTATTGAAAGTTGTTTGAAAGCAGTTGCTGATTCTGGCAGGAAAATACCTCTTTCGGTTAAAACCAGAATTGGAAAAAAAGAGTTTGATCTTGATTGGATTAAATTTTTATCACAGTTTCCTATCGATTTGGTTACTGTTCATGGCCGGTTGCTAAAAAACCGCCACTCCGGTCCCGTAGAGTGGGACAAAATTGGTCTGGCCGCCAAGATACTGCGAGCCAAAGGCATTTATTGTTTGGGTAATGGAGGAGTGGGAACACGCAGAGAGGCTGAGAGCATATCTAAAAAATATTCTCTTGATGGGGTTCTTATTGGTCAGGCGGCCTGGGGAAATCCTTGGGTTTTTAAATCAGAACAAAATCAATCGACTGAGGAGATTTTAAATGTCATTAAAGACCATACTGATAAGGTTGATTCTTTTTATGACCCTGAAGGGTTTGTTACTATTCGCAAGCACCTGGCTCGATACGTTAAAGGGCTTTCTGGGGCAAAGCGGCTGAAGGTCAAACTACTTTTAGCAGATAGTGGCAAAGAGGTAAATAGAATAATCGACCAGTATGTTAATATTTATGAGAATGAAAATAAAGAAAAATAAATACTGGTTTAAGCCAAGAATTTTTGGTTTTGGTTTTACTCCGGTTTCCTGGGAAGGCTGGCTGGGGGTATTGTTTATGTTGATAGTGATTCTGCTAGATGCGTATGTCAGGGGACTTTTCGAGGCAGTTGTAGTAGACAGACAAGGGTTCGGTTTTCTTATTGATATTTTTGTTATCAGTACTTTGTCGAGCCTGGTTTTTAAGTATAAAACAAAAGGGAAGCTCCGCTGGCGCTGGGGGAAGTAACTACTTTTCTATAATTTCAACAGACTCAACAACTGTCGGATTAACAGGGATTGATTCCTCTCCAGAGAATCCAGTTTCTACGGGAGAATTGGCAATTTCATCAACTACTTCTATACCTTCAACTACTTTACCAAATATTACATAATCTTTTGGAAGAGGGTAGTCCTGGTGCATAATGAAAAACTGACTACCGTTAGTATTTGGTCCGGAGTTGGCCATTGCAATAGTGCCCCTTTGGTACTCACCTTCAAATGGTTCGTCAGCAAATTTGTATCCTGGTCCGCCGGTGCCGTCGCCGTTAGGATCGCCGCCTTGGATCATAAACCCCTTAATTACGCGGTGAAATACGGTCCCGTTGTAGAAGTTACTTTTAGCCAGAGAAACAAAGTTGTTTGCTGTTATTGGAGTTTTGTCGGCAAAAAGTTCAACCTCAATGTTTCCTTTGTCAGTTTTAAGTATGGCGGTATATTTTTTATTTATATCGATAATCATCTTGTCGTTATTTTCCACCGTTGGCTGACTATCTGTTTGTTTTTCAACGACTCCTTTTATGTCTGTTTTTTTGTCGCTTCCGATTTTAAAAACAAATACAAAGAAACCAAAAATTCCTAACAGAAAAAAAGCGATAACCTTTTTATCCATTCTTAATTTCCAAAAAGAAGGTTGTTTATTTTGGCATCCTTTTGTAATCTGCTGACTAGGTCCTGAATGGCGGTGTTAATCTTTTGCTGCAGAAGTTGTTCCTTGGCACTATTCCTAGCATCTTCCTCTGACATGTCGCTAGGAATGTAGTCTTTATTATCCTCAATGTATTGGCTAATTTCTTCGTCAGTAACCTCGACATCATTTTTTACAATTTCTTCGGCTGTTTTTTGAATTAGAATCTGTTTTTCCAGGTCTTTTCTGGTCATTCCCTGAGCAGCCAGAGCAGCGTCCAGGTCTTGGCCTTGAGAGGAAAGGTTTTGTGAGATTGTTTCTATTTCGCCTTGGACGGCAAGATCGTTGACACTAACACCCTTTTTCCTTCCTTCCTGCAAAACTAAACTATTGATAATAATGTTATCTAGAGCTGTTTTTCCAGATTGAAGTTCAAGCTCTCTTATTAAAGCAATTCTGGTAATTGGCTTTCCGTTAACAGTAGCTACGATAAACTGGCCTCGAAAGTAATAAAGTCCAGCCAAAACTAGGACACCAATTAAAGCCTTAGAAAGAAAATTAGCAGAAGCCATTTTTTTAATCTTTTTGCCGGTCCTACCTTCCTTCTTTTTTGGGTTGGTTTTTGTTGTTTTGTTTTTCATGGATTAATTGTATCAGATGATTCTAAAAAATTTTAGGGGCAAAATGTTGCTGTTTTTAGGGGTTTTTGATATAACGCCACAAATGACACCAGAAGCAGTAATAACTGATGCAGGGCTAAAAGAAATGGTTCCTAATTTAGATCGATTGGTAACCCCTTCAGAAGACTTTTTAGATAGTCTAGGGGATGTCTGAGAAGATATAATTGTACTATGGGTATGGGCAGCGGAGAGATTTGGCAAGAGCTGGACTTAATTGCATATGCGGTGACTGAGAGAGCTTCTGGCGGGTTGCCGTTGGCCGTGTCGAGGATGTTGCGGGTAGAGTTTCTAGAGACGATTTATATTTAGTTGCATATCACCAAATAGAGACCGTTGCTCGTTTTAGTCAAGGTATAGGTGAAGACGGTTCCTTTGGAATAGACTACGACTTTATGGTTGCTACTGCTCATTCCGCCGCGCTTGCGATTTCTGGAATAAAAATCTGCGACAGTGGGCCGGATGATGTATTATTACGACTGATGCACCAGCTTCCTACAGATTCCCACTTTTATGATAATATAGCTTCAATGGGGGTCCTTGCGATCTTCCCGCCTTAAAAGGTCAGCTATTAGAACATGTATTTAAAAGAGTGTTTGCTTTTAAAAATAGCCATTTATCAGTAGAAGTTGGGGTAGCCGAGGAACTAATGGGACTGAACAGGGGGAATATGGTAGATGTATTAGGAATCGCGAAAGATTGGTAAGAACCTGTTAGGGATGCTGTATTTTCACTTGCTCATCTTCGTATAGGTATTGACGACAAGGAAGGTGGACAACAAGGACTGGGTTTGGCAGCCTTTTTTTGCCGCAGGCGCAATAAAGGGCGGGATTTAATAAAACCTCCAAAAAATAATTTTCCTAATAGGCAGGAGCGACGCGGGAATTAAAAATATATTTTTCTCAGCCTTTTCTCAGCATTTAGACTATAATAATAGTCATGAAGGTAGTTGTTATTGAAGACGAACATCGGATTGCTAACTCCATTAAAAAAGGACTCGAGCAGGAGTCTTTTGTGGTTGACATTGCTTATGATGGAAAAACTGGTTTTGATCTGGCTTCCGGCGAAGAGTATGACGTAATTATTCTTGATCTGATGCTTCCTGGTATGGACGGGACTGAAATATGCAAAAGTTTACGCCGGGAAGGTAATCACACTCCGGTTTTAATGCTTACTGCTAAGGGCGAGACGAATGATAAAGTTGCTGGACTTAATGCTGGGGCTGATGACTATCTTGCCAAGCCGTTTGCTTTTGCCGAACTGGTAGCCAGAATCAGAGCTTTGGCTCGAAGACCAAGAAAGGCAGTAAATTCTGTTTTGAAAGTCGGTGATCTTTCACTAGATACCGTTAACCTTAAGGTAAAAAGGGCAGAAAAGGAGATTTTGCTTTCTAAAAAAGAATACGCCTTGCTTGAGTATTTAATGAGACACCCTGGGAGAGTTTTGTCCAAAGAAAAAATCTCTTCTCATGTTTGGGATTATGACGCTGATATTCTTCCCAATACTATCGAAGTTTACATCGGTTATCTTAGAAGCAAGATTGATAAGCCGTTTGAGGGAGAGCTAATTAAGACTATTAGGGGGTTTGGATATAAAATCGATGTTTAAATCAGCAAGAATAAAACTAACCATTTGGTATTTAGCAATAATTTTGTCAATTACCGGTAGCCTAAGTTTGTTTTTTTACCGGGGAACGATAATGGTGATGCAAAATCAGTTTACACGGATTGAGCGTCGGCTTGAGCTTCGCGAAGAAGGTTTTAATCTTCCTCCAGGTCCCAGAGTGCTTCCAGCCGATTTAGAAGTGGCTAAAAAGGAAATTTCCCGCCAGCTTTTGCTAGTTAACTCCCTGGTTGCTTTGGTCTTTGGCTTTGCCGGGTATATTTTTGCCGGGAGAACCTTAAGACCGATTGAACAGGCGATGGAGAAACAAAAACGGTTTATTTCTGACGCCTCGCATGAATTAAAAACCCCCCTGACGGCTTTAAAAACAGCGATAGAGGTTGACCTGAGAGATAAAAAGCTATCATTAGAATCTAAAAAAATACTCAGAGAGAATCTGAAAGAGGTTGATAGTTTAACAAGATTGGTCAACTATCTTTTGAAGCTATCCAGGGATCCGGAGAAGAAACTCGTTTTTGAGCCGGTATCGGTCAGGTTAATTACCAACGAGGCGATAAAATTTGTAGCCTTTCAGGCAAAACGAAAAAAGATTACTATTAAATCAAAGCTGACTCCAAAAACTGCTGTTGTTCTTGGTCCAGAGATTGCTTTGGTCGAACTGCTTGGTATTTTTCTTGATAATGCGGTTAAGTATACCAACAAGGGCGGCAAAGTCTGGCTAAGTATTGTTTCGAAAAAGGCAGCAACTGAAATCTATTTTAAAGACAATGGTGTTGGAATTGACAAAAAAGATATTGATCGTATTTTTGACCGTTTCTACAGGGTGGATCCGGCCCGGTCTAAAACGACTGCGGGAGGGTATGGTTTAGGCCTATCTTTGGCAAAAGAAATTATTGATCAGCTTGGCGGTTCTGTCGGGGTGGAAAGTAAGGTTGGCAAAGGAACCAGATTTACTATTAGACTTCCTCTTAAAAGAGCTTAATTTTTCCTCTCAGCTTGTTCTCATTTTCATTGGTTATATTTCCTTTACTAGATATTTAACAAATGAAAGGAGGTGAGGCAGATGAGCAAAAAAGTAATTATCCCTACGGCAGTTTTAGTTGGTTTGGCGGCTGTTGGTTTGTTTGGAATTAAAAGTATCGGTGCGGTTGGGAACGGCTACTCTCCATTAGCGGAAAAAATTGCCAATAGATTTGGTTTAAACAAAAACGAGGTTGAGGCGGTTTTTGAGGAAGACAGAGTACAAAGACAAGAGGAGATGAAAACCAGGCATGAGGACAGATTAAACCAGGCGGTTTCTGATGGCAAGATTACCGAGGAGCAGAAACAGGCAGTTATAGCCAAAAAAGCTGAGTTGCAAGAAAATCGTCAGGATATGGCCAATCTTACTGACGAGGAAAGGAAGCAAAAAATGGATGAGCATCGCCAGGAAATGGAGACTTGGGCAGAAGAGAACGGGGTGGACCTTGGGTTGTTTATGGGTCAGGGTGGCTCTGGTGGCCGAGGATTTGGGCAGGGAATGGGAAGGTAAGGCAAGGAAACTTTAAAATACCCCTTTGTTAATCCAGAGGGGTATTTTGGTAACTATTGGCTATTTTTGGTTTATCTTGGTAAAATATCATCTTCCCTAAAGAAAGAGGGGTTTTCCTATGGAAAAAACAAAAAAATCTATCAGAAATGTGGCGGTTATTGCCCATGTTGATCATGGTAAGACCACCTTAATTGATGCCATGCTTAAACAAACCCATGTTTTTCGGGACAATCAGCAGCAAATGGGCCAGGAACGTATTCTTGACAGCAATGATCAGGAGCGGGAGCGAGGAATTACTATTACTGCTAAAAACTGCGCCATTTTTTATAAAGGCGTTAAAATAAACATCATTGACACTCCAGGTCATGCCGATTTTTCCGGCGAGGTTGAAAGAACTTTGGGGATGGCGGATGGAGCTTTACTTATTATTGATGCTCAGGAAGGGCCGATGCCCCAAACGAGATTCGTTCTAAGAAAGGCCTTAGAGCTTGGGCTAAAACCGATTGTAGTAATTAATAAAATTGACAAGCCTTACGCTCGAGTTGGTTACGTTTTAAACAAAACAGAGAGTTTGTTTTTGGAGCTGGCAACTAGTGAAGCCCAGCTTAACTTTCCAGTTGTTTATGCCGTTGGCAGGGAGGGAAAAGTATATGCCAAACTGCCAGAAAACTTAAGTGTCGGAACAACGATAGAACCACTTTTGGAAAAAATCATTGAGTTTGTTCCTGGTCCTGTTTCGGCTGACGATAAACCATTCAAGATGGTTGTTTCCTCGCTGGACTATGATCCTCATCTGGGCAGACTACTGATAGGTAGAGTACACCAGGGGGCAGTAAAAACGGGCAAAAGATTGATTATTATTGGTCAATCAACAAATACATATAGAGCCGAGAAAATATTTGTTTCCAGTGGCCTTAGTAAACAAGTTGTGGATCAGGTTGCCTCCGGAGATATTGTTACCATTGCCGGCATAGGGATGGCAAAGATTGGGGAGACTATTGCTGCACCAGGAGAAACCAAACCTTTGGCGTCTGCAGAGATTGGTCAACCGACTCTTCACTTGGCGTTAGCGGCCAACACTTCTCCATTTTGTGGTAGAGAAGGAAAGTTTGTTACCAGCCGCCAGCTTGAGGAAAGACTTGAAAAGGAGTTGGAAAAAAACTTAAGTCTTAAGGTGGAAAAAAACAGTAGCGGTAAGTTTAAAATCTCTGGAAGGGGAGAGCTTCATCTTTCTGTCTTTTTGGAAAACCTGCGAAGAGAGGGCTATGAGATGGAGGTAGAAAAACCTGAAGTTATCTTAAAAGAGGTTGATGGGGTAGTGTCTGAGCCGGTTGAACAGCTGAGTATTATTGTTCCCAAAGAATATCAGGGAGTAGTTAATCAGGAGATGGGTAAAAGACTGGCGGTTTTAATTAATTCAGAGCCGATCAATGAAAAAGAAATTGAGTTTACCTATCATCTTCCTACCCGGTCGGTGATTGGACTTAGAGGCGTGCTTTTGACGGCAACCAAAGGGACGGTTATCTATAGCTCTCTTCTATTTGATTATCAGCCGGTCGGCAGAGACCCAAAGAGAGCAAATACCGGGTCACTCATTGCTTCTCAGTCCGGTGAGGCTTTGTCGTATGGTCTTAAAGCGGCTCAGGAGAGAGGAATAACATTTATTGAGCCGGGAACAAAAGTATACGAAGGAATGATAATCGGCAAAAATAGTAAGGATAGTGATATTGCCATTAATGTTTGTAAGGGAAAACAGCTTACTAACATGCGTTCCAAGTCTTCGGACGGAATAATTCAGCTCACCCCGCCAACAGTTTTTAGTCTAGAGCAGTCCTTGGAGTATATTGGTGACGATGAACTTTTAGAAATTACTCCTAAATCACTGAGATTAAGAAAGAAGCATTTGAGTGAACTGGATAGGAGACGGGCGGCAAGAAAGTAAGTTTACCAGACATACATGTTTACGGCATTTAACGGAAACTGCTTTCCGTTTACGAAGTCGGTTAGTTCTCGGATAATTTCTGGGCTTCTAACTTTCTCCTGGTTGCCAATAACCTTTTTTATATCAACCCATTTAACTTCAAGAATATCAGGATCACCGGTTTTCCTTTGGTGATTGTGGGCCAGCGAGGCGATAAAAACAAAGCGGAAATAGTCCTCATCATCGGGACCTGTTTTAGCCTGATAAACACCAAGAAGACCGGTTAGTTTTACTTTGTATCTACTTTCCTCTAGGGTTTCTCTTTCCGTGCAGGAGAAAACATCCTCATTCCAAAGCAATTTGCCTCCGGGAAAATCCCATCCTTGATACTTGTCCTCTCTGCTTTTCACCATAAGAACCTTGCCCTTTTTTTCAATAATCGCACCACAATAAACCTTGGTTCTTACCGCTAGTCTCCCTCTGGGAATTTGAGTAAGTTTCGCGTATTGATGGGCGGAAATAAATCTTGACATACGAGTATTTTATCATATTTAAATTGGAAGTGATAAAATTTAACGATGAGAGGCTATAAAATTCCGGTGTCCCTAGAGGAGCAAAAAGGGGAGTTTGTTAGAATAGTTTTTCTAAATCCCTATTTAAAAGAAATATTAAACACTTTGGAATTTCCAGATGGAAATCCTTGGTATTTGGCTGCTGGCTGTGTCAATCAGACGATTTGGAACTTTTTAACAGGACGAGAAATTACTTACGGAATTAAAGATTATGATCTGGTTTATTGGAGTGCAGATATTTCTGATCAAGAGCAGGAAAAATATCGTGCGCTGATAGGGAGGAAATATAAGTTGTTAAACATTGAGTTTGATATTCACAATGAAGCAAGAATACATACTCGTTACCCGAGTTTGTTCGGAATTAGTATAGACCAGTTTAAATCGGTAGAAGCGGCTATATGTTCCTGGCCTTCAACAGTTACTTGCGTTGGAATAACGGCTAAATTAGGGAGAAATATTTCTCTATACGCCCCATTTGGCCTTAGTGACATTTTTGAAATGAAATTAAAGTACAATCCGGAAACGGTTTGTCCACCTAAGTTCATTCCTGGAAAACTAGAAAGATGGAAGTTAAAGTGGCCTGAGTTGAAGGTGATTGAGTCAAGCTATCCGAAAGTTTAAGATAATCAAAAAATAGATAGATTGGCAGGAGCTAATTTTCTGTTTCTATGACGTTGTTCTCGCCCCCTCCGGTTTTTATTTCCACTGTTTTTATATCTACCCCACTTGGGCCTCCGCTTGAGGTTCCTGGTGCAAACTGCATCACTCCTCCTTCAATGACTACTCCGGCTTCTCTGCCGCCAGGGCCTGTTCCTGGAGCCCAAACGTGCTCAACTTTTTCAAAAAATTCAGTTTGTCCTTCTTCGCCATTTGTCTCAACTACTCGTTGAGCCACTTGATTTACAACCTGCTCTTGAGCCTGGACAACTTGTTTTTTCGTGTCTTCGTCAGAAACCGCCTTTATTTCTTCCATAGTTTTTTGTTGTTCAACGGTTTTCTCTGCAACCGTATTCAAAATTGCTGCATCATCAGTTTTTCCCAGCATATTGGTCTGCTTATCTTTTATTTGAAGATAATTCTGTAGTAGATTCTGTACCTCCTGCTTGCCGTTATCTTCTGCAAAGCTTTGCGCTTTGGTCAACTTTCTCTCTGCTTGTTTTTCCAACACCTTAACTTTTCTACCCGGTGTGAAAGCAAAAAAGTACTCAAGGCTGTCTTGAATTTTTACAAACACAGAATCTTGGTAATTTGCCGTGCTTTGTGGATCGGCCGCAAGCAAATTTTTAGGGATAATAAAGGCGACTGAGAGGAAAAGCAAAACCAACAATGATTTCTTGATGGTCATCTGAAAAATTCTATACCAGTTTTTGTTATTAAGTCAAGCAATCTTTTTCTGAGAGGCAGAATTAATCTTTTTTATCATGCTTTTGAATTTGTCTAGTTTTGAGTTACAAAAAAATACTCTGCATACTTGAGGTCGTTTCTGATGAATGGAACATCTATTTTTCTCAAGATATATACAGCCACCATCTTCTTTTTGTTTTAAGAGGTTTGCTCCGAGGAAGCTAGCTTTTTTAAAGTTGTTTATGTGCCCAAACTCATCAAACTGAGTCTTATAAGTTCTTGATTGATACTCTTCTTTGCTAAGGTTAATTAAAAATAATCGACAGCAAAGACCGCACTGGGAACAACTACTGGCCATTTATAATTTCGTCTCTTAACTTCATCCAGATTTTTCCTAGTTCATTTCTGCCTTTTTTATCTTTTCCCCAGCCCCAGAAGGAGTCTTTTGGTGAGTCCTCGACAATTTTTCTTCTACCGGTTTGCAAAAGCTTGTGCATAACGTATGGGTTTTGTTTTAACTTGGCTCTAAGAATGCTTTCCATGTTTTTTGAATCGATGGATTTGTCATAGTTGACAAATTTTATCCCTAAATATTTTTGGGCTATTTTATAAGCTTCATCTGCCGATCTGGCCTTGTTTATTATTTCGACTACCCTAGGATTACTTTCCATAAATCTCGATGCTTGGTAGGCATGTTCTGAAGTTGGCCAAAGTTTTCCTTTCCATTTAACGGAGAAACTGGAGAAATTTGAAAAGCAGTAGAATTCTCTTTCGTAAAAACCGATAATTTTTCCTGAGGTTTCAAGTTTTGAATCTCGGTTTTTATACCGTGTCTTTTTCATCTAGGTTTAGAGAGATTATAAAAAGTTCTAAAAAGTTATGCAACTTTTAAAGTATAATTTGCCAATGAGCCGATTGATAAAAGTTGTTCAGAGCAAATACTTTAAAAAGATTATTGTGGTTTTGGGGAGCATTCTTGCTTTGGCGGGCATTTTTATCTCTCTTGACCCTGAACCATTTTTGAAAACTGGCTATTGGGGAGTATTTATTTTTAGTCTATTTGGTCCGGTAACAGTGATTATTCCGGTAATGTCGCAACACCTAAACCTTTACTTTTTATCACTAGTTGCTTGTACAGGAATCGTTATTAATGACTCGATTGCTTATGTGGTTGGCAGAAATGCCGATGTTTTTATTCCCAAAAGCAAAAAATTATTGGTTTTAGAAAAGTGGGTTAATAAATATGGGGTCTTTGCTTTATTGGTAATTTCTATTGCCCCTATTCCTTATGATTTTGTTGGTTTGGCAGTAGGGTACTTAGATCTTTCTTTCAAAAAATATGTCATCCCTCTTTTTATTGGCAAGTTTTTAAGATTTGTTTTAATAGGATTGGGAACTGGGGTGGTGTTTAGGGAATTTATTTTATAGGGTACCTAATCTAAAACTTGCTACAGCTCGATCCAATAAAGATTTTGCTAATGATACGGCATGTACGGGACTCAAAGAATCGGACTCTTTTGGTCTTTGGTGGCCGAGTTGCTCAATTTCTTCGTCAGAAAGATGAACCAAAAGGGCGTTTCTCGCCATCACGGTCGCCTCATCAAACACAAGGTCTCTGTCGACTGTAGAGAATAAGTCTGTCATGTATTCAAGCAAATAAATATGGCTTGGATCTTGCGGCAAAATGTTCGGGTAATGAGTTTTTATTTTTTCAAAGGCTGTTGTGGCGATATCGATTACTCTTACCAATGAAGCCAGATTTTCTCTGTCGCTGGTATTCGTCTCTGCGGGTTCTCCATTTTCGGCTGTAGGATGGAACCAGTCCTTATCCAGACCTAAATTCTCAATTGTTTCGACGACTGACAGGGCGGAAAATTCGCTCTTTCTGAGCGCAGGAGAAATAAGTTCGTATGATGGTCCAGTGCCAAGCCTTAAATCAAGCAGATTGTTTCTAACGGCTTCAACAATAGACATGGTTAATTATCAATTACCAACTGATTTTTGTCAATGGTTTTGTGGTATATAAAACCAAGACAAATAGGTTGTTTTATAAGGATAGAAAGCTGTTATTTTTTTCTAAATATTGTAGAGTTTTTTAATGACTAAAAGGCTTGGTTTATTTTTATCCTTCTTTATTTTCCTCGTTTCCTTTTATTTCTTCTTTTTTAAATTTATTTTTGCCGAAGTAAAATCAAACGCTCCTTCCGGCCAAAACATTCCTAAGCTTGAGGCTGGTCCTGACGACCCCAGTCTTTCTAGCGGTCACGTCTATCCCAACTGGGGGCCGATTTGTCAAAGATATACCTATTCGGTGATTTACTCAGATAAAAAAAATCGTTCTCCCGAGTATGTAAAAATTTACTTTAACGGGGTGATGATAGATATGGAGAAAGAAAATTCCCAAGATGATAATTATCTTTCCGGGGTAAAGTATATTTTTAAAAATGTTCCTAACAGGCTTAGTTCAAATTTTTATTTTTTTGAAGCTTCAAATGGGGTAGGAAAAACAAGAAGCAATATTATTGACTCTCCGGATAATGGACCAGTTTTGTTTAGGAGTGCTTTTGATAAAAACGAGATCGCTGTTGTTGATGTTGGCAGTAAAACCAAGATATTGTCTTACGATGTTGGTGAGGAGTGGGTGGGTGGGGTTGCTTTGAGCGATGACGGAGGTAGTTTGGCGGTCAAAACAAACAAAAAAATATACTACTTTGATACTTCCCGTCCAGAAAAACCTGTTTGGGTTTATGAAGGTCCTACCGAAAGGCCAAATGACGTTAAGGGGGGAGTAGATATTTCCGCGAACGGCACGAGAATCATTGCCTCAATTGGAGGCAAGGCCATTTTGTTTGATAGCAAAAGCAACCAGCCTTTGTGGATATATAAAGGCAGCGGTAATCAAGCATATAATGTGGCCATTTCCAGCGATGGCAGGTACATGGCGATGGGAACGGCGGGAGGAGTTATTAGTACCACTGAAGGCTATCAGTCTTCAAAAGAAACAAATCTCTTAATACTTTGGAATGAGGGAAGCGAGGTACCTTTGTGGCAGTATCATACTGAAGGAAATTTTCATGATGTCTCTTTATCTTCTGATGGCAGTTTTATCACCGGAGCTACCGGTTGTCCCGACCGACGGTTTTACCTTTTTTCCCGAGATTCAAACGAACCGATTATTAGAAGCGAAATGCTGACTCGAGATTCTCCGGTTCACCGGGCAAAAATATCTGGTGATGGTCGGTTTGCGGCAGTAGGCAGTGAATCTGGTGATGGGGCAGTGTTTGTTTTTTCAAAAGAAAGTTCTCAGCCCCTTTGGAAGTTTTCTACTCCCCAGAGAAGTTCGGTGAGGGCGCTTAATTTTACTGCTGATGGCAGGTACGTTGGGGCGGCCACTTTCAAAGGAGACGTTTACATTTTTGATAGAGACTCAGATCTTCCTGTTTCTCACTGGAATGTTGGAAATGTTTCTCTAGGAGGGGTTGATATTGCCGAGGACGGTAGTTTTATTGTTACCGGGGGAACAGATAACAAACTACACATATTTAAAAGGGGATTGGTGGAGGATTTTAGTATTGATTTTAGTGAGTACGTTGAGGAGATTGATATCTCGGCAAATGGTAAATATGTTGCCGCAGGGACAGGTGGGTCGGTATATTTTTTTGAAGCTTTTAGTGATGATATCCGGTCGGTAGAGTGCGGAGAAATTATAGAGCCGCCAGCAGAAACCAGTTCGATTGACTCCGGACCAGTCAATAATTACAACAAGTCTCCCATTCAAACCAAAAAAGAGTCGGCTGTTGATATGATTTATATTTTTTGTGGATTTGGTTCATTTGGTTTGCTGGCCGGATATGTTACAGCAGTCAAGTTGGGTTTATTTTCAAAACTTAAAATACTGGTGTCGAAAAAATCAGCAGAAGGTTTTCGTGGTAGAAAATTAAACAAGCTGGTGGTTGCTCTCATTTCAATTGCAGGCTTAACGTTTTTTGTATTATCATTTTTGCCAATGACGACAAGCAAAGAAGATGACCTGCCCCAGGTGGGAGGCAATAATGACAATCGGGAATCAACGGAGGCTGGTTGTGGCAACAGTATTTGTGAGCCTGATTTTGGAGAGACAGAAGGAGGTTGTCCGGATGATTGTTTTGATGGCCAATAAAAAATGAAAATTAATTCGACAGTTGCCAAAATTCCCTTTTGGGTTTTATACACGATTTCCGTTTTTTTAGTTTCATTCAATTGGATTAAGGTTGTTTTTTTTCAGAAGAACTTTAGCGCTTTTAAGTTTACTCAACCGTGGGACTATTATCTTTTTGGATTTTTTGAAAAATATTTTGGGGTTAGTCCTCAGCAGTATTTTATCTTTGCCTTGCCGGTGGTTTTGATTTTCTTATACATTGTTCCGAGATTTTTTGGCAAATTAATGTCTTTAGATAAAAAGTCAAACATAAAGGGAGACAGTCATGTCTCTTTTATGATTATTCTAATGCTTTTGCCGACTACAATTGGCCTACAAAGATTTTTTGATACCGGCTGGAGAGGTCAACTTACCCCAGGAATTGTTTTAATGGTCGTGTTTTCGATCGTCTCCTGGTTTGACGAGAAAAGGCAAAAGTAATTTACTTTATCTTAGCAAATAAAACCACATAGTTGTGGCCATATTTTTTAGCACATTTAGGACAAGTGGTGTAGTAGAAATAGTATTTTTTGGCCTTTTTGTTTTTCGAAGCAAGATATTTATTCATCTGTCTAATCCATTTGGGAGCTAAGTTGAAAGGGCCATCAAAGACTTTGCTGATAAAGGTTCCGGAGATTTTAACATTTTCTGCATCGGGGACAGTTTTGGTGGTGTGAATGAAGTGTTCCGATTTCCATGGAGAAGGATCGTAAGATAGCCAGAGGAAATTTTCTGTCTTTGGGGCAGCGTTTGCTTTTTGAATTTTTTCCCACTGTTTTTGCATCATTTTTCCAATCATTGGCGGAAAGGGAATGTGGAAAATTTGTGGAACAGTGTCTTTGATAAATAGTTTATCCTTCCATTGGTGGATCTTTTCTTGCCATGGTTTTGGGTCAAATCTGGGACAGCAAACCTTTAAGTCTTTTGTCATTTTTTAGGCTCCTAAAAACTGGAGTAGTTTGTATGCAGCAATAGCTGGCCAAACAAGCGCTTTTAGAAAGCCAAGCACACCCTCTCCGAAAGTAGTTGCTTGTTGAATGAAAAAGACTAAAGCGCCGATGAGACCAAAACCATAGACAGCACCGTTTCCCGAATGACACTTTATTTTTTTCTTCATAATTTCAGATTAACATCTCAAAAATTACTTTTCAATTGCCGGTTGCCTCTGGCTTTTCCTGGTCATGAGTTCTGTTTTTTGGTCGCGTTGGCATTTCCAAATATATGCCTATATATCTCATAGCTGCTTAGCGCGTGTTTGCTTTTTTTAGAGGTATCTCTTAAACATTTTGCTTTTAAAATTTTGATTCGTTTTTGCTTTGTAATTTCTGATTCTAGAAAATTATAATGACCAAGCTGCTCCGAGACATCTTCTAAAAACCAAACCTCTATTTCCCACTTTACGTTTTCGACAACAGCCTTTAAAACCAATATGTATCCTTTTGGTCTTTTCTCCATCGGAAACTTCACAAAATCACCATATTCAATTTTTCGGAATAATTTTTTGTCTACAATTTCTTTTAAAGCATTGACGGAACTTTTTCTGATATTTTTTGATTCAACTACAATATCTATGTCTGGTCCATACATAATATTCAGGGGATAACTACCAATCAGATGCACATTCCCATATTTTTTGAGAACGTCTAAAATCCTTGTGGATTTAAGTAGCGCTTCTGCTTGTTTTCTTGTGTTTTTGGAATGATTTTCAAGTTTTTTAATATCCATGTTAAATATTCAAATATTGTAAATCCATACTTGCGCTATTTTACTATTTTCCCAGGTTTTTAGTTTTGCTGGGAACCGTGGACAGAGTTCGAACCTATTTACTAGCCTCAAACAATTTTGCTTCTATCCCATCTTATGTTTAATACCAGATCGTTTTCGTTCGGTGATAGGGTTTGTCATCAGGTGATTTATTCTGGCCTTTAAACCAGAAGACCCCGTGTACCTTAGCGGCATTTGCTTGAGAAAAATTCTTTTTGAGGACTTTTGTTGCCAATTCTACTGCCCAAATGGTATTCGCCCTAATTTCGATTTCTTCATCACTTCCGCTTGGAATTTCGATTTTACTATCAATTTTATTAGCCAGTTCCTCGACATATTCTAAAGTATCAAACTTTCTTAAAAGCTGAGGTACTTTATAGTCAGCAAAAGCTGTTAGGTTGTCGTAACCTGTTATATCAGATGAGATTAAATCTAATTTTTTCAAATCAGCTAAATGTGCAGGAACTAATTGTGCTCTTTTATAGAAATACACCTTGTTTCCATGATAACTTGCTGTGTCGTCAAAGATATTTGGAAAATCTTTTGCTAGGATATTAACTATTTTTTCCGAGTCAAAATTTCCTTTTTTGACAACATTCAAAAATTGACTACTGAATTTGCCAACAATTATTTTTCCAAGTTCTCTAAGCAATTCCAACCTTTGTTTAAATAGTGGAATCTCGATATTTCCCTTGAATACGTCTTTTAAGTCTTGTTTTGGAAGCTCAGCTAAATATTCTGCCTCCAGGAGCTTATACCCATTCTTAATACCTCTTTTCAGGGCACGCAACATTCCAGAGCTTCCATCGTACTCTTGACTGTCAATTGTAATGGTCCATTTTGGCTCTCCCCAATAACAAAAGTTTAGTGCGTTATATACAATAGCGTAGGCAATTTGTTCTTCCTCCGAACCGTTTTCAATAATAGTTTCGTTGTTATACTCAGACTTATTAAAGTCTCCCAAGGTGATAGTTTTGGCGAAATTGGCTATTGCAGTTTCATTTATGCTAACAAATTTTGATTTCTCAACTACTAGCTGAATTGAATTTAGTATTTTTTTCATTTTGTTAAATAATATCTAGTTTCTTAAACCACTCGCGCCACACAGGCTCAATGCCCGGCGAGTTTTCCCACTCTTGTTCATCAATCTTTCCGTCTAAGTAATCCTCAGTTCTCTTTACTAAGATGTTTATCTGTCCTTTGGAGTACCATCCTGCTTGTTTAATTTCATCCTTACCGGGTTTTAGTTTACCTTTGGTTTCTGTTTCATATACTTTCCAGTAATGCCAGGCCCCTCCTTCTCTTCTGCAGGGATTATTCTTTTTTCCCTCAGCCATAAATGTTATCTTTGTTAAAGTTAACCCCACCTCTTCTTTAAGTTCCTCTTTTGCGGCGTCCTCAAAGCTTCCCTTGTCTTCTACGTGTCCAGCAGGAGGAGCAAAACCGAATGGAGGCTTTTTTCTTTCAATTAAAAGAAGCTTATTTTCTTGCCATACAAGCATTCCAACACTTTTGTTATCACATCTTTTAGACATGTTGCTAGTTCAATATTTTAAAAATTTATTTGCTGTTTTGAAAAGCCTTTTATTAGAACCTTTCTGCACAACTATTCAATCTCGTCGCTTTTTTTTGCTTCGTCAAGGACTGTTGGTCAGACAATATCTGTCAAGAAACAAAATGGGACTATGGCCGCGACTGCATTTGAATCCTAAGGTATTAAATTTTTTTGTTAGTTCATTTAGTGAATGTAAATTTAGTTTTATTCCCATATATACTTGAGAGGATTTAGCTCTCAGTATATTTATTGTTTTAGAAACAAATCCACTCGAGACGAGTTCGCGAAAGGTAATGTATCCGTCATTTTTAAGCATTCTTTTCCATTCGCTAAATAAATCCATAAGCTGTTTTTCATCAAAAAAACTGAAAAACCCATCAGTGTCAATCCAATCAAGAGACTTATCTTTAATAAAACTTAAGTCTAATGCGTTCGCCCTTTTCACTATAATGTTTGCTTTAGGAAATTTTTCTTTTACGAGTTTTTGCACGCTTCCAGTTTGATCTTCCCCTATGTCAATAATCATTATTTTTGCCTCTGAGTTTATTTTTAAAACAAATTTAATGTATTCCTCAGCGGTGATCTCTCCGCTCACTCCGCATAAAAGACAAGAAAACTCTTTTCGTTTAGAAATGGGTTTAATTCCAAGCGAAACAGGATCGTCAATAGTTTTTTTGTAAACCCAACGGAGGTAATTAGGCCACAAGGGGAATTTTGATATTGTCTGAAACTTTCGATAAAAGTTCTTCATGTGCGGATTATATCATTTTGTTATTTGGACTGTTTAAGGCGCAAGCGTGGATGTCGAAGGTGGGGTTGCGGCGCGGTACTGCGCCAGCAGGGCAAATTGCAAGTTCACTAATTACATCAATAATAGGCTTACCACTTTTATGAGTGCCAAGTTATAAATCTCCCGAGCCAACAATACTGGTGCATCTGATTTCATCTTTTGCTTTCATAGTAATTATTTTAGATATTGACCCGTATAGGACTTAGTGACTTTTGACACTTCTTCTGGAGTTCCTTCTGCTACAATCTCTCCGCCCTTATCTCCACCCTCAGGGCCAAGGTCAATAATCCAGTCGGCGCTTTTGATAACATCTAGGTTGTGTTCAATAACTAACACACTATTCCCTTTATCTACTAGGCCATGCAAAAGACTAAGCAGCTTTTCAATATCAGCAAAGTGTAATCCCGAAGTGGGTTCATCCAGTACGTAAAACTCACCTTTTTTGTGCAATCTGCTAACAAGTTTTAATCTTTGAGATTCACCGCCAGATAAAGTGTCAAGTGTTTGACCTAAACTTAAATACCCGAGTCCAATAGTAGTTAGCAGCTCAAGCCTTCTTCTAATTTCTTCGTGCTCGAAAAGCTCAAGAGCTTCGTCTGCGGTCATTCCAAGCACTTCAAACATATTTTTCCCTTTGTATTTGTAACTGAGTACTTCTGGTGTATATTTCATCCCCCTACAGGTCTCACACTCAAGCTTGATATCTGCCATAAAATGCATATCCATCTTTTTGTATCCCAAACCCTTGCAATCTGGACAGCCGCCTTTGCTATTTGAACTGAAAAGAACTTTACTTACATTATTTTCTTTGGCAAAAACGTCTCTAATGTAATCAAGTGCTCCAATATAGGTAGCAGAGTTTGCTCGTGGAGAAGCTCCGATTTGTGACTGGTCAACAAACACTGCTTGCTTGCTGTATTTCTTAACAAAAATGTCATTTATCAAAGTGCTTTTCCCAGAGCCTGATACCCCCGTAACTACAGTGAATATCCCAGTGGGTATCTTTACAGATATATTTTTCAGATTATGAAGAGAGGCATTGTTAATTTCTAAATAACCATTTGGTTTTCTGTTTCGACTTTTTATTTGTGTTACTTTTTCACCTCTCAGATACTGACCCGTAAGAGATTTATCATTACTGGCGACTTGTTTTGGAGTTCCTATTGTTACAACTTCACCTCCATATCTGCCCGCTCCTGGACCAATCTCTATGATGTAATCTGAATTCTGCATGATAAACGCATCGTGCTCTACAACAATAACAGTGTTTTGATTATCTCTAAGTCTTTTTAATATAGCCAAAATGTTATGTATATCTCTGGCATGAAGCCCTGCCGTAGGTTCATCCAAGACATAAATAGTTTCAATCAAATCTGTGCCTAATTCCCTAGCAAGCTTCACCCTTTGAGCCTCACCCGCAGATAGAGTTCCAACGCCTCGATTAAGAGCAATGTATCCAATACCAACATCCACCATAAACTGAAGTTGCTCCGAAATTTTTTCTACTATTGGTTTAGCAATTTGACCTTCAATTTTTTGAATTTCTTCTTCTAGTTCTGCGATAGGAAGTCCAGAATAATATCCAATGTTTTTTCCGTTTATAGTTGACTTAAGTATTTCTTGCTTTAATCTTGCCCCACCACACAACTTGCAAACCGTGATCTTTCTATATGACCTGTCTTGTTTTTCCCAAGTTCCTCTTAAATCCTTTGAGCGGTTAGACAGTCGACTAACAATACCTTCCCAGCTGTAAGATTGAACAAACCCCTGTTTATCATTTTGTAACTTAGCGTGGGGCGAATATAGAAGAAAATTTAATTCTTCCTTCGAAAGGTTTTTTATCGGAACATCAAATCTTACTTTTTCAGTTGTCTTTAATATATTTAAGTATCTTCCTCCTGGACGGTAAGAGGAGCTACTAATTGCACCTTCATCAAGAGTTTTGTCGTAATCAATCAAGCTATCAAGGTCTATTTCAAACTCAATCCCTGCCCCCTTACAGTTACTGCAAGCGCCCTTGGGGTTGTTAAATGAGAAGTGTCCAGCATCTAATTTCTTAGAGCCCGCTCTTGAAAAAAGCAATCTTAGATATGTGTACAGCTCTGTAGTTGTTCCTACCGTAGAGCGTGGACTACCCCTTAATTGTTTCTGCTCGATGGTTATTGTAGAAGATAATCCTGAAATACTATCAATCTCTGGCTTTTCAGCCTTTTGTATCAATCTGGCAGCAAATGTGCTCAATGAATCAAGGTATTGTCTTTGACCTTCTGCCGCAATTATATCTGAAGCAATTGTAGACTTACCCGAACCAGACACTCCAACAAGACATGTAATCTTATTTCTTGGTAACTCAATATCAATGTTTTTGAGGTTGTGTTCTCTAGCGCCCTTGATTTCTATTACCTTTTGCATTTTCATTGGTTCATGTTTCACCCATGTCCTTATTTGTTAGTAACTTCAAAGCCAAAACAATTGGCTGAATCTGTTAGTCTGTATCTATTCTATCATTATAAACCTGAGTGTTGTTTTTTCAGGATTCCGGTTTCTGATAGGTTGAGCATGCCAGCCCAAAACCTTATAATCTTTGACAATATTTCATATTTCTTGGTTACCACCATACAGTTCATTAATTTTCTTTCTAGATTCCTGGATACATCTGGCAATGTGTCTTCTAAGGTAAATTTTATTTTCTCCGAAGAAGAAACATATATCATCTTGATAATCCGAATTTAACTTCTTTTCCCCAACCGACATTAGATTACATCTCCCATAGGCAATATTAAACGTAAATTTTATTTGTTGACCTTCTAACTTGTGTTCCCCAGATTCCATATGGCAAACCGCATTCCGAATCCTGGAAACAAGGTCTGTAATATCTCCCAAATCAACATCATCCTTGAAAGCTATTCTCTTTTCTAAGAGACTGAGTTTTTGCAACAAATCGTTTAGTTTAATTATGACTTCTGTAAATACCGACTCTTGAAAGATTCTCAACACAGAAGCAGAGAACACGCCCGTATCTATTAGTTCGGCAACTCTATCAGAATCGGATTCTATTTGGGTCTTTATGAAGAAATCATCTTTATTCATAGTTCGTTTAATTTCAGAACCATCAAACCAGTCCAGGCGTCCAATCTTGCTGGCCGTTTACAAAAAATGTCGAACTTCATTTGATTAGCTCGGCCTTCGGCCTCGCTTGCTCCGGCGCGGCGCCCCCACCCGCCGCGCCTCCGAAACTGTCGGCTCGAACAGTCCCGATTAAATCGGGACTAAAAGAAAAACGCAAAAATTTTAAGGAACTTTTTATTAACTTAAATGGCCGCTTTGGTTGTACTCAACTCGGATTGCTCCAAATTGTCCAAAGCGGCCATTAAAAAAGCAATCCGAACAAGTTGAGTACAATTACAATATACAAATTTTCCAAAAGAAAAACAATAGAGGATCTACACAATAGTGTTGGGAAAATGTATAATAAGTCTGTAAATAATGAATAAATATATGGGTAAAAATAATTCATTAACGGCGTTAAATGGGGTTAATGTAGGTCACTCGACAAATGTAGAAAAATTGCACGGTTGCACTGTGGTAGTTTTTGATAAACCGTGTAATGTTGCCTATAAAGCAAACGGCGGGGCACCCAGAACCTATGACTCTGGAATTTTAGATGCTGGAAAATCCTACTTTTTGAAACATGCCATATTCATTTCTGACGGTGCTCATGCAGGTCTTGAAACAGCAAGCGAAATTATAAAAGGCTTAAGGGAAAAAGGTATAGGTTGGAAAATGGACAAAGCGATTAATCCATCAATAACAGGAGCAACTGTTATGTCGCTGGGCTTAAAACAATATGCGTTTGATCCAAAGTGTGGTTATGAAGCGATTAAAAATATATCCAAAGATGAAGTACAAGCGGGAAATTCTGGAGCAGGAACTGGAACATCAGTTGGTAAATTTTCTTGGACAGAAAACGGAAAGTGTTTAGCGATGAAAACAGGAATAGGGTCTCATAAAATCGATCTAGGACACGGGGGTATAATTTGTTCACTGACAGCTGTTAATGCTTTAGGAAACATTATCAATAAAGATGGTAGCATTTTAGCTGGAAATAGAAACGATAAAGAGAAACCAAAATTTAGAAGCTTCGAAGGATTTTTCAATTTTTTGATAGACAATTTTTCAAACACAACAATCTCTATAGTTGGAACAAACATTAAAGTTTATAACCAAGAAGATTTACGAAGAATTGCTGAGATTGCAACTCACGGACAAGTACGGGCAGTAAAACCAGTAAATACATCCTTAGATAGTGATTCAGTATTTGTCTTTTCAACACAAGAAATAGAACTGAATTTAACTCAATTAGGAAAACAAATTGGAAACCAAAATGGAGATTGGTGGAAGCTTAACGTCGATATTTTGGGTCAATTCGCCGCTGATGCTATACAAGAAAGCATATATGATGCTTGTTATAAAGCAAAGACAATAAATTTAGAACTAGGATATAAAGGCGTTATACCTTCAGTAGACGATTATAAATAATTTCCCTACTCGTCCGAAGGGCGAGAAAGTCGCGCGCGCAAAAAAATAGTTGCCATAAATTATCAATCATGGCAAAAACTGTCGGCTCGAACTTTTTTTTAAAGAATCGGGGGCTGTCCGCAAGTTTCAAAAAAGGCGGATTTGACGCGCTTTCCGCGGAGGCGGGCACGGAAAGCGCTACTTCCCGACCTCCTTCCAATTCTTACTGGCTGCCCAGCGTGGATTTGAACCACGATTAGCGGATTCAGAGTCCGCGGTCCTACCATTAGACGACCGGGCAATTAGCTTTATTTTACCATTTTTGATTGTTTCTTGTGCTAGAATGATGGGGATGAAAAAAACTTCTGTTTGGGGTTTTCCCAGAACTATTTATGAGCTTGGAAAAGAATCTAAAGGTTTTTTAGATCCTTGGACCTCACTAAAACCTTCTTTTTTGCAAGCCAAAATTGCTTCTGATATCTGGGGCATTTTTGGTATGAGGGGTGAGACTCTTTCTTTTAACCCTTCTTTTAAGGTTAAAGGGAAATCGGTAGATTTGTCATCCCTTTCTGATAAATGGGCGTTGGTTTTTCCCAAACGGACGTATCTGCCTCCAAAGTTTCCTCATTTTCAGTTTTGGCTGCTTTCCCGGGACTTTGTTCCTTCCCCGAAGTTTGTTAGTGCAAAAGAGCTTTTAGTTTTAGAAGAAATAGTTGATGTTTTTACTGATCTTTATACAAAGTATTCCAAAAAAGAGGGGATAGGGGGCAGGATTGCTTTTGGCTATAACTCTACCCCGTTTTCTTTTATCAGGGACGAGACAGGCAGATACTGCTCGGGTGGCCAGTCGGTGCGGGTTTTTCATCTTCATGCGCTACTAATCCCTAAGCCAAAAAAACTTCAGGTTTCTAAAAAAGATTTATCTTTAGTTTATCCGACTGATTTTTCCAAAGCTTTACTTAATTTGATTTTTTTAAACAAAAAAATTCAAAAAGTTTTTGGTTTAACTGATTCCATGGAGGTCAATAAAGCTAAAAGGGGAGTAAAGATAATTAAGCCGGTCAGGGGAAAAGAGTTGGGAGAAATTATTACCGAGATTGATAAGGTAATGTATCGGGTGCAAAAAATACTGGTCAGGTCTTTCTATCAGGATGCCGATAAGTTCTTGGCTCATCTTACCGAGATTGAAAAGCTTAATGATACCGAAATGGCTCAGGAAAAAATAAAAAAACTGGTTGTGGTTGGCAAGGAAAGATCACTTGATGATATTAAACTAATGCTTGTTTCTCAGCTTGAGGATTTAGCGGTTAAGCATGAGACAAATTTTAAAAAGAAAGATTTAATCGCTTTAGCTGATAAATTGTTTTTTGATAAAAATGGCGATCTTTGCTCTCGGGTTTTTGGAGAGCCGGTGGTTTTGCGTCCTGGGATGGGCTATGGTGTCTTGATTGAAAAGATTGGCACCGACCTGATTATTAGGATTAATCCTTTAGATGTAATGAGGGTCAAGGGACTTATTGAGTCTTCCGGATACTGGTTTGAAAAAAAGATTATCAAGACAGATTATCCTTCCTGGGCAGTTCCTTTGGTTACCAGTTTAATTGAGTACACTAAAAAATGAATCCGGTGACACCCGACATCCAGCAGAGCATTGTTCACACTATTTATGCCTTGTTTATTCATAATTATATTGTTTTTGCTTATTTTTCCGGCTTTTTACTATCAGTGTTTGTCTCTATTAAAAAACCATCTCGTTTTTCTGTTTTTTTGCTTCTTGGTTTTGCTGTTTTAACTTTTAGTTTTGAATATGACAAACATATTATTGATGGGTTTAGACAGCAAACTCTGCAGTCTTTAACTACTGCCCAGCCTCATCTGCAGTTTCAGCATTCTATTTCTGTTTTAATTACCGATATTTTACCGGTGGTGTTTTATCTTTTAGGTTGGGGACTTATTTTTGTTGCTTTTGTCACCGAGGGGTTGAAAAAGTCTGAAAAAAAGGTATAATAACTTTGTCCGGTTAACATAGCAATGTGGTCCCACCTCTTCCCATTCCGAACAGAGTCGTGAAACGCATTTGCGCCGACAATAGTTTCCTGGCAACGGGACGCGAAGATAGGTCATAGCCGGGCATTTTTTTTGGCAAAAATTCCTCTTTTAACATTTTTCCATTAGAATATAGATGTGGATGTAAAAATTAATACATTTGACAAAGAAACCGGTCGGGGACTTTTCTTAGTAGACAAACCAATGGGTAGAAGTTCTTTTTGGGTGGTGCGCCAGTTTAAAAGCAAGTTTCCTGGACTAAAGGTTGGCCATGCCGGTACACTAGATCCCTTGGCGGAAGGCCTGCTTATTGTTCTTGTCGGCAAAGCAACCAAACTGCAAAAGGAGTTTGAGAACATGGACAAACAGTACAAAGTGGAGTTGGTCTTCGGGGTAACCAGTAGCAGTTTTGATCTAGATGGTGAGATAAAAATCAGCAAGGATATAGAGAATCTAAAAAAAATTAATAAAACACTAATAAAAAAAGCTTTAGATGAAAATTTTTTTGGCAGTTTTATTCAAACAGTTCCTATTTATAGTGCAGTAAAAAGAAACGGCCAGCGGTTGTATAAGCTGGCAAGAAAAGAAAAGGCAGAGAAGATTGTTTTGCCTAGAAGGCAGGTTGAGTTAACCAAGTTTAAAATAAACTCTTTTTGTTCTTTATCCGGAGATAAGCCGGCAGAAAATTTAGAAACAGCCTTAAATGTTTATCCTAAAGCAGGCATTGTAATTGACGTTTCTAAAGGTTTTTATGTCCGCAGTTTGGTGAGTGATTTGGGTAAATTTTTATCTATTGGAGCAGTAACAACAAAGTTAGTAAGAACAAGAGTTGGTCCGTACAAAATCGCTAAATCGGGCCCTGCGGTTACAAGTAATACTCTGGCCAGTGTGGATCGGTGATAACCTCCAGATCAAGAAAAACTTTTTTGCCGGTAATTAGCTCAATTTCTTTTCTTGACATGGTGCCGATTTCTTTTATTGCCAAACCCCCCTTTCCGATGACCATTTTTTTATATCTGTCATCAGTAGTGTAGATGCTTACTTTTATATAAAAGACTTTTTCTTTTTCCTTTATCTCATCTGTTTTTACCGCACAGGCATAAGGCAGTTCTTGGCGCAAAGTTAAGAACAATTTCTCTCTGACTATTTCAGAAATAAATTCTTCCGGAGTCATATTTGAGGGAAATTTTGCCATATCCTCAGGATTAAAGATTTTTCCTCCCTCGGGAAGCAGGTCAACGATAGTTTCTAAAAGTAGATTGACGTTTTTTCCTGCTTTGGCTGATATCTCAATAGTTTTGTCAAACTCGTCTTTCAAAAACTCATATTCGTGTAGGTGATCTGACTTTTTTATATCAATCTTGTTGATCACCAGAATTTTTGGCTTACTGCTTTTTCTGACAATTCCCAAAATTTTATTTTCCTCGTCGCCCCGGCTTCTGGTTTTATCAACTAAGTATAAAACTATATCGGCGTTTTCTATGGATTGGGCGGGTAGGGGATTTATCTTTTTGGTCGAAAGGTCCTTTATTTTAGTGAATATCCCTGGGGTGTCCCAAAAAATTATTTGTGCCCTTTCGTCCTGCCAGTAGCCCCAGATTACTTTTCTGGTTGTTTGTGGTTTTGGGGTAATAATAGAGATTTTTTTTCCAATAAGGGCGTTTATCAGGGTTGATTTTCCTGAGTTTGGTCGGCCAACAATGACTACGTTTCCTGATTTCATTTGTTCTTTGCGGGAAAACTGACAACTTCTGCTTTTTCTAGGGCCTCGTTAATTAGTTTTTTTAAGTCTAGTTTCCCTTCCTCCCTTATTATATCTTTTATTTTTGATTTTGTGGCCGGGTGTTTGGGAATAAACAATGAACAACAGTCAGCATGAGGCTCAATCGAGATTGGAAAGGTACCGATTTTTCTGGCTATTTTGATAACATCTTCTTTGTTAAACGAGATAACTGGCCTAAAGATAGGCAGACTGGTTGCATCGTTCTGGACGGTTAAGTTTTCTATCGTTTGGCTGGCCACCTGGGAAAGGGCGTCGCCGGTAACCAGACAGTTAAGGTTGTTTTTTTCAGCAACAATCTGAGCAGTTCTCAGCATTATTCGCCTGTAAAGAATTACCAGATATTTATGGTTACAGTTTGAATATATCTGCTCCTGAATAGACAAAATAGGAACCAAGTGTAGCCGAGTATTGGGCTGGAAGTGAGAGAGAAGCTCTACTAGTCTTTTTGCTTTTTCTACCGAGGCTTGGTCTGTCTTTGGATAGCTATGAAAGTGAACAAAATCAAGAGAAAGCCCGCGAGGAAACATTAAAAAACTGGCTACCGGAGAATCAATTCCTCCGGAAATTAACGCCAGTCCTTTTCCGGCAGTCTTTACCGGCAGGCCGCCAAGCCCTTTTTTCTTTTTTGAATATATAAATACCTTTTTCAAGCTGTATGCCTCAATAAAAAAGGTAAGGTTGGGATTTTCTAAATCTACTTTCTTTTGATATTTTTCTACTACGTATGAGCCAAGTTCAATTTCCAGGCCCTTTCTTTTTAGGGGAAAATCCTTGCTAGCTACCTTGGCCCTGATGGCAAAGGTGGAAAAGGTTTTTTTTCCGGCAATTTTATCAATTACCTTTTTTATCTTTTCTTTGTTGGCGGTTATTGACCTGCAGTTTGCGTACCAGGCGATACCGGTAACCTTTTTTAGTACGGCGTCAATATTTTTGTTTTCCATTTGGCTAGAAAGCAAAATTCTTCCCCAAAGATTATCAGCACCTAGTGATACTCCATTATTTTTTGCCTGTCTTTTTATATTCTCGATTAACGTCTTTTCAAAATAGGAACGGTTGCCCCCTTTAAGACTCAGTTCATCATAGTGAACCAGGAATGTATTTTCTTTCATTGCGTGATATTATAACAAGTTGGTTTACTAGCTGGCTAGATTTGACTTTTGTTTATTTAATTGTCTTAATGGTTCTAGGGTAAGTTAGGTTGACAACTAGCAATGCTTTTGTTAGACTGCTAATTAGATGAGTATAATATCAAAATCAGAAACACTATCAGGAAGAACTTTTCCCTTAATTCCTTTGCGCAACGTTGTTCCGTTTCCTCGGGTTGATATGCATGTGGTTTTTGGTCGTTCCAAAACTAGAACGGCAATTAAGGCCGCTTTTGACGGTGATAAGATGGTGGTTTTAGCGGCACAGAAAAACCCCAAGATGGAGGATCCTGGCTTGTCTGGAGTCTATGAGATTGGTGTTCTTGGCAGAATTGAACAACTATTTCAGGTTGATGGTGCTGTTCACGCTCTGATAGTCGGGGTAAAGAGAGTTAAGGTTGAGTCGCTAGTAAGGTCGGAGCCTTTCATGAGGGTTGCCGTTAATGAACTTGACGAGATTGTTGAAAGAGAGGACGACCTTAAGGTCATCTCTGGCTATATTGCCAGAGAGCTACAAAAGGCCTTTTCTTTAGGCAAGGGGGTTGACTCAATGATTCTAATGAGGGTTGCTGCCGGCATGACTGCTCGGGAACTTTCTGACCAGGCCGCCTTCTTTCTTGACATTTCTATGGTTGAGAAGCAAAAGATTTTAGGAACCCTTTCGGTAAAGAAGCGGTTAAGTAAAGTAGCCAAAGTACTGGAAAAAGAAATAAAAATTCTCCAGCTGGAGCGGTCAATTGAAAGCAAAACCCAAACAAAGTTTGAAAAAAATATGAGACGGACCGTATTGGAAGAAAAAAAGCGCACGATTGAAAAAGAGCTTGAGGGTTTGGGAGTAAAACAAGACGGAGAAACGGCTGATCTAAAGGAAAAAATAAAAAAAGCCAAAATGCCAAAAGATATTAGGAAAAAAGCCATGGCGGAGCTAAAAAGACTGGCTCAAATGCCCTCTATTGCGCCCGAGGCTAGTTATATTAGAACCTATTTAGAGTGGTTGGCTCAAATGCCTTGGAGTAAGAAAAGTCCTAACAATGTTTCAATTAAAAAAGCGGCCAAAGTGCTTAATGACGATCATTATGGTCTTTCTCAGCCGAAAGAAAGAGTTTTGGAATATCTTTCTGTGATGAAGCTGAAAAAAGAATCTGGCGGGAAAGTAAAATCTGATTTTGGCGGAAGCCCAAACATTCTATGCTTTATCGGTCCTCCGGGAGTGGGAAAAACGTCGATTGGAAAATCAATTGCCAAATCAATAGGCAGAAAGTTTGTTAGGGTTTCTTTGGGTGGAGTTAGAGACGAAGCAGAAATCAGAGGACACAGAAGAACCTATGTTGGCGCCCTTCCTGGAAGAATCATTCAGGGAATAAAAACTGCAGGGACTAATAATCCGGTTTTCATGCTTGATGAAATTGATAAATTAGGAAGTGACTTTCGTGGCGATCCGTCTGCGGCTCTACTTGAAGCTTTAGACCCGGAGCAGAATAGAGAATTTTCTGATCACTATCTGGAAGTTCCTTTTGATCTTTCTGATGTCTTTTTTATTGTCACCGGCAATATGCTGGAGACTATTCCGCCGGCCTTAAGAGATCGGTTAGAAATAATCAGGTTTTCCGGTTACACCCACGACGAAAAGCTGGAGATTGCCAAAAAGTACCTGGTCCCTAAACAGCTGGCTCAAAACGGTCTTGTTAAAACAAAAATTAAATTCACCGATGCGGGCTTGATGGAGATAATTAGAAAATATACCCGTGAGGCAGGGGTAAGAGAGCTTGAAAGAATGATTGCTAACATTTGTCGTAAGATTGCCAGGAGAGTAGCCGAGGGAAAGAAAATTTCTAAGAGTGTTGGCGAGAAAGAGGTTAAAACTTTTCTTAAAACTCCTCAGTATTCCGATACGGCCAGAAATAGAAAAGATGAGGTGGGGGTATCTACCGGCATGGCCTGGACTCAGGCAGGTGGGGACATTTTATTTATTGAAACTGCCTTAATGCCGGGAAGCGGGAAAATCTATTTTACCGGTAAATTAGGAAAGGTAATGAGGGAGTCGTGTCAGGCGGCAGTTTCATATCTTCGTAGCCACTGGGAGGAGTACGGGATAAGAAAGGACTTTACTAAAGATACCGATATCCACGTTCATGTTCCTGAGGGGGCGGTGCCTAAAGATGGTCCGTCTGCAGGAGTAGCGATAACAATTGCCCTGCTTTCCTCGCTGACAAAAAGAAAAGTAAAAGCTGATGTGGCAATGACAGGAGAAATTACCCTAAGAGGAAAGGTTTTGGAAATTGGCGGGGTTAAAGAAAAAGTAATTGCCGCTCATCGAGCAGGCCTTAAAAAGATAATCTTGCCTAAGGCAAACAAGAAAAACCTGGATGATATTCCGACAAAAGTTAAAAAGGATCTAGAGATAAATTTTGCCGAGACTCTCGGGCAGGTGATAAAAGTGGCGGTAACCTAAATTAATGAAGACGCTGTTTATTTTTTTAACCGGCTACTTCGTTTTTCACGCGGTGAGGGATATTATGCAGTTTTTAGGAATTAAAAACTTTATCACCGAAACAGGCCATTCGTTTGGAGTGCTGTGGACTGATAAACTGCTTAGCTTTTTTGGACTAAGATACCAGCAAAAGTATGAACTGGCGTTTTCTCTTTTTAGTCTTGTGCTGGCAACATTGATCTACAAGCTTGGACTAGCAAGAAAATAACCCCGCTAACTTGTCTTGAAATTAATCTCTCATTTCTGATATCCTAAGTACATGAAAAAACCATTATCATCGCTAACTTTCTTGGTCGCGTTTATGTTTGTTTTTGCTTTTCCTTCAAAGGCTTATGATGGAGAAAATATTTATGTTTTGGAAAAGGACAAAGTGGTTGCCGACGACCTTATTGTCGCCGCCAGCAAAGTAACTATTTATGGCACGGTTGAAGGTGATTTGTATGCTGCTGCCGAATCGGTTTTAATTGAGGGTGTAGTTGAGGGTGATGTTTTGGTAGCCGGGGGAGGGGTAGAGATTTCCGGCAAAGTAATGGGTAGTGTTAGAGTTTTGTCGGGGGAAGTTTCTTTGTCTGGAGAGGTGGGCAAAAGCCTATCTGTTGGGACAGGCAACTTGGTGATTACTAGTACCGGGACCGTTTCTGGTTCTTTGGTAGCCGGAGCAGGAACGGTTGTTGTTGATGGCCAAGTAGGGGAAAAATCGAATATTGCCGCCGGGACGATTAGCATTTCTGATAAGTTTGGCGGAGACTTGAACTTAGGGGCGGGAACAGTATTTTTGAAATCTGGAGCCGAGGTTGATGGTAACATTGACTATTGGAGCGATAATCAGGCTGATATTAGTGATGGGGCAACAGTTTCCGGGCAGATAAGAAAACACGACCCGATATTTAATCCCAACGCCGTTCTTAGCGATGCCGGCAAAGAAAAACTATCGACTGCGGCAAGAACGTTTACGTTTTCCGCTAAAATAATTTGGCTTGCTTCCGCATTCCTGGTTGGTTTTATTTTCATCCGACTGTTTCCTAAATTTGGCAAGGTCTGCCAAGATATGTTGTCGGAAAGCTTTTTAAGGGCTTTTGGTTATGGCTTTGTCGGTTTGTTTGTTTTTCCCATTGCCTTTTTCTTTTTACTGCTTACCTTAATCGGGGCTCCTTTTGGTTTCATTGTTCTGGGTCTTTACTTTGTTTATATCTATCTTGCCCAGATTATCGTTTCTTTATGGGCAGGGAGGTTCATCGCTACTAAAGCAGACTTTAAGACTAGCGATTCTTGGGCCTTGGTTTTGGGATTGGCAGTGTTTGCCGCCTTATCGCTTTTGCCCGTGTTTGGTGGGTTAATAAAGCTTGTTGCGGTGGCCGCTGGATTTGGCGCTTTGGTTTTGGCTACCAAACAGTCGATGCCGAAATTAGGTAAAAAAAGTAAATAGTTTTTTCATGGCAAAGGATTATTATCGACAAGCAGTTGGCCTTCTAGTTACCAACAAAGGAAAAAAATCGGGTATTCCAGATGGCTATGGGGGAAACAAAGACCTATCTTTACATATCAGACTTCCGGTTTTAAGCTTGCTGGCTAGAAAGTTCACAATGGAAAACAAAGAAATTTCCGATGTTGATTTTGAAGTTTTATTGGCAAAACTGTACTCGGGGAAATATAATGATGAGAAGGGCTTTGCCAGCAAACTTTTAAGTTTAAACCATCAATATAGAAGAAAAATTAACCCAAGAAAATTAGATAGATGGCTTAACACTCTTTATGGTTGGTCTCAAGTAGATAGTCTTTGCCAGTCAACTTTTTCTGCCAAAGAAGTATTGACGAACTGGCCTGAGTGGGAAAAAGTAATTAGAAAATTTTCAACTGATAAAAATATTAATAAAAGAAGGGCAAGCTTGGTACTTTTAATAAGGTCTCTTCGGGAGTCTAGAGACTCAAAATTAAGAAAAATAGCTTTTGAAAATATTGATAAACTAAAATCAGAAAAAGATATTTTGATTACTAAAGCAATTTCATGGATATTGCGAGAGATGATAAAGCTTCACAAAGATAAAATTGCTAATTACCTAAACAAAAATTCCAAATCACTTCCCAGAATTGCTCTTAGAGAAACGAGCAGAAAGCTGGAGACAGGAAGAAAAAGTTAATTCTCCCAACACTATAAATTTTAAAGTCCAGGGTTAGGAAGAGTTTTTTCCATAACCCTGGACGGATTTTTTTTGGAGGTGGCTCCCTGGGTGCACGATGAACCCCACTCCCAACAGCTTACTGTTGTTGGGAGCCACCTCCTATTCGGTTGTGCTTGGATTATATCACAAAATATATAAGCTCGGTTTTATTTTCATATTTACCTTTTTTATGTTATTTTACATGCTGGTTAAAAAAGTTTACTTTTATATAAAAAAAATGACAGAAAGATTAACCGTCGTTTCGAACGAAATGGTTTCCTCTGTTGCAAAAGAGACTCGTTTTAAACAGTTGGCGGTTTACCAGTCAGAGTGTATGGGCGAACAAGGACTATCTGCGTTTACCACTATTCGGGTTTTAGATACAAACAACAGTCACTGTTGTTTTATTGTTGAAGATGACAGATTGGACAATCCATTTGTCATTAGTCCTATACAATTAGAGATTTTGTCGCTAAGAGCAGAGGGGTTGTCAGGTGTACAAATCTCCCGCCAGTTGCTTATCAGCCATCAGACGGTCAGCAATCATCTAACAAATCTACTTAATAGAAACGAAGATCTATACGGTAAAAGACGGACTGTTACTCAGTTTTGTGTTTGGGCGTTGGCAACAGGAATGATAGAGGACAAGTTTCTTGCGACTCTCAAACAGATTGTAGAAGAGCTTGGATATCCCTGGAGATGATTGTTGAAAATGACTGTCTAACAAGTTATCATCTAAAAAGTCTGTTTAATAGTTTTAATTTAGAAAAATGAATCCACTGTTACACATTGTTGATTTTATTCTCCACATTGATACCCATCTGGTTGAGATTGTTGGCAACTATGGCCTGCTAACTTACGGAATACTATTTTTTATCATCTTTGCTGAAACGGGTTTTGTATTTACCCCATTTTTACCTGGTGACTCTATTTTGTTTGCCGCCGGGGCAATTGCTGCTATTGGAAATCTAAATATTTTTTTAATCTGGTTAATTTTAGTGATAGCGGCAATATTAGGAGATACGGTTAACTATTGGATTGGCCATTTTTTCGGCAGAAAAATTCTTTCAAAAAATCTTCCTATTATTAAAGAAGAATATATTGAGAAAACTAATAAGTTCTATGAAAAGCACGGGGGAAAAACAATAATTTTGGCTAGGTTTGTGCCGATTGTAAGAACCTTTGCTCCGTTTGTTGCCGGGATAGGACAGATGCATTATTCAAAATTTTTAAGTTTTAATGTTATTGGAGGCATTTTGTGGATTACTCTTTTTTCATTTGCTGGTTACTTTTTTGGCAACATCTCATTTGTAAAGCATAATTTTAGCATTGTGGTAATGGCGATTATTTTGATCTCAGTTTTACCGATGGTTGTTGAGGTGGTGAAAAGCAAGAGAAAAAGAAATCCAAAAGCCAGTTAAAAGGTTTCTGCTAATCTAAGGACAGATGTTCTGTCGGCAATATGCCAACCGCGCTTCGCAGATATTTTTTTAAGAACTTCGTTTGGCTCGAAAGCAACCGAATGACCGGTTTTTTCCAGTATTTTTACATCCCTTTCATTGTCTCCCATGCCAAACGAATCAGCCCAATCAATATTAATCTTTTTGTCTTCTACTATTTTCCTTAAAGCAGCAATTTTTTCTTGAGCGCTTCCGAGATTAGACATTGATCTACCTGTATACTTGTCGTTTATAATTTCTTCCCGGCCTGAGGCGGTATTAGACAAAATAATACCGTGCTCCTTGGCAAATAAGTTAACCAGTTCTGAAGGGCTTCCGGAGAGCAAAATTACCAGGTGATTTTTATCCTCAAAACATTTGATAAGTGGTTTTGTGAAATCAAAAATGTCTCTTTTTGCTTCTGACCAGCAGTTTTTGGCAAATCGAATTACCTCCTGCTTGGTTTTATTTTTCAGGCCTTCGGCATACAGTTGATATATCATTTTTGTAGCAACTCCCTTTTCAATTTTATTTTGTTTATAGTCGCCGTAGAGGGAAAGAATATTTTTTTCAATTTTTGGATCGAAAACTTTTTGAGCAACAAGATACTTAACAAAACTAATTCCTAAATTGCCATCGTATAATGTTCCGTCGATATCAAAAACTGCCAAGCGGGTTTTCATTAGACAACATTATATCATTAGTAATCCGACGCACATGCATTTTTTTCGGAAACACAGGGCTACAAAAATTTGAATAAAGTATATAATAACCCAAATGAGTGGGCGGATTTTGATTACAGCCAAGATTAATCCAGACCTTGATGGGGTCGCTTGTGCTTACGCATATGGTCGGTTATTAAAAATGCAGGGAAAAATAGCAACTGGAGCCTGTTTTGGTAAACCCCACGTTGAAGGACAATACCTTCTTGACCGTTTTGATATAAATGATTTGGAGTTAAATCCCAAGACATCATTTGATAGTTATATTCTGGTGGATGCAAGTAGCCTGAAAGGAATGCCAGAGCTAATAAGAGCTGAAGAAGTTATTGAGGTTATTGATCATCGACATGCGCCAGAAGTTAAAGAGATGTTTCTAAACGCAAAGATTGAAATTGATCTTATTGGTGCTGCTGCAACAATGATCGTTGAAAAATATCAGCAATCAGGCTTGAGGATTGATCAGAACTCTGGCCTTCTTCTTTACGGGGCCATTTTTTCAAACACACTTCATTTTAAAGTTAGTATTACGTCTGACCGTGATGTAAGGGCAGCAAAGTGGCTAGAGGAAAACATTCAAATACCAGACAACCTTATTGACGATATGTTTATTGCCAAAACACAGGCAATAAGAAACAATCTTAAGGAAGTCATTAGGACAGACTTTAAGGTAATTGAAACCAAGGATGGTCAAGTCGGAATTGCTCAGCTAGAAGTTATTAACCTACAACCATTTCTTGAGGAAAACATAGAATTAATTCTAAAAACATTGCGCAGTCTTCAGGTGGAACAAAAGCTTGATTATGTGTTCCTTGCGGCTGTTGATATAAAAAATGGTTTTAATATTTTCTTTACCAGTGATGAAGCCAGCAAGAATCTTTTAATAGAAAAACTTGGACTGAGATTTCGGGGTAATTTTGCCAGAAAGACAGGACCGCTACTCAGGAAGCAGATAATCGAATTTTTAGTTTAGCTTCTTTTTTGATCGCCGGCATAGACTACACTTAACCCATAGTAGCAAGTAGATACTATATATTGTTTGATATAATCACAGCATGGATTGGTTTTTCCTTGCTTTTATTTCTATGCTTGCCAAGTCTGGCCAGAACTTTGCTGAAAAATTGGGCCAGCAAAAGTTTGGCAGCTTTGTGATAATGTTTTTACTTCTTTTTATCTCGACACTAATTCTTACTCCCTTAATTTTGCTTACCGAGCCTGTTCCTCAGTTTGGACCGGTTTTTTATCTTTCGATTGGTCTTTCTTGTCTTTTGTACATTGTTGCCAAGCCGCTTAGGCTTTTTGCTCTCGGTACGGGGGATATTTCTGAAATTGTTCCCCTGATTTCTTTTCAGTCGGTTTTAAGCTTAGGACTTGGATGGGTAATTCTTAACGAGGTGCCGACAAAGTGGGGGCTTCTAGGAGTGACTTTAATTTCTTTAGGAGGGTACCTGATTAATTTTGATAGAAAACTTTGTTTAAAAGAGAGACTTATTGCTCCTTTTAAAAAAATTTATCAAAACAAATCCCAGTTGTTTCTAGTGGTTTCTTTGCTTATCGGTTCGGTTCTTTCGGTGGTTGATAAAATGGCCATTAATGACACTTATCCTAAGTCTCCTCACTATGTTCTGCTTGCTGAACAGCTGGTTTGTTTGCCCTTAGTTAGTTTGATTATTTTTCAAAAAAAATCAGATATTAAGAAATTTACAAAATTTGATAATTTAAAAATTCCTTTAATCATTGCTTTGCTATATACGGTAAGAAACTTTTTTAATTTTTCTGCTCTTGGGTTGGGAAAAGTTGGCTACGTAGTGGCGATAGGCCAGCTGTCAAGCCTGATTGCGGTTTTTGGTGGAGTCTTCTTACTCAAAGAAAATGGTTTTAGAAAAAAAATTGCCAGTGCTGTTTTGATGGGAGCGGGAGCGGTATTAATTGGTTGGCTGGGGTAGGGAAAGCGAATCTTGGCGAAAGCCGAAGATCTGATATTAGTTTAAGATAATTTTTATATAACCATGCTATATGCGTTTTCCTTAACAACTAAACTGGAGGAGTTACTTGGTAGCTTAAAAACTCCGGACCGTTGTCATCTTGTTCAGGATAACAACATTGATCATTGTTTAAAACTCCTTATAGATAGTCAACCTTCTTACATTCTTGGCATGGGCGGTCCGCGTTGCTCGAAAACCATCTAACTGCCCCCAAACTTATTGCCGTAGGCAATCTTGCATTATCTGGAAATGCGACAGTAATTTCTTTACCTGGTTGGCATATCTCTATTAGGAGAGCTGTGTCTTCTGGAGCTTCTTCGTCACAACCTTCTCTAACTATCCAGCTTGATCCCTGGAGGAATCTTCCAATGGCAATAGAATTTGAAGTTTCGCGCATATTTGCTTGTCCAGATTCTAGAAACCATGCCTCAAGTCTTAAGACTCTAGCATCCTCATGTATTTGTTCAGAGTTGCAATTGTATCTGCTTCAATTAGTGTCATTTTTAAATTACCTCCTTAAAAAAATAAAAACACTGCTTAGGGGGCAGTGTAATTTAATTGTACCATTAATTTTGTGATGAATAGAAATGATTAAGGATGGAGAAACTATTAGCTTGTGACCCCACGGGGAATCGAACCCCGGTTTCCAGGATGAGAACCTGGTGTCCTAGACCGCTAGACGATGGGGCCTAGCTTTGTATATTCTATCAAACAGCTGGGTTTATTTCGAGTTTCCAAAGGTTGTTTTTTTGTGAAGTGTTTTATAGTAGTTTTGGGCAAACCGGTGAGACTCGTCTCTTATTTCTTGTAGAAGCTTTAGTGTTGCCGATCTTTTTGATCTAGTTACTTTACTAAATCCGGCTATTTTATTTTTTGATATTTTTGGAACAATTATTTCTTCTTGTTTTTTGGCCAGGCCAATTACGGCAATTTGGCTGGCTAAATTTTTTTCTGCCAGGGCAGAAAAAGCCGCCGAAACTTGTCCTTTGCCTCCATCTACCAGGATAAGCTGAGGATAGATCCACTCAGGATGATTAAGCCTTCTTTTAATGACCTGTTTTATCGCTTCGGTGTCGTTTTGAGTATCAAGATTTTTTCTTGACTCTTTTTTTGCATTGGTGAGAGTAATTTTAAATTTTCGGTAAAGCCCTGGCTCTTTTTCCCCGTTTACAAATGTCACCATTGAGCCGACAATAATGTTTTTGCCAAGGTTAGAAATATCATACCCTTCTATTTTATTTAGGGTGGTTGGCTCGTTAGTGCCATACTTTGCTAGTATTGCTCTTAGGTTTGTTAGGGTTTTTAGAGAATCTTTCTTGCCTTCAGGAACTGTTCTCCATGTTTGAGTAATATTTTTTAGAGCAAATATTTGATTTTTTAGCTTTTGTGCTTCTTCAAACTTAAGTTCCTTGGCGGCAGCTTTCATTTCTTTTTCTAACTTTTTGATTACCATTGTGGTTTTTCCGGAGAGAAATGAATTGATTTTGCCGATATTTTTTAAGTGATCCTTGCCGTTTAAGTTTTTTGGCCCAGGACACAAGTTTATATGAGAATACAAGCAATTTTTTTTCGGTAGGGTAGAGCAGGAGCAGAAAGGAAATATGCCTCTGACAAATCTAAAAACTTGTTGGGCTGAGTTTCCTGAGGGGAAAGGTCCGAACCAATGCCAAATATTTTTATCCAGGTCAACACGTCGCACAATATTAAGGTGGGGGAAAGGGGTTTTAAAAATTGCGATGTATAAATATCTTTTATCATCTTTTTTCAGTACATTATACTTTGGCAGATGCTGTTTTATCAGCTTTGCTTCCAAAATTAATGCCTCAATTTCTGAATTTAAAATTATGTAGTCGAGGTCGGCGACTTGAGAAACGAGAATTTTTGTTTTAGCAGTTTGTCTAGTTTTTAGAAAGTAGCTTTTTACCCGGCTTTTTAAGGACAAAGCTTTGCCGATATATATTATTTTATTATTCTGGTTTTTAAACAAATAGACCCCAGGCTTTTTTGGAAGCTTAATAATCTGTTTTTTTAAATTATTTTTCATAGCGGGCTTTTAATATTTTTTAATTTAGGGTTAGTTACTTTTGTATATATTTGTGTTGTTCTAATATTGCTGTGACCTAAAAGTTCTTGGACATAGCGGATATCAACCCCGTTTTCAAGTAAGTGAGTAGCAAAACTATGGCGTAATGAGTGAAAAGTGGCCGCTTTTTTGACTTTTGATTTTGCTAAAGCCTTTTGGAAGATTTTTTGTAAAGTTGTGGTGGTTAGTTTACCTCCTCTTTCGCTGGCAAAAAAAAATCATGCAAATCTTTATAAGCTACAAATTTTTGCAGATCGGATTTAATTTTTTCAGATAAGACTGTTAACCTGTCCTTTTTGCCCTTGCCGTTTCTGATCATAATGGTGTTGTCTTCAAAATCAATATCTTTTACCCTAAGATTAACAACCTCACTAACCCGCAAACCAGAAGAATAGGCAATCCGGATCATTAGATTATGTTTAGGGTTTTTAATTTGAGTAATAATTTTTAAAATTTCTTTTTTAGATAAAACAACAGGCAATTTTTGAGATTTTTTGGGGTGTTTAAGAGGTGTGTAATTATTCTTTTTGTAGACCTGTAGATACAAATAATTGATAGCATTGGCATATAAAGATATTGTTTGGCTTGATAATTGGCGTTTGGTTTTGGAAAATAAATAATTTTTTAAATCTTGATTGGTAAGTTGCTCTAAATTTCTTTTTTTATAATAAAAAGATAAATCTTTAATTACAGCAGAATAGGCCTTAATAGTTTTAACCGAATAGTTGCGCAGTTGCATTTCTTGCTCTATAATTTTAGTTAGATTTGTCATAAACAAATCTTATCAATAGCTTGTATAACATACAAATCTTGATGTATATTAATAAAATAGTTTGGATATAAACCAGTTAGGCAAAATAATTTAAGTTGTCACTATGCCAAAAACACCAAAAGTCAAATACGAAGAGATGTTTCCCTCCGAGTTCAAACAGGCTTTGGAGAATAATCCCACCGCATACCTAGCCATCGGCAGTCTGGAGTGGCATGGTCGCCACAATGTACTAGGTCTCGACTCTCTAAAGGCTTGGAATTTTAGAATTAGTAGCCCAGCGTACTGGAGGAATTGTTTTTCCGCCGTTATATTTAGGACTTGACGGCTATCCTGACTTAGACATTGTCAAGTACCCACACAAAGCATATGACTGCTACCATCTTGACGAAGGTTTACTAAAAAATGTCATAGCTTCCTATATTAGAAGAATGATTCGTATCGGCTTCAAAACAATTTATATTCTCGCTGGGCATTATCCTAATTCTAAAATTGCACAATCAGCTGTTGAGGAAATTAAAGATAACAGCATAAGGATGATTGTGCATATCGAACCAGACCTAGTAGCTGGCGAGGAGGGTGACCATGCCGGGAAGTGGGAAACATCTCTTATGATGCACCTGTTTCCTGACCTTGTTGATTTATCGAACATGGACAACCAACCCGACCGACTTTTGGGTGTTTTTGGCACTAATCCCAAAGACTCTACAGAAGAATATGGTCAGGAGATGGTCGACAAGATTGTCGCTGGTATTGTAACTGAGTTAGAGACAACTTAAATTACTCTGCGCTTCACTTGGGGACGTTGCACTTTCGTTCGTACCTCGCTCACCCTCGCCTAACTTAGCCTATCCGGCTCATTCGGTTGCACCTCTTCGCCCTAATTAAGCGCCTATGTTGTAAAATAGGGGAGAGTTTAACATATCCGCTTAACTACGGATAGGCTAAACGTTAGACAAAATGCGCTTTGCGCATTTTGGTATTTTAAAATGTAATTTTGTCTAATGGCTGGAACATCTGTATATCCTCGTGCGCAAAGACGCACATCGTCTAACAGAATGATATACTACATCCAGCCATTATACGCAATCAGGAGGACACACTTGACTTGCAAATATTTATAAACAAGAATAATAAACAATAACATCATGGAAAATAATCATTTCAAAGAATCAGTTAAATCACACAAACTCCTTGCTCAAGAAAGAACTATTCTTGCCAATGAGCGTAATACACTTGCGTATGTAAGAACAGGTTTTTCTGCATTTGTTCTAGGTATTGCAGCCATTAAATTATTTGAGAGCGAAGGTTTTTTGCTATATGCCGGATGGATAGCTGTTGTGATTGGAATATTGTTTATTATTCTTGGAGTAGTCTATTACCATATGCGGAAAAAGAGGATCAAATCATATTAGAGTGTGTCCTCCTGACTCACTTTGCTACGCTTCGTGCCATACTGCGCTCTCCTCCTTTCAGTCGTCGGGTCATATAACAAGGGATATACGGTTCGGGGATCGGCTTGCCCCTCTCCCATATTTTTGCTCCCGTTGGTCGCAAAAACATCAGATATACTGGAACGTTAGACAAAATGCGCTTTGCACATTTTCTTTTGTTTAATGGCCGGAATATCTGTTCTCCTTGTGCGCAAAAGCGCACATCGTTTGCCGAATGATATACTACATCCAGACAAGCTGGACATCATATATCATCCGGCCATTAGGCGACATATACTGCCAATAATTTATATAGTAAACTTACTTGTCTATGATAATGTGGAAAGCAAATCCGATACACAATAAGATACTGAATCAGTTATTTAGTGATTTCGAACGCAACAAAAAACATCAAATTTTAGATGCTGGCTCGGGAAGAACAAGTTTAAAGTTTTTATCACAATATTTTTCTGGAAGTAAAATCACAGCAATAATCTATCCAGGTGACGAACGCAAAAAATCTGGAATAAATGAGAGCGTAAAAGCAAAAAATTTTAATTTGAAAGAAGTTGATCTTCACAAATTTAAGCAAGAAGCAAAGTTTGATATTGTTTTGGCACACTTACTTTTGGGGGAAGCAACAAAATTTAGCAAACAGCCATTTGTGAAGATGGTTGACTCGCTTTTCAAAATAAAAACTGACTACTTGGCCGTTATTGATATTTTAGAAGACGTAAGCGTGGATTATCGTCTTTTACTGAAATTTTTTGCTAAAAAGGGACAGATTCAGAAAATTATTTGTGAAGATAAATACATAGGATTTTTGTTGTGTAAATAATAGGAATTTTATAAGGATACGCAAGGCGGTGGGGTGTTGCATCACTATTGCCTAACAGAATGATATACTACATCCAGGCAAGCTGGACATAGTATATCATCCGGCCATTGAGGGAAATTATTTTTAGTGTGCCAACAATATTTATTAACTAGAACCATTTAAGTAATATTGTGATTTTAAATTTGTTACGAAAAGCCGAAATACCCTACAGAATTCCCAAGGAATTAGAAGATAAAATAGATGAATTTTCAAAATTTAAAAATAAAGAGATATTTCTAAAAAAATCATTTTTTTATATTGTTAATAGATGGGGTGACAATCGAATCAATTTAATTTTAAGATTTCCCAGAATTTTCCAAAATGACCTCAACAGAATAATTAAAACCAAGGGTTATATGCATTGCACTACGATGAATCATTTGTTAAGAGTCATGGCAGTAAAAAGTGGTTTTTTTAAAGATAGTGATCTTCAACTAAAATTAACCAATTCATGGTATCTCCTGCCACATCAATATTTGAAAGTAAAAATAAATAGTAAAAAAATGATTACTCTTGACCCATGGAATTATCAATACGGTATAAAATTTGGAAGACATGGTTCTGGTTTTGATTCTATTAGACTGGAATCTATCAGATGATGCACACTAAAAATAAGTTCTTTAGAATTTTTTCAAAATTCCTCGACCTCGTTGTGCTCTTGCTCCACAAGGTTCCGTTCAGGTCACTTAACCGGGGTAACAGTTTTGGACCGGCTTTCCCACCCATGCTTTTCCCCTTTTCTTTTGATAATATAATAAACAAGTGGACAAAGAACATCGCTTACGCTGGAACGTTAGGTAAAATAACCTTTAAATTATTATAAACATGATAAAATTAGCCCCTTTCGACAGTAACTTCTTAGTAGCCATAAAAGACTATGTAAAGATTCACTTGAAACCAGACGAGGGTACCTATTACACCATCCTTGTTGATGGTAAAAAGGCAGGAGTCATCGGTTTCAAGGTTGAAGATAATAAAAAGTACGGGCTTAAAATAGGAATTCACCAAGATTATAGAGGTCAAGGAGTTTTTGGTTTGGCACTTGATTTACTAGCCAGAACTCACAATATAAATCGGATGTATTCCGAAGTTGCCATTGCCAATAAAGCATCTGTGAAAGCACACCAAAAAATCGGATTCAAACGCTTGTCTCCGAAACAAGAAAATTTACTCAAAGATAAAGGGGTAATGTATAAAAGAAACATGATGTTGCTCAAGAAATTTTAAGCCCGTAAAGAAATTTAAAGATTTTACTCTTCGTTACACTCAGCCCCATTGCATTCTCACTTCAGCTGATAGGAAATTTTATCAGCTTCTGTTCGGGTCACTTAACACAGTATGTCTGGTTCGCTCGTGCCCTCGCTCTCCCATATCCCGCCGAAATTTTATATAATCAAATCAAGGTGTCAGCGGGACATCAGACATACTGAAACGTTAGACAAAATGCGCTTTGCGCATTTTGGTATTTTCAAATGTAATTTTGTCTAATGGCTGGAACATCTGTATATCCTTGTATCCAAAGACGCACATCTTTAGGCAATGATATACTATATGCAACTAAAGCTGGATATAGTATATAATTCAGCCATTTTTAAAGTTATATGATAAAACCTGTTTTAAAAACTAAAAATTATTGGGATGGGGTTTTGTACAAATTTGAAATATATTTGTCTTCTGATTTTTCAAAACTTTCTGGGGTGAGCCAAGCATATGGGGCGGTATTGGATGAGGAAAACAGGCTTCTTGTTGTTTCCCAAGACGGCAAAGACTGGGGGCTTCCCGGGGGGACTGTTGAATCTAAGGAGGTCTTAGTTGATACTTTAAAACGAGAAGTTTACGAAGAGTCGGCTGTAGTTGTGGATTCTGAAACAATAAAACCATTTTATTATCAAGAAGTATATTCTAGAACTAATGGTCGTTGGGAACTGTCTGACATTCAAGTAAGATTTGCTTGTCGAATTGAAAAAATTGATAAATTTGTTTCAGATCCTGATGAGGGCAAGGTTAAGTATCAAAAATTTGTGAGTGTTAGTGATCTTGGTAATTTTCTAAAATGGGGAGAAACGACTGAATTTATTCAAAAGGAGATTATAAAATTTTTGAAATAATAGATGAAACTGCTTTTAACCTCAACTGGTTTTTCTAATCCAAAAATTGGCGATTTCTTCCTTGAGGCTATAGGAAAAGAACCTAAAAATATCAGAGTTGCCTTTATTCCTACTGCATCAAGAACAGAAGAAGAGTTGTTTTATGCTAGAGAATCCAAAAATGAGCTTTTAGATTTAGGAATAGTCGACATTGTCGAATTTGGTCTTGAGAGCAACCTTTCTACTGACGCTTTTTCTAATTATGATGTGATTTATGTGTGTGGAGGAAATACTTACTATCTTTTAAAAATGATTTATCAATCCGGTTTTGATGAGGCTATAAAAAATTTTTCTGGTCTTTATGTAGGAGTCAGTGCTGGTAGCATTGTTGTTGGGCCCAGTATTGAGGTGGCAGGTCCATGGGATGAAAAATGACATTGGTTTGGAAGATGAGGCGGGAATGAATATTGTTGATTTTGCTGTTTCTCCCCACTATAGAAAAGAAAAAGAGGATCCTCTTGATAGCCTAAGGTCAAAAGTTAATTACCAAATCATAAACCTCACTGATGATCAGGCAGTTTTTTACAAAGACGGGAAAAGAAGAATTATCCAATAGTATAATGTTTTATTGTGGATATTGTCGAAAAGGTAAAGCGTTTTGTAGAGGCGGAGTGCAAAAAACCAACAAGCAAGTATGGCTATGAGCCTTTTTTACATCACTTTGTTCCCGTTGTTGAATATGCTGAGAAATTGGCAAATAAACTTGGTGGAGACAAGGAGGTTGTTTTGATTGCTGCTTGGCTTCACGATATTGGCTCGATAGTTTGCGGTCGAGATAATCATCACATTACTGGGGCAAGGATTGCCGAGAAAAAGTTAAGGGAGTTTGGCTACCCACAAAAAAAGATAGAATTAGTTAAAAAGTGCATATTAAATCATCGTGGATCAGTGGGAAATAGCAGGGATATAATTGAAGAAAAAATTATCTCCGAGGCTGATACTATGAGTGCTTTTGAAAACATCTCTGGCCTTTTTAAAGCAGCTTTTGTGTATGAGGGTAAAGACCAAGGTCAAGCCCGAAAAAGTGTCAGGCAAAAATTAGAAAGAAAATGGAAACAACTTCACTTTGCTGATTCAAAAAGGATAATTAGACCAAAGTGCAAAGCGGCAATGCTTTTGTTAAAAGATTAAGGTTAGGAATTGTTTTTCTGTTTTTTAAGATATTTTCCTGTCCAAGAACTCGATTTTGTAATTTGGCTTGGGACGCCGGAGGCAATAACATATCCTCCTTTTTCTCCGCCTTCCGGTCCTAAATCAACAACCCAGTCGGCATTTTTTATCACATCAAGATTATGCTCAACAACAATCACCGTATTGCCTTTTTCTACCAGTTCTCGAATTACCGTTAGTAGTTTTTCCACGTCAGCAAAATGAAGTCCAGTGGTTGGTTCGTCAAGAAGATATAGAGTGTGATTTCGTGACGATTTGACCAGTTCTCTGGCTAGCTTTAATCTTTGTGATTCTCCACCCGATAAGGTTGGGGAGGGCTGGCCTAACTCTAAATAATCAAGACCGATTTTTTCCAAGACTTTTAACTTTTTTTGAATTTTAGGAAAAACAGCAAAAAACTCTAAAGCTTCGCCAATAGTTAGTTTTAGTATTTGATCAATGTTTTTTTCTCTGTATTCCACTTCTAAAATCTCTTCTTTAAATCTAGTGCCTCCACACTCTTCACATGTTACCCAGATGTCGGGCAAAAACTGCATTTCCGTTTTGGTCTGTCCTTGGCCTTGACAGGCTTCGCATCTTCCCCCTTTAACATTAAAAGAAAAGTGTCCTGGTCCAAAGCCTCTTAATTTAGCCTCACTGGTCATTGAAAACAGCTCTCTTATGTCGGTAAAAACTCCGGTATAGGTGGCCGGATTGCTTCGGGAGGTTCTGCCAATCGGTGACTGATCTACTTTAAGTACCTGGTCAATAATACCTGCCCCTTTAAGGGTGTCAAACTCTCCCGGTTTTTCTGCCGAGTATTGTTCCAGCAATTTTTTTACTGCCGGAAAAAAAGTGTCGTTAATAAGGGTTGATTTTCCTGATCCGGAAACACCGGTAACGCAGGAAAACCTATTTACGGGAAAAGAGGCTTCGATATTTTTCAAATTATGTTTTTTACATCCGGTAATGGTAATAAACTGGGTATTTTTGGTTGGCGGGTTGTTTTTTAGATAGATTTTTTTCTTGCCCGACAGGTATTTTCCGGTCAATGATTTAGGATTATTTTTAATCATTTCATTTGTTCCGGTAGCAGTGACCTGACCGCCTTTTTTGCCGGCTCCAGGGCCAAAGTCAATTATCCAGTCGGCTTTTTCCAGTATTTCCTGATCATGTTCCACAACTACTACCGTGTTTCCCAGATCTCTCAACCTTTCCAGTGTTTTTATCAGTCTTTTGGTGTCTCTTTGATGAAGACCAACCGTTGGTTCGTCCAAAACATACAAAACTCCGGTAAGACCGGTACCGATTTGGGAAGCTAATCTAATTCTTTGTGCTTCTCCAACAGAAAGAGTGGAGGCAGTTCTTGCCAGGGAAAGATAGTTAACACCAACGGAAATAAGAAACTTAAGCCGCGAAGATATTTCTGATAGCAGTGGCTTGGCAACCTCTTTTTCCTTTGCTGAAATTAAGTTTTTTCTTACCGATCTGCTCCAGCTATATGCTTTGGAAAGAGAAAGACTAGCAATATCAACAATTGATTTTCCGTCAATCGTTACCGCCTCGGCTTCTTTTTTAAGCCTGTTTCCTAAACACTCTGGACAGTCCTGCTTGATCATTAGTTTTTCAATTTCCTGTCTGACCGTTTCTGACCCAGTTTGGTAGTACTGTCTTTCCAAATTATCTGCTCTCCAAGGGGAAGAAAATCTATCACGGTCAATTTTAAGCTTTACTCCCAGGCCATTACATTCAGGGCACATCCCCTGAGGAGCATTAAAAGAAAAAAGTCTTGGTTCAATTTCCGGAAGAGATATTTTACAGGTTGGACAAGCAAATTTTTCCGAAAATATTTTATCCTCCATTTGTTTTGGTTTTTCCGGTAGATTAAATGATTTGTCTTTAATTTCAGAAAGGATTACCAGTCCATCAGCAAGTTCTAGAGAGATTTCTACATCATCCAAAATTCTTTGTTTATATATTTTTTGTTGGTAGTTTTTCTTGGTGATGCTTAACCGGTCAACAACAACCTCGATGTTATGGCGATTAGTTTTAACCAGGCCCACATCACCTTTTAAGTTAATTATCTCTCCGTCAACCCTGACTTGATCAAATCCTTTTCCTCGCAGATTTTTAAAAAGTTGGTCAAACTCTCCTCTTTTGTCTCTAACAACCGGAGAGAGAATTAAATACCTAACTACCTGGTCTCGGGAAAGCTTTTCCTCAATTTCTTTGATTATCTGCTGGGTAATACCAACACTGGTTTGACGGCTGATTTCCTGGCCGCAATTAGGGCAATGAGGGTGGCCGATACGGGCAAATAAAACTCTAAGATAGTCGTATATCTCGGTTACTGTTCCAACTGTTGAGCGGGGATTGTGGGAAAGCCCGTGCTGGTCAATGGCAATTGCCGGAGACAGTCCTTCGATAGTATCAACATCAGGTCTTTTCATCATTCCTAAAAACTGGCGGGCATACGAAGACAAGCTTTCTACATAACGGCGCTGACCCTCGGCATACAAAGTGTCCATCGCCAAACTTGATTTTCCCGATCCGGAAACGCCGGAAAATACCACCAATTTTCCTTTGGGAATCTCCACATCAACGCTAGCCAGATTATGGACTCTGGCCCCTTTGATGATAATTTTATCTTCGGGTTTTGTTTGGGTCATGACTTTTTATTCTACCACAGAAAAGAAAAAGAAAAAGGGCGGTTAATATACCTCGTTGTGAGAACCGATGTTGGTGAGAAGAATTCCTTCTTGCACATAAGTAAAGGTTATTCTTAAATCTTTTTTTAAGGAAATACTCCAGAGGTCAATTTTTTTCCGGAAAGCTTGTGTAAACGAAGCGAAGGATGGTTTTGATTTTTTTGAAAAATTTTAATTTTTCTATCAATCAAGGAAGAAAGATTCCGATTTTTGCTCACCAACTTCGAATACCTGCTTAAAAAATATTTTGAAGCAAGGATTTTCATTGTTCAAAGATCGTTAAAAGAGGAGATTTCTTTGGCTTTGCCTTTCTTATATTCGGTTTTTGCTTCAATGGCTAATTTTTCTGCTTTTTTACTGATAGGGAAGGTGGGAATTTGCTCCATAGTTTGTGCCACCTCTCGGGCAATTAAAAATTTAACAAACCTGGTCAGTTTATAGCCGAATTGAGCCGCCTTTGCGGAAAGCAGGTCAGCCTCTTGGCTAGTTAAGGTTATTTGTAACTTGGTCATTATAAGACTATTTTAGTAAAAAGTAGTTTATTTGTCAAGATTTTCGAAATGATTTTTTACTAAAAACCCAAACAAAGGCAAAGAAAAGAAAACCAAGACCAACAAACTGCAAAATTTGTGGCCAAAAAACAAAATAAACTGTTTTTCCAGAAAGGTTTTCGGAATCAATTTCCCAACCATTTGTCCAATCATTGATAAGAATATGATTTTCTAGCACAATTGGCTTCTTTTTATCGAAATAGAAAGCAACCCAGCCATTGTCATAAGATTGGGGCAAAACAAGGTAATTTTTGCTTGATTCCGGATTATTTTCAGGAACAAAAGACTTATAAGTCCAGATATTTGATTCGGTTTCAATGCTTTTTCTTTGTAAGCTGTCGTTGGTTAATGAGCTATCAAAACTAATGGGGGTAAAAACTAGTTTAGAGATATCATTGATGGAGGGAAATTGATTGTAGGAAATAATGCTAAAACTAAAAGCAATTCCTTTTTGGTTGGTGTTGTAGGAAGGAATAATTAGTTTTGTTGTTTGCCAGTCTTTGCTGGTTTCTAATTTGTCATAGATAAGCTTGTAATTTTCCTGGCCGTCATGGGCAGAAACTAAAGGTGAGTGGCCCCTTACATTGCGGTAGGTAATTTCTACCTGCCAGCCTTGGGATATTTCAAGGTCGGGGAGCCACCAAACCAGGCAGGCGTCATCGTATGTAGATTCAAGTCTGACATATTCCATTCCTTGTTGATTTATTGTGTCTTTGGAGATGTTTCCTCCTAAAGTGGTATTACATCTTTTAAGCTCCGAGTTTTCTAAAGGAATTTGAACAGAAAGGTCGGCCATTATTTGGTAACTATTTTTAGCAGGAAGCTCCACATCGTTTACTCGGTCAGTTAGATAAGGCGTTGTTGTTTCGTCAAATTGGTAAATGTCTATCTCGCCAAACCCATTTACCTTTTTCAACCGGGAAGATTTTTCTAGTAACTTTTTGCTATTAAATGCTTGCTGGGCATAAATTTTTTCTCCTGGGTAATAAACATTATCATCAAAAATTACATATTCAATCGAGTATTTATCAAAAACTGCTTCTAGAAGATTAAGGTCCTGGTTTTGCAGGGCGTAGTTTAGGTCGTTATAGTAAGTTTCATTTTTAAGACTCCAAACATCAAACGCTCTATCAATTATTGGTTGTTCTATGCCGTACCACAAAAATCCAGAACCTCGATAACCCCAACGGTAGTAAGTCCAACCCCAAAAGTTTCCCTGGGGAAGATTAGCAATTCTGGCTGTTTTTGGCTGAGTTTTAAAATAGTTGACAAGTTGCAGATATTGTTCGGGAAGATTAACTTTCATCCGAGAATAAATAAAGTTACCTCTAAAAACAGGCAAAGAGTAGATAATTAACAAAAAAGAAATGACTAAACCAAAGATTGTTTTAAAATGGCTGTTTACGTTTTTAGTTTTATTGATAATTAAAGAAGCTCCTAGGGCAAACAGTATCGAAAAGGAAAATGCTGTTGGAACAATAAATTTTGTAAATGGGGACCTAAATACTTGGTTGACAAATGGCGATTGCCTAAGGAGATAATTTATCCAGGAAAAAGGAGGGGTGGCGGAAAGAAGAGCAATGCTACAGAGCAGAAAGACAAGAAAGACGCCCAGGATAATTGAGTTTTTTCTCTTTTTTTCAGAAAACAAAATATATCCTATGCCAACGATTACCAAAGCTGACAAGATATAGCCAATTGTCAAAATTGCTTGGTGAGAAAAATGACTGTGCCATACGGCCATTAGAGAAATCTCGCCATCAGGAAAATCGTAATAATATCCTCGAAGAAGAGCGAAATCGGCAATGTTTCCCCTATTTTGATTTCTTAAAAAAGTCTCTTCAGAGGTCATTTTGTTCATTTTCGCCAGAGTAGGATTTTGCAAATTGGTTATCAAAAAGTAGCCAAATGGTAAAAGCCAAAAAAGATTGACAAGCAGAATAATGAAAAATGGTTTTGCTGTTTTGTTTATTCTTCTTTTCCTATCAGTGATCAAAAAGGCTATCCAAAAACAAACAAGGGTAAGAGCGTAAACGACAAAGACTGTTTGTAAATAAAAGCAAGGGACTGCTAAAATATTTACGGCTAGAAATCTCAACCAGTTTTTTTTGTCTTGTTTTTTCAAAAGAGCTAGAAAAGCGTATGTAAGCCAAGGGAAAAATCCCCAAAAGTTAATAAACGATTCGTAAGGGGGCCAGAAAATTTGGATGGTGCCAAAATTGAGGAGATAAAATAACGAGCCCAAAAGAGTGGGAGTTTTTTTAAGTTTAAGTAAATTTTTTAAAAAGTTGTATATACCGAAAGTTCCTAGACTAATCATTGAAAAGTGCCAGAGATATCTGATTGTGTTTGTGGGCAAAATATATGTTAGGGGCAGAAGAATAAGTTGCCTAATGATGTCGGTGGCATGTCCCATGCCGCCGACCAGTCCTAATCCTTGATATTCTTGCCAAACGGCAAACAGTGATCTTTTTAAATTTGCCCAGATGTTTAACTCAGGAACTAAGTTGTCCCAACCGATGAGCCAAGTTCCGGGGACATAGTTGGTTATAAAAATAGCCAGCAAAATTAAAGCGATGATTATTTTGTCCCAATTATTTTTTAGCTTATTAGTTTTCATAAAGCAGCTTTTTATACATAAGACCAATATTGTCCCAGCTTCTACTTTGAGTAATTTCATGACCCAGTAATGATAATTTCTTCGCTAGTTGTTTGTTGTTTTGCAAATTTTCTATCTTTGTCCAGAAAGATTTTTCATCCAAAGAGAACGAAAGATCATTTTTTTTAAGCTCAGACTTTCTCATTTCATTGAGAATATCGGCAGTGTCCAGAAGCTGAGACAGAGGTTCTGATACTAAAAATGGCTTGTGGTTAGTGAAAGCCATTGCTAGAGGCCCAGAAGAAGACATGCCAGTTCGATATGGATAGACCATCACATCAGCCGCTTGGTAGTAAGCAGTGATATCTTTTTGATCAACAAAGCCGGTAATGGAAATTTCAGGATGTTTTTTGGCAATTGTTTCTAGGTTTTTTAGATATTTTTGATAAAAGGATTTGTTTTTATGATTAGGATTAGGCCCTCCGGCAATGATTAGTCTAATGTTTGTTTGGGGGCTAGTTTTTATCTTTTCTGAAACAATTTCTGCTAGCCAGTCGGTGCCTTTGTACCAGGCCAGATAGCCAAAGATTGCCATGATGAAATCAGAATCTTTGTAGCCGAATTTTTTTCTAGCCTTTCCCTTGTTTGTTGTTATTTTGTCTTTTTCCACACCATGGGGGATAACAACAATTTTTTCCATGGGAGAGATTGTTGCTAGTCGATCTTTCAGAAATTGTTCAAAAACGATAGTTCTAAAAGATAGTCTTACTGCCAGGCTAAAAAACAATTTACTAAATATAGAGAGCAATTTGTTTTTAAAACTTTTATCTTTAGTTCCCAAGTGACCACTCATTTCTTCAAAGTTCAAAACTACTTGGTGAATAACAACGTAAACTTGTTTTCCGGAAAGCTTGAGAATTAACAAAAACAAAGGAAAGAAAATGTTTTTGGCTGGACTGCCCATCATTGCCATTTCAAATTCAAAAAGAATTTTTTTGCATTTTTGCTTTCTAATTTCTTTGTATATCTGATACCAGGAAGTCCAACTATTTCTTTGCCAACAGCGCTTAACGGTAATATTTTTTTCTTTGTAAAGATTTTCTTGTTTTGGCAATTTTTCTGCCAAAACAGTAATGTTTATTTTTTCTCCAAAAGCCTTAGAAAGAGAAAGGAGGGTGTTTTTAGCATATGAAGCAACACCAACAGTTTTAATGCCATGAACCAAGCCTTTTTCGGGATAGCTGGAGACAACAATTAGATTTTCCATTTTAGTCGATTGTGTAAACAGTATAATCGCTATTTTGGTAAACTTCCTCTACGGGAAGATTTGCCTCGGCTGACTGCTCATCTACACTATATTGGTAATAGATGGTAAAGTAGCTGCTTTTGCTAGTTTGCATTTCTGAGGATATATAAATAATCTCTCCCAAATCAACATTTATACTGGTTACCGGATCTGACGAGGTGGCCAATCCGCTTTCATTCTCCGTCCATTGGGTGGATATTATTTCATTGCCGCGTTTTATTTGAACATCTGTTAGGGTCTTGGGGTAAATCAAAAGACCATTTAGGGTAAAGCTGCCTGCCTTTTTAAAAAATATTCTCAATGTTGGTCTGGAGCTGGTAATTTCAAATGTTTTTGCTTTTACCGATCCGGTGTTTTGATTAAGAATGAGCGTTTCTGGAATAAAAAGTTTCCACCAGCTTCTGACATTTGCGCATTCGTCATAAAAATACTTATCAGTAACAGTATTGGTGTGAACAAGAACAGTTCTAATTTCATTTTCTTTAAGAAGAGAAATGGTTTGTTTATAAAGGTCTTTGTTAAAAGAAGAATAGTCTTTTGTCTCCGGATTACAAATTGCTTTAGAAATCAACTCGTTGTCCATAAAACTGTAAGCCTGATCGGTGTCAGCAGTGTAATGAAAATATCCGTCAACAATACTTTTTCCAAAAAAGTATGGATAACTGCTTCTTTTGGAGTTGTATCTTTCCAAGGGAATATTTAAAACTGCTTTGCCGGGAAGGTCTTTGATGACTTTGGCTACTTCTTTTGGAAAAAGGGGTGAGGAGTAAATGGAAAAAAACAGTCTCTCAATAAGAAAAAGAGCCAGAAGGGGAACAAAGATTTTTTTATTTTTAAAAAGCTTGGCTTGACCGGCAAGAATAATTAAAAAAAGAGAAAAGATTATTGTCCATCTGCCTCCTTCAGGAAGAAGTGGTAGTTTTATGAAACTTAAAGAAAAGGCGGTTAAAACTACCAAGTTCATTATCATAACTGCCTTGACTTGTTTTTTGACTTTGGAAAATAGTAAAAGAAAAAATAACCATCCGGAAATACCAATACTAACTACTTTTTCAATAGAAAAACTGGAATGGTTGATTTTTTTCCAGATATTTCCTAAATACTGGTTTGGAAAAAATACGTCTGACAAAGCTGGTAGATGGTATTTTAAATACTCGGGATATTTGTCGAAAAATACCAGCTCTCCAGAAAAAAGAGATTTTAAATAAGAGCCATAGAAGAAAAGAAATATTGCAAAAAATACCAATCCGGATATGAAAACATCTTTGAAATTCTTTCTGACTATTATTACAACAGTGGTAATAAATTTTTTAACAGTTTTTGGTTTGAGAAAAACCAAAAAAACTCCAAAAATAATTAAAAACCAGCTAAGCAGTATTAGATACTGAAGAGAGCCAAAGGTAACCAAAAGTATTGCTAAAAAAAGCAGAAAAATATCCTTAAAAGAGATTTTCTCTTGCTTTGTTTTTTGGTACAGGTTAAAAAAAGCATAAACAAGGTAAGGAAAACCACCGATAAAAGCCAAGTTTAGGTGAGAGTTAATTCTGGCAAAAACGAAAGGAGATAGGCCAAAAAAAACACCGCCAGAAATAGCGGTATTTTCATCGTTAAATATTTTTTTGACTGAGTAGTAAGCAAGAAAGAAATTAAGAGCAAGAATTAACAAAACTATTAAGTTATAAGCAATTGGTTGGGGGACGACTAGTCCTAAAGTCGCTCCAGTAAAAACAGCGAAAACTCCATCGTAGCCGCTACCTAAATCAAAACCAACAGGATAACGAAGGGTAGTGGTTTTGCCCAGAGGATATTTAAAATCGGCAATTTTTTCTTTTACCAGGTACTGAAAAGAAAAATACTCGTAATTATCGCCACCATCACCAATAATTTTTTCAGAAAAGTCTCCAAATTGAAGAAAGATAAAGCTGGCCGCCAAAACCAGTCCTAAAAAGAAACCCTTTGCTTTCATTTTGCCCATTTTATCCCAAATGGGAACAACTTAGCAATTTCGAAAGGAGAATTTTTTTAAAGCAGGAAAAGAAAAATCCAAAGAAAGATGATTAAGCCTAATCTTTATAAGTTCTAAAAAGGTATTGGGAAGATCTTTAAATAAATTTACTTTAGTGCGGTGGTCATCAAACCATAAAACCGCTTTTTCTTGAATTTCAAAACCTAGTTTTCTAGTAAGGAAGATAATTTCAGCATCATAGCCCCATCTGTTGATAGTAGCTTTGGAAAAAACCTCGTTTTTGGCCTGCCTAGAAAAAGCCTTAAAACCACAAGTAAAGTCGGTTACCCAGGTATTTAAGATTAAATTAGAAAGAAAGGTAAACCCTTTTCCCAAAAACTCTCTGTATTTGGGTTGGTGTACCTGGACGGTAGACTCACCGTTTTTGCGAGTACCGACTATTACTGGGACACCCTCTTTAACAAAAGGCAAAAACTTTTCAAATTCAGACAATGGGGTAGCCATGTCAACATCAAAAAACAAAGTATAGTCGGAATTGGAAGCAAGCATACCAACCTTAACTGCATGACCTTTGCCTTTATTTTTGGGATAAGAGATAATTTCAACGATTACTCCCAAAGATTTTTCTAAACTGATCTTTGATTTATTAATCAAAGATACGGTTCTATCAGTAGAACCGTCATCAACAAAAAAAATTTTTTCTATTTTAATTCCACTAAAAGAAAAACCCTTATTAAGAGCTTTAATTGTTTTTTCAATCCTCTTTTCTTCGTTATATACCGGTATTACAAAACTTAGTGTTTTCATCTCCAGCTTCTGGAAACAATTTAAAAACAAAAAAAATTATTTACAAAAGGTGGAGCAGTGAAACGATGAGGACCCGAAGGTCAAAGGATCGCCGAAGCGAATCCACTCATCGCTCACTGCTCAGGGCAGGGAATTCTAGTTCATCACTGACAAACGAAGTTTCCCGGATTGACCGTGAAAGGAGGCACTTCGCGTGATGCGAATTCCTGTTCCTTCTTCAGGAGAGCGCAAGCGCCCTTCTGAACGGCGTCTCCTTCCGGGAAGGATGAGATCAGCCTGAATGTGCCACCATAGACTTTCTCTGTCAAACCGTCTTCACCTACGAAGACGAATATGCCATCACCCGTTGCGAGCGTGCAGAGGAAGCCTGGCGGGCAGCTTGCCGGAACTGGCTGTTCGAGACCGGACAGTGTCCAGGTCTCGTGCTCAGTTCCCAGCCGAACAACTGGTGCACCGATCGCTTCTTGTGCCTCTTTCGTCGTCATGTTTCTCATGGCGATTTCGGTGCTGGTGGTCTGCGCCTGTTGCGGCACCGTGGTCGCGGTTGGTTCCTCTTCTGAACCTGCTGCTCTGCAGGCAGTGGAGATCCATCCGACCCCTAGCGCGATTATCACCACGAGGGCAACGATTCCCAACCACGTTGCGATTTTCTTCCAGTTCCATTCCTTCTCGATTCTCTTTGGCGTTTCCATAGTTCTCTCCTTTTCTCCCTGCCCTATAGGGAAAACAGGAGCAAATTTTTTTTGCTACTATTTTCCCTAATGGACAGAAAGAATTTTTAGAAATTCCCTTGCCTTGTTAAGGTGCGGCTATTGATTGATTAGAATCACTATTGGTTCTGTCAATCTTTAGCGTTACTTTTTTTGTTGAAGGCTGTGGCTAAAAGCAAGCTTTCAGCTTGTCTTCAACCTTACCGGCAACATTTATTTGAGTTTTGTTTTTTTTGGGTTTTGAATTTAAATTTCACCCCTGCCAAATTTTCTGGCGATGACACCGATGCCGCCAATTAAGGCTGCAGCGATTATTTTTAGAAGCTGATTACCTCCGGTTTCCGGAAGGGTGGTAGCTAGGATATTAGTTGCAATAGGAAATTCGGCAGTGTCTTCATCAGACTCGCCAGTATTAGTATCTACTTTGGCTCTGTTTATAGAGATGTAGGGATCTTCGTCAATGCCATCAGGAAGATTTTCACTATTTTCAATTTGAACTCTAAGATAGTATTCTTTTTCTTGGCCGGGAGACAGGTCTCCTATTGACCATTCGGTTCTGTTTTCGCTTTCATTTAAGGTCCCATCACTAAGAATATAGTTGGTATAGTTAGGAAGGTAGTCGATCAAAGTCACCCCATGAAGAGTTTCATCACCGGTATTTTTAACAAAAATTTTGAAAAAGACTAAATCCTCAGCAGTAAGAAGAATGTCATCCTGATAAAGATTGTCATGCCAATAATCTTGACCAACGGCTTTTATTTTTTTATCAACGATAATCTGACGACCAGAGTCGTCATCACCGTATTGATAGGCGGAAACATTAGCAACCGAAAGGCCAAACATTAATGTCGCCAGCCCGATAGTTAAAAATATTTTTTTCATTTTTTTGTTATTTCCCTTGCCCGGAATAACGGTTTTTAATCTAACGGCGTAGTATATCAAGTGTTATAGGATAAGTCAAGATGAGAGATATAGGATATTTTAATTGTTTATTTTTTCCAGAGAAATACAAGGGACTGATTAGATGAAAGTTGAGGTTTTTACTATATTCCTTAACTTTCTTGACATGTGTGTAAAGTCTTTATATAATTAACTCATAAACTCCCCCGCGCTCGGGAAACCGGTGCTCGGGGTATTTTTTTGTTATAATCCTTTTATTCATGAAGAAATCTATAGTTGTAGTTGATGGCAGCAATTTATACTATAAATTGAAGGAGTTAAAGTTTTCCAACACTTCGAGTTTTAATTACTCTAAATTTAGTTTACATATATCTGAAAATACGAAATTGATAAATAAATATTATTGTATAGGCAAAATTCGGGCTGATCAGGAGAGTAAGAAAGCAAGACTTATGATGGCAAAGCAGCAGTCCTTAATGACAAAACTACAAAAAAGCAAATTCATTATACAATTTGGATATTTACTTAAATCTGGCAATCGCTATCATGAAAAAGGTGTTGATGTGCAGATCGCAACAAATTTACTAGTCGGTGCGTTTAAAAATGAGTACGATACGGCGTTTTTAGTTAGCTCAGATTCTGATATCGTTCCAGCTGTACGAGAATGTAAGGGGTTGGAAAAGAAAATAGTATATGTTGGTTTTGAGCACAAACCAAGCTTTGCTCTAATGAGAAGTTGTAGCGAAACTAAATTGTTAACAAAAAAAGATTTAGAATTATTTATGGGGAGGTAATTTTTTTTCCGCGAAAGATCTTGATCAAATAAAGAGGGTCGTTAAAGTAAAAACTGGTCATTTGCTTACCAAAGACGAGTTTTTTGGTGCAATGGATGAAATGATGGGCGGGATTAGGAATATTCGGGAGGAAATTGCTGGCATGCATTCTTCCTGAGAAAACCACGAAGAAAGAATAACCGCTCTAGAAGAGGTTGCTACTCCAGCTAAAGCTTCTTAATTGTTTATTTCTGCCAATACTAGCAGTCTTTTCCATATCGTTCCCGGAGGCCAGCAGGTTTGCAGGATTAATGTCTCTTTTTCTCCCTTATAAGTTAAGTATTTTGTTTCATCGGCACTGACAATTATTTTCTCGGTCACTTTGTATTTATAGATATCGTTGTTGAAAAATACAATTACATCGTCTTCTGGTTCTAATTTGTCCAGAAGAAAAAACACCGCGTTGTATCTGACAATATTATATGAGGCGTCTGTTGAATGAGCAAAAAGGAATATTGTTTTGCCTTGTCCAGGAAAACTAGTTCCCTTAACGTGGCCAACTCCTTTTTTAAGTACGTCTAAATATTCCTCTTTATTGGTCGCTGACGTATTAAATACTTGCGCTGAGGCGTTTATTTTCGGAATGGAGATATAGAAGTCCTCGTAATCTACTGGTGGCGATGGCATTGGAGTTGGTTTTGTTGGGATAGATCCGGTGATGTCTTTTGGTAGTCGGTAGTAGTTGGTATAAGCGACTATTAAGGGTATATATAGGTATAGAAAGCTGACAATACCAATAATTACCAGTCCGCTGCCAATACCAAAGATAAATGATCTTTTTTTTGAAGGATTATAAAATAGAACCGCCTTTTTTGTTTTTTTTGGATCAACAGTTTTACCGCTTAATTTAGGATCAAAAAATTTTTTTAGCTGATTTAGCATCATGATGATAAAATTATATCATTGTGAAGTTTAAACTTGTTTCTGATTATAAGCCTACTGGTGATCAGCCTAAGGCAATTGAGGCGCTTATTTCCGGATTTAAATCTGGAGTTGACTCCCAGGTTCTGCTGGGAGTTACTGGTAGTGGTAAAACTTTCTCAATAGCCAACGCTATCCAGTCTCTGAACCTACCCACCCTGGTTATCTCTCATAATAAAACTCTGGCCACTCAGCTTTATCAGGAGTTTAGAGATTATTTTCCAGAAAACGCGGTTTCATACTTTGTTTCATACTATGACTACTATCAGCCGGAAGCATATATTCCTAAAACCGATACCTATATTGCCAAAGAGGTAGATATTAATGAAGAGATTGATAAACTCAGATTGTTAGCTACCAGCGATATATTTTCCCGTTGTGATGTGGTTGTCATCGCTTCTGTTTCCTGTATCTACAACATTGGCTCCCCTGAGCAGTATCAAAAACGGATCTTAGAAGTCAGGGAGGGTCAGAATGTTTCCCGAGAAGACTTTTTATATTCTTTAGTTTCGCTTCATTATCAGCGATCCAGGCTTGAGTTTTCTCGAGGCAACTTTCGTATTCGAGGATCAATGGTAGAAATATACCTTTCATATATAGACAAAGTTCTTCGTATCGGCTGGGAGGGAAGCAAAATTGAGAGAATCTCTCTTCGTGATATTTATGGGGAAAATGAGGAAAGTTTAGATCGGTATTTTGTCTATCCTGCCAAGCACTATTTGGCTGACGAACAAACAATGAAACAGGCTTTTTCTCAAATTAGGCAAGACCTGAAGATTAGGCTTGTTCAGCTTGAGAAAGAAAAAAAACTACTTGAGGCAAACAGGTTGGAGCAAAGAGTTAATTATGACCTTGAAATGCTTTCCGAGGTTGGTTATATAAACGGGATTGAGAACTATTCTCGCTATTTTGATGGTCGTATGCCGGGGGATCCACCCTTTTCTCTTCTTGACTATTTCAAATATCAGTACGGCGATGATTTTCTGGTTGTTGTTGATGAGTCTCATATGACCGTTCCGCAGATAAGGGGTATGTATGCTGGTGATAAATCCAGAAAGCAAACTTTAATTGACTTTGGTTTCAGACTGCCTTCGGCGCTTGATAACCGGCCATTGCAGTTTTCTGAATATTTAGACAGAGTGCCGAAATCTCTATATGTTTCTGCTACTCCGGATGACTGGGAGATTGAAAAGTCAAGTCATCGGGTAGTTGAGCAGTTGATTCGGCCTACTGGACTTGTTGATCCTGAGGTAGAAGTACGACCAATTGACGGCCAGATTCCTGATTTAATTTCCGAGATTATTAAAAGAAAGAAAAAAGGTGAAAGGGTTTTGATAACAACGCTAACCAAGAAAATGGCTGAGGAGTTAAGCAAATACCTGGAAAATCCTGCTAATACTGGAGAAAAAATTGAAGCTTACTATCTTCACTCCGATATAGACACTCTTAAAAGAAGCGATATTTTAGCTGACCTTAGAACCGGCAAGTATGATGTGATTGTTGGTATCAACCTGCTTCGGGAAGGACTTGATCTTCCTGAGGTTTCATTGGTAGCAATCCTCGATGCTGACAAACAAGGGTTTTTGCGCTCCAAAACCTCCCTAGTTCAGACTATGGGAAGAGCGGCCCGTAATGTGGGGGGAAAAATAATTATGTATGGAGATGAAAAAACAAAAGCAATGAAGCAGGCTATTTCTGAGGTGGAGAGAAGAAGGAGAGTTCAGCTTGATTATAATCTTCGTCACGGGATAACTCCGAAAACAATTATGAAACCGATAAGAGAAAGAATAGTTGCTAAAGATGAAGAGAAGCCGGAGGAAATTGATTTAGAAAGTCTTACTCCTGGTGAAGCAAAAAAATTGGTTGCTGAGAAAAAAAGAGCTATGCGTCAGGCCGCCAAGGAACTTGATTTTGAAAAAGCGGCTAAGGTAAGAGATGAGATCGAGAAGATTATTTCTCGCTTCAATCTTGGCCTATAGCATTCTGGGTTTTTACGTATATATTGACAAATTTCTACTAGTTAATATATAATTCAGCATTGTTTTTGAGGAAGACATATACATGAGAGGAAATAAATCTAACAAACTTTTTATTATTACCCGAAGCAACTAGAGGGGCGGATTAGTTTTTAATTCTTAGCCCCGAAAAGGGGCTTTTTTAATTAATGCAGTAATTGATAAATATTTTATAAATACAAAAAAATGACAGAGCAAAAAGTATTAACCGAAAGCGGTTACAAAAAAATCCAGAAAAAACTTACCGACCTTATGAAAAACAGAAAAAGGTTGGTAATTGAGTTGGAAGAAGCCAGAAAACAGGGCGATTTGGCAGAAAACAGCGCTTATCACGAGCTAAAAAACCAGCTGGTTTTGCTTGAGGCTCAGGTAGAGGAGCTTCAGGACATGATTGATAATGCTCAGGTTGTTTCCGGTGGCAACGGTAACAGCGGCGTGGTTGGTTTGGGGTCCAAGGTAACCGTGTCTTATTCTGGCGCCACTAAGATTCTTGAAATTGTTGGTGATGGTGAGGCTGATCCTTTGAAAGGGAAAATTTCTCACGGCTCGCCTATTTCTCAAGCTTTGTTAAATAAAAAGATAGGTGACCAGGTTGAGGTAGAAACTCCAGGAGGGATGATTGTTTATCGGATTGAGTCAATAGAAGAGTAAGTGGTATCATATTTCAAATGGTTCAAAAAAGACTCGAGCAACTTCGTGCTCAGCGACTAGAAAAAGTAAAGAAATTAAGAGAGCTTGGAATTGATCCGTATCCTCATAAATTTGATAAAAAACAAACTTGCAGTCAAGCGGTAAAATCTTTAGGCGATAAAGTCAAAACTGCCGCGAGGATTATTTCCCTTCGTGGTCACGGCCGAATTTTGTTTGCTGATATTGCCGATCAAACTGGCAAGGTTCAGCTTTGGTTTCAAGAAGAAAGTTTGGGTAAGGAGAAATTTAAACTATTAAAATTCTTCGATGTCGGTGATTTTATTGGTGTTGAGGGAAAGGTAATTAAAACAAAGACAGGTGAGGTTACCATTGATGTTTCAAACTTCGTTTTTCTTTCAAAGGCTTTAAGACCTCTTCCTGCCAAGTGGCATGGACTTAAGGATGTTGAAGACAGATATAGAAAAAGATACCTGGATTTATTGATGAATCCAGAGGTAAAAAACGTTTTTGAGACAAGAAGCAAGATTGTTACCGAGATTAGGAACTTTTTTGCCGACAAAGGTTTTTTTGAGGTAGAAACTCCTACTCTTCAGCCTCTTTACGGCGGGGCCAGTGCCCGACCATTTGTTACTCACCATAATACTTTAAATAATGATTTGTTTTTAAAAATTTCAGACGAGCTTTATCTTAAAAGGCTTATCATTGGAGGTTTTGAAAAAGTTTATGAGATTGATCACAATTTCAGAAACGAAGGGATAGACAAAACTCACAATCCAGAGTTTACGATGATGGAATGCTATTGGGCTTATGCTGACTACAAAGACATAATGAAGCTAACCGAGGATTTATTTTCTTATGTTGCCAAAAAAGTGTTGGGAACTACCAAAATTGAATTTGCTGGTCATAAAATTGAACTTAAACCTCCTTGGCAAAGGCTGACAATGAGCGAGGCGGTCAAAAAGTATTTAGACTGGGATGTGGAGAAAGCTTCTGATGAGCAGATTGCCAAAAAACTAAACGAGAAAAAGATTGATCTGGTTGGTGGATACTGTCGAGGCCTGGCGATAGCCGCCTTGTTTGAAGAAGTTGAGCCGAAACTAATCCAGCCGGTTTTTATTACCGACATGCCTAAAGAAACAACGATGCTTTGTAAGCTAAATCGCAAAAACTCGGAACTTATCGAGAGATTTGAGCCCTATATTGCTGGTTGGGAGGCCGGTAATGCTTATACCGAACTTAATGATCCGGTACTGCAAAGAGAGTTTTTTAAAGCAGAACTGAAACAGAAAAAAGCAGGTAGCAAGGAAACTCATCCGATGGATGAAGATTTCATCGAGTCTTTGGAGTACGGTATGCCTCCCACAGGAGGTTTGGGTGTCGGCATTGACAGAATGGTGATGCTTCTTACCGGTCAGGAAAATATTCGTGATGTTATTTTGTTTCCTACATTAAGGAGTAAAAAGGAAAATCATGGACAGAAATAAACTACTAAAAGTATTGGACCGGGAGGTTGATAATAAAAATATAATAAAGCACATGCTAGCTACCGAAGCTTGTATGGGTGCCTTGTGGGAGCACTTAAGTGAAAAGCAGTCTGATAGAGTAAAAGAAACTAAAGATGAGTGGTTAATGGCCGGACTGATGCATGACGGGGACTACAAAGACTCTGTTCCTATGGAGAGACAAGGAGTAGAGATTACCAAAACTCTAATGGAAGAAGGAATCGCTGTTTCCGACGCAGTAGCTCACGCGATGGCGGCTCACAACAGCCAGACCAAGGTTGAACCAGAATCTTTAATGGACTGGTCAATTTTTTGTGTTGATAGCCTTACCGGACTGATTGTTGCTGCTACCCTGGTACTTCCCGAAAAAAAACTATCTCAGGTAACGGCGGAAAGAGTATTAAACAGATTTAAAGAAAAGGCTTTTGCTAGAGGAACCAGAAGGGACGAAATTGGTATGTGCGAAGACAAGCTTGGCATTCCTCTTGATAAATTTGTCGAGATTTCTTTGAAAGCAATGCAGGAAGTTAGTGATGATCTAGGATTATAAAATGATTGATCCAAAACTGATAAGAGAAAATCCAAAAAAAATAAAGAAAAATGTTTCGGAAAGAAACTTTGATCCTAAATTGGTTGATAAGTTTCTCTCTATTGATGAAAAAAAGCTGGAGCTTATTTCTAAAGTCGAGGAATTAAAAGCGGAAAGAAACAAGCTGACAGAGAAGTTTAAGAAACAAAAACCAGAAAAAGACGAAATTGAAAAGGCAAGAAAGTTGCGAGACAAGATTAACCTATTAGATGAGAAGGCCAAAAAGGTAGATTCCGATTGGCAGAAAGCTCTGTCGGTTATTCCCAATCTTGCCGCTGACGACGTTCCAATCGGGAAATCCGACAAAGATAATGTTGAGATAAAAAAAGTTGGCAAGATATCAGAGATTGAAAAGCCTAAAGATCACGTTGAGATTGGAGAGAGGTTGGGCATAATTGATGTTAAAAGAGCGGCTAAAGTTTCTGGTTCCCGTTTTGGCTATTTTGTCGGTGATGGAGCGGTTTTAGAAATGAGTCTGATGTGGTGGGCCTATCAAAAATTAGTTGAAAAAGGTTTTACCGCTACTATCCCTCCGGTAATTATCAAAAAAGAAATAGAGGAAGATATGGGTTACTCTGAACACGGCGGTTGGGATCAGGCGTATGTTATTGATAAAGACGATGCAGTTTTTGTTAGCAGTTCCGAACACTCTGTCATTCCAATGTATAAAGATGAACTAGTTGACGAGAAAGATTTACCTAAAAAGTTTGTCAACTTTTCCACCTGTTTTAGAAGAGAGGCGGGAAGTTATGGCAAGGACACGCAGGGACTTTTCCGAGTTCACCAGTTTAACAAAGTAGAGATGAATATTTATACTGTTCCCGACTACTCTGTTTCCGACAAAGAGTGTGAAAAAATGTTGGCAATTCAGGAAGAGATTGTTTCCGAGCTGGGTCTTCCCTATCAGGTAGTAAAAGCTTGTACTGGAGATCTGCCTTTTCCAAACCGGAGAATGTACGATATTAATACTTGGTTTCCTGGGCAAGGAAAATACCGAGAAACTCACTCTTGTAGTAACTGCGGTGATTTCCAAACCAGAAGATTAAACATTAGAGCAAAAACAAGCAAGGGTAATCAGTTCGTTCATGCCCTGAATGCAACTGTAGCTACCGATAGGCTGGTTTTAGCAATAATTGAAAATAATCAGCAAAAAGATGGCTCGATAAAAATTCCCAAACCACTTCAGTCTTTGGTTAAGAAGAAAGCAATCAAATAAAAAATAGATGGGAGAACTTGAAAAAAGAATTGATTCAAAATTACAAAAATATACCGGAGGGGATGTAGATGCTTGGAGAAGAAGAGCAGAAGAGTTCGTAAGAAATCCTGAAAGACGCAAATATATGCGCCAAAAGCTTGTTAATCTTTTGGGTGATTGGGTTAATTTTAGAAAAGGAAAAGAGACTGGAAAAAACAATGAGTTTAAGGTAGAGGAAGATGAGTCTGGATTAAAAAGTTATTATACTAATTCTGTTTCGTCATTTATCGGGGTATCAATTTTTCCTCCTGGAACAAGAGTTTCTGAATTAAGAGTTGATGATACTAGATTTACTTGTGGTGCTAGCGGATATAGGGCAAATAGGGGAATTATTAAAAAAGATGGAGCCAATTACCATTTTTTATCCACACCCTCAGCTTCTACTTATAAAACATACAATCCCATTAATGGGTTTACCAGAGATGGAGAAGTAATAACTGGTTTTAGAAATAAAAACCCTGGTTCTTTGTCAAACGAGCAAGAAAGCGGTGGAATATTTGTTGTTGATGGTGGTTTGGAGATACTGCCATATTCAGAACTGATTAAGCCAAAGAAAGCAGGTATGAGCGAGCAGGCAACATTCATTGCTGACTCAGACAATTGGTCAACAATATGTGCATTGCCGAGCTACTGTTTGCCTGTTGTCTTTAGTCCTGTTTTCGTAGGTAATTTTTACAAAAATGAGAACAAAAGACAGTTTTCTGCTGTTTATTATGGTAAATGGGCTGGAATGTCTGAATTTTTTGGTGTTTTAAACAATGTGGCCACCAGAGAGCAGTTTGATGGCTGGGAAACTGCTTGTTTAGATTTTGGTGGAGTGTACGCTGCGATGTTAAGAGAGGAAGAGGATGGAAGTATAAAAGCTTTAGGTTCTACTACCTATGGATATAATAATCCTGAAACTTTTGATCATGGTCACACGCACAAAAGATTTTTGGATTTTAGTTGGCCAAAGGATTAGTAAGGCTATTTTTTTTAAAAGAATTTGCCAGTTTTCTAACTCCAATGATTGAGGACAAGATTCCTATTGAAGCAATTGTTCCGACAACTTCTGCCGTTCTTCTAACTTTTTCTTTGGCGGCTTGACCTTTAAATAGAAAAGATATATCTATAAATCTTGGAACTTGATCAGAATCAATAATGATGTTTGTTGATCCAAAAAGAGGCATGAAATGATTAAAAATTCTTCTTGGTCTTGAGCAGTTTTTTGAGCTTCCGACAAGGTCAATCGTTATACCAGTTTCCCGGTTTTCCATCCAGCATTCTGCGCAGTATAGAAAAATGTTTCTAAGATCGGTCAAGGATTGAGTCGGTAGTCTAAAGATATTAACTCCTGCTTGTGAAAGAGTTTCTGCACCAGAAAATCTTTTTTGTGTTTTTGTCCAGGTTATTCCTTCTCTGTTAGTGGCTGAATGGATTACTGGATAGATTTTAGGAATGGTATCGGGGTTAGAACCAAGGCTAGAAATCTCCTCTCTTGCCTGCCTGATAAGTGCTTCTCTTTGATGGATTGATTCAACGGCTTGGTTTATAGAAGCAAAAACTGGTTCTCTGGAAGAGTTTTTTATTTTAACTACCAGCGAGGAATCAGGCCAGCCCATCACTTCCGACTGTTCACTGAATCCCAGATACTCGGTCGGAGGCTCAAAAGGAAAATTATTTCCATGTTCCCTTGCCATAAGACCATATATATCACAGGAAGGGTTATGATTACAAATTTACCGAAAGATTAAGGCAATTTAAATTCTTATTTAACCTCGAGAAAAATAGTATAATCTAACTATGTTTAAAGCTATTAAGGGCCTATTCGATTATAACGAAAAAGAAATCAAGCGGTTTTCAAAAGTTGTTGACCAGATAAATAATTTGGAGACTGAGGTTAAGAAGCTGTCTGATTCTAAACTAAATCAAAAAACTGAAGAGTTTAAATCTCGAATAAAGAAAGGCGAGTCCCTAGATTCTCTTCTTCCTGAGGCCTTTGCTGTTGTTAGGGAGGTGGCAGTCAGAGTTTTGGGCCAAAGACATTACGATGTTCAACTGATGGCGGCAATTGCTCTTTTTGAAGGAAAAATTGCCGAGCAAAAAACCGGAGAAGGAAAGACTTTGTCAGCTACACCTGCTTTGTATCTTCGCGCCTTGGCTGGTAAAGGGGCTCACTTAGTAACCGTCAATGATTATCTTGCCAGAAGAGACTCTGGTTGGATGGCGCCGATATTTGATTTTTTAGGTCTTTCTGTCGGCTGTATTATCCCTTATCAGCAGTTTATTTATAATTCTAAGTATCAAGCTTCCGTTGATGACAAAAGGTTGGTTCATCTAAAACCATGTGAGAGAAAACAGTCTTACGAGGCTGATATTACTTACGGCACTAGTAATGAGTTTGGTTTTGATTATCTTCGCGATAATATGGTGCAAACTTTTGACCAGATGGTTCAACGAGGCCATTATTTTGCTATTGTCGACGAGGTTGATTTTGCTTTAATTGATGAGGCAAGAACCCCCTTGATTATTTCCTCTCCTACTGCTGAACCAACTAAAAAGTATTATCAATTTTTTCAATTGGCGGAGAGCTTGTCTCCAGAAACCGACTATACTATTGACGAAAAGTCTCGGTCAGCAATGCTTAGTGAATATGGAATCAGAAAGGTAGAGCGGGCACTAGGATCGGCTAATCTTTATGAAGAGGACTTTGAAACGATTCACCATATTGAAAACGCCCTAAAGGCACGAACACTATTTATTAAAGATAAAGATTACGTAGTAAAAGACGGACAGGTAATTATTGTTGACGAATTTACCGGAAGACTTATGAATGGGAGACGCTGGTCGGACGGGCTTCATCAGGCGGTGGAGGCAAAAGAAGGAGTTACTATTCAGCAGGAAAGCAAAACCTGGGCGACGATTACTTTCCAAAACTATTTCAGAATGTACACAAAATTGGCAGGAATGACTGGTACTGCCCAGACAGAAGCGGAAGAGTTTAAAAAAATCTACGATTTGGACGTTTTGTCAATTCCTACAAATAGGCCAATTGATAGAAAAGATGACCCTGATCTTATCTATAAAACTCAGAGAGCAAAATATGCAGCCATTGCCGCTGAGGTAGAGAATCGGTATAAAAAGGGCCAACCGGTACTTATTGGTACTACCTCAATAGAGCACAACGAAATTGTTGGCAATTTACTTAAAAGAAAAGGAGTTCCTCATCAGATTTTGAATGCTAAAAATCACCAAAAAGAGGCGGGGATTATTGCCAAGGCCGGTAAGAAAAAATCGGTTACCGTGGCCACCAATATGGCCGGTCGAGGGGTAGATATTATTTTAGGAGGTCAGCCACCGGAAAACACAAAAAGTAATAAAGATGAATACAAAGCCTGGCAGTCAGAACAGAAAGAGGTTTTGAAACTTGGAGGACTACATGTGGTTGGCACCGAAAGACATGAGTCAAGAAGAATTGACAATCAGCTGCGGGGAAGAGCGGGAAGACAGGGAGATTCGGGTTCGTCTCAGTTCTTTGTCGCTCTGGACGACAACCTGATGAGGATTTTCGGTGGTGAGCAGATTTCCTCTTTAATGACTCGGTTTAATATGCCGGAAAATGTTCCCTTGTCCCACAGCATGGTTAACCGGGTGATTGAACAGATTCAGGTTAAGGTGGAAGGATTTAATTTTGATATTCGAAAAAGTTTGGTTGAATTTGATGATATCGTTGACAAACAGAGAGGGATTATTTATGGCAAGAGGAACAAAATTTTAAAAGCGGTTAAGAAGACCCCTAAGGCAGTTTCAAAAGATATTTTGGCAATCTTAAGAAAAGAAATTGAGACGGTTGTATCAATTGGTTTGGACCCGATAACTACCAAACCAGATGCTGAGAAAGTCACCATGGCTTTTTGTGAGATTGTACCCATAGAAGATGAGGAGGGTCGGGGCAAAATCAGAAAAAGAATAGAAGGAAAGTCAGAGTCGGAGATGGTTGAGATTCTATACGGAATTGTCGAGACAGGATATAAAAACAGAGAAAAAGTTTTAGGGGCTGGCATATGCCGAGATATTGAAAAATCAGTCTATCTTTATACCCTGGACAACCTCTGGGTAGACCACTTAACCGCTCTTGAGGATCTAAAAGAAGGGGTTAGGCTTCGAGGATACGGCCAAAGAGATCCTTTGGTTGAATATAGGAAAGAAAGCTTTGTTATTTTTCAGAAACTGCTTGCTAATATTGACTATCATTTAGCAAGAAGAGTATTTAGAGTGAAGGTAGAAAACAAACCCCAGTCGGATTTAGCAGAAGGGGTAGAGGCTAGAGGCAAAATTGATCTGCCAGTAACAACAAGCAAAGAGCCGGACGCTGATCAGCAGATGGTTAAAGAAGAGGTAAAAGTTAAGCCGGTAGTGTCAGGGGGCGAAAAGATTGGTAGGAATGACCCCTGCTGGTGTGGGTCGGGAAAAAAATGGAAAAAATGTCACTATCCCCAAACAAGCTGAAAAGTTTCTTTAAAATCTATATCACTTAAGCTTTTTCTGAATCTTATATCTTATATCTTCCAGGTACCAATTTAGTACGATGCTAGTTTGTAAGTTTAGAGCACTAGTAATCTTAGACAAAACTTTCGTACTAGGAAGCCTCTTGTCATTTTCAATAAGTGTGATGTAGCTTCTTGATACCCCACACTTTTTTGCAAGCATTGCGGCAGTTAAATTTAATCCTTTTCTTTCGGTGTAGAGTCGTTTGCCAAATCCCATAATGCGCTATTATACCAGAGTCTGGCAATTTTTTAAGTACCAATTGCGTGTTGACAAAATTGTAACTTTGGTGAAAGATATATATACACTAAATATTTTGGCTAAGCATACTGGTATGATCAAGATGGAGGATATGATGGGAGGTGATGATATTTATGAATAAAAGTAAAATTAACGCAGACGAGTTGTGGGATGTTGCCTGGACCTATATACGAACAGTGGTAGATACACTCAGAGAACCATTTTTAGTTCTTGATGAGAGTCTTGGGGTATTGTCGGCGAATAAGACTTTTTATAAAGTTTTTCAAACCACGATAGAGAAGACTGAACACAAGAAGATTTACAACTTGGGTGATGGTGAGTGGAATAATCCTAAATTAAGAATTCTTCTAGAAGATATATTGCCAAAAAATACATATTTTGAGGACTTCAAGGTTGAGCAGGTCTTTCCGAAGATTGGACATAAAATATTGCTGCTTAACGCCAGGAGAATTTATAGAGAAGGCGAAATAAAGCCGATAATACTTTTGGCAATGGAGGACATCACCAAAGAAAAACAGCTTGAAAATCAGTTAAGGGATTATGCCAAAAAACTAAACGTTGAGGTTGCTGAGAAAACCAAACAACTTGAGTTGCGAGTCAAAGAACTCGAAAAGCTTAATAAAACTATGGTGGGCAGAGAGTTGAAGATGGTGGAGCTTAAAAAGGAAATTGATGAGCTCAAGGCAATAGTTAGTTCAAAGCCTCGCTATAAATAAATGCTCGAGAAGTTTCTGGATAAAAAAACATGGTTGCAATTGGCCACTCTGGTTCTTGTTATTACTCTTTGCACAACCTTCTTAGCTTGGAATCACACTAAAGCCATTATTGAAGATGACAGGTTAAGAGAATTTGATGCGGGGGTTAGGGATATCGAACAAGTACTTGAAAGAAAGATTGATATATACAAAAACACACTCTATAGTCTTCAAGGGTTTTTTGCGGCAAGCGCGAGCGTTGAAAGAGATGAATGGAGCCCGTTTGTTAAAACGGCTAGGATTGATCTGTATCCCGATATTGATTATATTTCTTTTGTCCAAGTTGTTCCCGATAGAGAAAAAACGAATTTCACAGCTGCATTTATAAATGACAAAAGTATTCGTCCTAGCGGATACCCCGTTTTTACTATTTATCCGGAAGGCACAAGAAGTGAATACGCTGTCATTAAATATGCCGAGCCAGAATCAGATAGTGCTGTCGAAGCATATGGTTTTGATTTATATACCGATGCTGCACGAAATGATGTCTTAGTGAAGGCTCGCGACACCGGAGAACCACAAATTTCAGAAAAGATTTTCATCATTCCTGACAACTTGGCGGGTTTTATCATGAGCGCCCCGGTGTATCGAAATGATCTGCCTCACGACACTATTGAGGAGCGAAGATTGGCGATTGAGGGTTTTGTCCAGGTTGTAATAAAAGTCGACAGTCTTTTTAATGTGGCCGGTGGTCAAAGTAGTTATAAGGATATAGTGTTTGATGTTTATGATAACGTGCTATTGTATTCAAGTGATAGTGGAAAATACGGCGAAGATGTTGTCTATAGTCCTGGTTTTTCTCAAACAAAAGCTCTTAAAATCGGGAAACGCACCTGGACACTTAAATTTGTTGCCGCTCCTAGTTTTGGTGCTTCGTATACTCGAGCAGCTTTACCATTGGTGGTGCTTATTGGTGGTATTAGTTTAAGCGTTCTTCTTTTTTTGATTTTTCTCTCACAAGGAAAGAGCGCCGAGAAAAGAATTATGGCATCAGAGACTCGATACAGAAGATTGTTTGAGGCGGCCCAAGATGGGATATTAATTTTAGATGCGTACTCTGGAAAAATAATTGACGCTAATCTTTTTCTAAAAGCACTCTTGGGCTATACAAAAGAAGAAATTATTGGAAAACAGCTCTGGAAGATAGGCGTTTTTAAAGATATTGCTGCCTCTAAAGCCGAGTTTATGAAGCTACAAGCTGAGGGGCTTATCCGCTATGAGAACCTGACATTGCAGTCCAAGGATGGACAGATTATTAATGTAGAATTCGTAAGCAACGTATATGATGTTGATAACAAAAAGGTAATTCAATGCAACATTCGCGATATTAGTGTTCGCAAGAAAGCCGAGGAGGAGATAAAGGCTCGTAATAAAATGCTCGAGACCATGGTCAAAACCCAGGAAAATACAAAAAAAGCGATGTTAAATGTATTGGATGACCTAGAAACTGCAAAGTTTGAAATAGAAACTGAAAAGGTTAAGGCAGAAGCAACGCTGGCAAGTATTGGCGATGGTGTTGTCGCCACAGATAGCGAAGCAAGGATAGCTGTGATCAATAAATCAGCCGAAGATCTGCTTCATTGTAAGTCTGCCCAGGTGCTTGGTAAAAAGTTTTTCGAAGTTTGGAAAACAGAAGATAACAACGGTAGATCGATACCCACAGCTAAACTCCCGATCCAATTGGCTTTATCGTCCGCAAAAGTTGTTAGTACCAAATATTGCTATGTTCTCAAAGACAAGACAAAGTTTCCAGTAGCCCTTACAGTAACTCCTATCATTATGGGCAAAAAAGTTGAGGGAGCAATCGAGGTATTTCGTGATATCGCAAAAGAAATGGAGATCAATAAGGCAAAGACCGAATTTGTTTCACTTGCATCACATCAGCTACGCACTCCTTTGGGAATAATCAAATGGTATCTTGAGTCGGTTCGCGAGCAAAGCTATTTCAAAGATGCTCCAAAAAAGGCATTTTCTTATCTTCAGGAAATATATAAAAACAACGAGCGAATAATTATTCTTGTGCGTGACCTGCTATCTGTTTCCCGCATTGACCAAGGGCAGGTTAAAGATAACCCAGAATCTATTGATCTGGCTCCGTTTGTTAAATACATTGTTCGTGAAATGAACATCATAGCCGCAAAGAAAAATATTAGGATTAATTTGGAAAATAAGGTTAGTGATTTGCCCAAATTGTGGATAGATAAAGTTCGCTTGCGCGAAGTAATTGAGAATTTGATTGTGAATGCAATTGAGTACAACATCTCATCAGGAGAAGTTAGGGTTGTGCTGGATAAAAAAACAGATAATACGCTTTTAATAAGTGTAATTGACTCGGGGATTAGAATATCGTCAGAAGATCAAAAGAATTTATTTACTAAGTTTTTCCGGACTGAAAAAGGCAGTACTTTTAATACGGAAGGTTCAGGATTGGGGCTCTATGTGGTGAAATCTTATGTTGGAGACTGGGGGGGAAAAGTGTTTGTTGAAAGCGAAGAAGGAAAAGGGTCTACGTTTACCGTAACAATACCTTTTGTTGCAGGAAACAAGCGAAGGGGGGTGAATAAAATTTGAAGAAAATACTTATTATTGAAGACGAGTTGGCATATGTAAATCTACTTCGTGACAGGCTAGAAGCTAAGTATAAAATATTGGAAGCGCATAATGGGGAAAAGGGTCTCGAGTTAGCTATTAAAAATAAGCCGGATCTTATTTTACTGGATATCAGAATGCCGATAATGGATGGTATGACGATGCTTGGTAAGCTCAGAAAAGACGCGTACGGAAAGAATGCAAAAGTAATTCTATTGACCAACCTGGAGGCTAGCGACACGATCCTTAAGCAGGTAGTAAGAGATCTACCGGTTTACTATTTTGTAAAAAGTGATGTTAAGCTTGATGATTTGCTAGACAAGATAGAAGAGCTTCTGGCGTAATAAAACTAATTTGTTATACTGAACAAAGTTACTGTTTTGTAACTGTGTATGTCTAGCATGAGTAATTTACTATCAACCAAACAAGTAGCCAAACAACTTGGAATATCAGTTGGAGACGTTAAAAAATTAGTAGGACAGGGAGTTTTGCATCCCAAGAGTCAAAAGGGAGATAACTATTTTTTTTCCGAAAAAGATATCTTAGAAATAAGATCAAATAAAGACACGACGATCTCAGAAGAAGCCAGCCTGGTTAACATTGGGCTTCAACGAAAAACGGTCTTGGCAATTTCATTAATCCAAAAAATACAGTTTTTTGTGGCAGGAATATTGGGTGGATATGTTTTGCTGGTGGCTATAGTTGCGGTCTTGTTTATTTATAATCCTTTACAGACCGCAAGATTTTTTGGATATTATTACCGCTCTACCACCGATGGTGGATTACCAACTTCTGTGTTAGGCACATCTACAGAATCAGGACTTGTTTTACAAGCTGCAACGGAACCAGAAAGAGAGCTAATAAAAACCTCGGTTATTGCAGATGTTTTGAGGCCGGTTGCAGCTACATCTTTAATAGTAGTTAAAGCTGTTGATGATCAAGTCTATGAGCGAATAGTATCTATTTCTCCTGGATCCACCGGACTCACTGGATCCACTGGCAGTTCTGATTTATTCGGTGAAAAAGGAGAAAAAGGAGAAACCGGCTCTCAAGGTTTAACGGGACCTCAAGGATTGGCGGGGACAAATGGTAGCGATGGTACAGGCGGTTCTGATGGTGCAGACGGTAGCGACGGAACATCTGTGGCTGATGTGATGACAGCTGCAGGGGACGTAATCATCAGAAACGCCGGCAATGCCACAGCTAGATTGGCGGCGGGTCTAGATGGTCAGGTGTTAACGATTACAAGTGGCATCCCTTCGTGGGAAGATGCAACTGGAGGAAGTGTTATATTTTCCGATCTTACGGGTGGAACAAATTTAGCAGCTGCGATGTTGGTTGGAACAGGTGCATCTCTTGATTTTACCGGCAGCGGAACAATAAATGCCTCAACACTTAATGGATTAACATTTTCCAGTCCTGGACCAATCGGGTCGGTAATTCCATCAACAGGTGCTTTTACTTCTATTTCTTCCTCCGGGGATTTCGTATCATCAGGCAATTTTTCTACACTAGCAACAGATTATCTCACTACCGGAGTCCAAAACGATGTTGATCTTGGTGCTGGGTCGCTTGTTCACTATAATGGTATAAGCGAGGCTACCTTTACTGGAATTGCCGGTGGAACAGATGGAAGATTAATTCGTATAAATAACGTTTCAGATTTTGATTTAAGTATAACCAATCTAGATACTGGGTCGGCCGTTGGCAACCGCATTTTGACTAGCACAGGAGATACTATCGTTATCCCATCAATGGGTACGATTCAACTGCAATACAACTCCCACACGCTGCGCTGGCATATTGTCACCTTGCCCGCCAGCCCAAGTTCGATAGGCAGTTTCGCCTTTCTTCAAGACGGCAATGCTTTTGGTGCTGATGCTAGTCTTGGCACTACCGATGCATATGGTCTGAATTTTATCACTGGCGGCAATGCTCGTTTTGGAATTGCCGCAGATACAGCAACCCTAACCGGAACTGGCGCTACAACGTTTACTTCAGGGGGTACCTTGGCGCTTACTTCAGCGGCTGGTTCAGG
>Ga0210057_1000117_pt1 | contig 153351 bp, 143 predicted proteins | sample CryGeyCG2114_010_2_FD_183968 | JGI IMG/M metagenome (GOLD analysis project Ga0210057, IMG submission 183968) | Groundwater microbial communities from aquifer - Crystal Geyser CG10_big_fil_rev_8/21/14_0.10 (SPAdes) (version 2) | ecosystem: Environmental > Aquatic > Deep subsurface > Groundwater...
ATGCAATATGCCCTCCCTGAATGATATGTTCCCGAATCCGTCCTTATCAGCGCCCCTGACCTTTATCCTCAACCCTTCCTTTTCCATGGTTGAAACTGGGATGATCCTGTTTTCCTCGTCCTTCTCAAAACCTGTCTTTATGTCAGCCTTGTCAAATTCAATGGTCTGCTTTCCTGTGAAAAAGCTTTTCTCAGGGATTTTTTCTGCGGGTTTTTCATCAGGGATATCCTCTGTTTCATCGTAAACGCGGCCTATTGCTGCATCCTCAGCTGTATTTTTCTGTCCGCTGGCAACTTCCCTGCTCTTCTCAATGACCTCAAAGCTTGTCGAAACCTCCTTTGTCTCATCCCCTGAGACCAGCCTTGCTTTCACAGTGTAAGTCCCAACATCTTCAACAGGGAAATTGAGGGCGTTTGCATATAACTTCCCTTCGGGATCATAGACCCCTATATCATAATCCGCATCAGAGGGTGCGATTGAAAGGCTGACGATGTCGCCAACATCGTATGTGCCCTTTTCTGCAGATATGCCTGCATCATCTAATACTGCGAACCCCGTCAGCCTGGCATCGATGAATAAACCCGCGCAGAACATGACGAACAGGAGCACTGCGACAAGAGCCAGCCCATTAGACCTCGGGCCAGGATCAGCCTCTGGCTCTTCCTTATCCAATTCCCCATTGCAGAATTCGATATGGCTGTCATAATACCTTATCCATTCCCCGGGCTCTTTGCCTTTCAGCTGGCTGTAAAGCTGATGCTTATACTTGACCTCATCGATCAGCCCTTCATCATGCCTCTGCCTCAATGTGTCTGCAAGAAGCATGACCTTCCTTTTGCATTCATTGCATAATGCTATCCTCTCTGCAAGCTCTCTTCTCCTCTGGTCTGCAGCCGTCATCATGTTTTTATCCTTCATCTTCTCATCCTGTTGCCTGGCTTGGCTGATTTTTTTCTTGCTCTCTGGTGGACTGTCCAGACCGTCCTGACATCCCTTCCGGACAGCCTTGCGATATCGCTGAATCTCAGGCCTTTCCTTCTCAGGTAATCAACTATGACTTCAAGTATCGACAGATGAGAATTCTTCTCGAACTCGCTTACAGGTATGAAAGGCCCTTTCTCGCTGAAACTGAAACTCTTCTTGGATGCTTTCCTGTAGGCAAGGGATATTGATGAGGTGTTTTTTCCGAGAACTCTTGCGATAATGCTTATCTTCTTGCCCAGGTTTTCCTTCATGTACCTTGTCGCAGCCTCAAGTGGGAACAATCCTGCATTGAATGCTGAGATGGGGATAGTTTCAGCGCCGATGAAAGAATCATCTTTCTGCTTTGACATCAGGCTGATCAGCTCATCCTCAGAGATGCCTTCCTTTGCGAGGATGAACCTGACTAAATCCTCCTTTTTTATGTCCCTGAGTCCTTTATGCATGGGTTTGGGTGATGTATATGGGAGGGATATTTAAATGTTATCATATGTAAGAATAAATCCTGCATTTTGTTATATTATGTAGGAAAAAGCCATTTTTGAAAATCATCATTTCATTGGCAGGATAGAACCGAGAATCAAATATCTTCCTTCAATGTGGTAGTTACGACCATAGTCAATGTCTTTTCGACGTTTTTATTCAGTTTCCTGAAATTAAGAACGAAATTATTGAATTCCTCGACATCCCTGAACTTAAGCTTGAACATCATGTCATACTCCCCTGTGATCCCAAAGACCTCTTTTATGTTCTTGTTGTTGAGGAGGGTGTCTCCTACGTACTCTGTGGGCTTGCCCAGGACAAGCATGAAGACGATGAAATTCTCGCCTATCGCTTTATTATTTAGTTTTAATGTGAATCTCTCTATTATCCCTTTCTTCACAAGCTTCTTTATCCTCTCGTGGACAGTAGAGGGCCTTATGCCTGTAGCCTTGGCGATGTCCCTGACAGAAAGCCTTGAATCTGCCTTTAACAGCCCTATAATCTGATGATCCTTAAGGTCCAATTCCATGATAACCTCCTGATATAGGCCCTGTGGGGTGATTTCACCTGCGCCAACAAGTTCCTAGGAACATGAGTTCCTTCCACCCCTCCAGAGCCAGAAAAGAAAATGCCCTGCTGTTTTCCCTGAATATGAGAATGTCCAGCTTATATATAAATATTTTGTTTTTTGTCTTGTTTTTAGTAGAATTATTGGACAATGTGCGGTTTTTTTCTGATAAACTATATTAATGTGCAGGAAAGAGGTATTTCAGGTGATAATATGAATAAAGGAACCACTTACGAAGTAAAGGATATGAAACTGGCCGGACAAGGGCTCATGAACATCGAGATAGCTGAAGCAAACATGGGTGCGTTGATGAAGATCAAGAAAAGGTTCAGTAAAGAGAAGCCTTTGAAAGGGATAAAAGTAGGGTTGGCATTGCACGTCACGAAAGAGACTGCTGTCCTGGTTCGTACTTTAATTGCTGGCGGAGCTGATGTTGCGATAACTGGATGCAATCCGTTAAGTACTCAGGATGATGTCGCTGCTGCGCTTGCGAAAGAAGGAGTTAAAGTCTGGGGATATAAAGGCGAGAACTCTGAGGATTATTACAGGTATTTGAATAACGTGATCGGTTTCAAGCCTAATATCACAATAGATGATGGATGCGATTTAGTTTCTGAGATACATAAGAAGCATCCTTCGTTGATTCCTAGCATAATAGGCGGCTGTGAGGAGACTACAACTGGTATAATAAGGTTGAAGGCCATGAAAATGGACAATGCATTGAAGTATCCTATGATCGCTGTGAATGACAACAAGACGAAGCATCTGCTGGATAATTATATAGGGACTGGGCAATCTACTGTTGATGGCATAATAAGAGCGACAAATATTCTTTTCGCAGGGAAAACGATTGTAGTGGCTGGCTATGGAAGCTGCGGAAAAGGATTTGCGATGAGATCAAAAGCTTTTGGGGCAAAGGTCATTGTGACAGAAGTCAAGAATTTCCCTGCACTTCAGGCTGCTTATGCCGGGTATAGGATAATGAAGATGGAGGATGCGTGCAAGATTGGGGATATTTTCTGCACATTGACCGGCGATAAGCATGTGATAAGGCCTGAGCATATAAAACAGATGAAGGATGGCGCAATATTGGCAAACTCGGGCCATTTCGACATTGAGATTGACGTGAAAGGGCTGAAGTCAATAGCTTCGTCTGAGAGAAGGGTAAGGCCTTTCCTTGATGAGTATATTGTCAATGGAAAAAGGATTTTCTTATGCGGAGAAGGGCGGCTGGTCAATCTTGCAGCAGGCGAGGGGCATCCATCAGAGATCATGTCAACGTCATTCTGCGGGCAGGCGCTTGCTGTCGAGTACTGCGTCAAGCACAAGGGAAAGATGCCGGTTGATGTGATACAGCTGCCTGAAGAGATCGATGACAGGATTGCGAAGCTGCAGCTAGAGGCGATGGGGATAGTGATTGATGAGCTGACTGAGGAGCAGAGGAAGTATCTGTCGTCATGGGAAGAAGGGACTTAAAGCGGACAATGAAGAATAAGGGTGCAAATTATGTATGGGCACAATTTAAGGATAATTATTTTTTGTTGTGCCCGTACAAAACGGCGGGATTTGAGGTGTCCGGAAAAATCGGACAACTGAAGCTTCCTCACATATTTTGTGGTTAGTTGGTGAGGGTGAAGCATTTTTTGGTTCGAAAACGCAGGAAACAAAAAGTGGGCATGAGCGGAAATCAGGAAGTGCAAGTACTATAAAGACTTCTTACCTTACTAGTGATATGGATGTTTATATTGCTGCATTTTCTAAAAGTTTGGATAAGCTTTACAGAGAAAGATTATTGAAAGATAAAGAAAAACCTAATCCTTCGGTTTGGCAATTAATTAAAGGGGCAAAAAATAATACTAAAGATATTAGTATGGAAAATGAAGAGGAATTTAATAACCTCCCAAAAGATAAGGAAGAACACAAAAAACATGTTTCTCGTGAGATGGAAGATATGTCCAAAAAATTAGGCAAGTTTATTGGTGTAGATTAGTTATCTTATTAGATTCATTCTCACCCAAACACCCCTTTCGCCGCCCCAACGCTCACAAACTCCCGCTGGAACAACGACACTTCTATTATCCTGTTGTCAGGGAATGACTGGCCTATCTCCTGCAGGGCCTTTCTCAACTCGTAAGGATTGCTGACTATGAGGCCGAACTCCATGAACGGATCGCTGACATACTCTGCTATGAACGATATCTTAGGATGTTGTGACAGATAGCTGACAAGCTGCTTCTGGACATCAATGTTCTTGTTCACGATAAAAACGCTGTACTGGAACAATCCCAGCTTGGAGATATCGACAAAAATCGAGTATTTCTGGATATAATCGTTCTTCTCAAGGTGTCTTATCCTCTGTGCTATCGCCGGGGCAGTTAACCCCACAAGTTTAGACAAACTAACTGTATCTATCCTCGAATTCCTCGATAATTCCCTTAATATCACCTTGTCCTTTGCATCTATGCTGTACTTTGAAGATCCCTCTTTTTTGGGTTCAGGCATTGAATCAAAGTATTTCTCATAGAAGAAAGAAGATTTTCTGTGCAGTGTGAACCTATGGTCCAGTATGCTCTCTTTGAATTTATTATAAATAACAAGAAAGTTGCTGTCAAGCTCCTCATTAGTCCTGCCATATATAGAGAATCCGAAGCTCCACACACCAGACAATTCAGCGACCCAAGACACAAAGCCGCATTTATCCAGGAAATCCATGAATTCCTTCTCTTTCTCTGTCTTAACATTGACGAACACTGCAGCGCCTATGAAGCCGAGCTTCTGGACATTTATCTCTGTGACAAAGTTCAGCAATACTCCTTCCTGTTTCAGCTTGCTCATCCTGTAATTAGCCACTTCGCGCGAAACCTTCAGCCTCTTGGCTAATTGTGTGACAGGTATTCTTGAGTTTCTCATCAACTCAAGCAGCAGTTTTGTATCTATCTTATCCATTTTACATTAATAATGTTTTAAAGTATATAAACTTTGTTATTGTAAATATTTAGTTAAAAAGTTTTATATTCTTTAAGTTATATCACTAAATAGTAACAATAGGTGATTGTATGGATAGTTTAGCATCAAAAGCAAAAAGCATATCTGAAAGATCAAAAGAAGTAAGGATAGATCCATCAGGCATTGAGCTGTTCTGCAGGTCATTTGACCCGTCAAAGATGAAGCATTGGCTGTCTCAATCCCCATTCTCAATAAAAAACCTACAAAGAGAAGAGAAGATAGCATACCTCTCTGTCTTCAATTCAATAAGCTTCTGTTACTGGGGCGAGCCTAAATGGACAATCCAGTATAAAGGAAAATCTTATGATGGAAGCTGGGCGATGCATGCGAGCATTGGAAAAGCCATTGAATCAGGAAAACCAATCTTAAACCCAGAATACTTATCAGATATCCCAAAAAAAGATCTGCAGGATATCCTTTCAGGGAATACAGACATCCCCTTATTTGATGAGAGGTTGAATAATATCCGAGAGATAGGCAGCGTCATCATAAAAAAATATGCAGGCAGATTCATCAATCTTATCGAAGAATCAAGGAATGATGCAAAAATTCTTTTCAAAATACTGATAGAACAGTTTCCCTCATTCAAAGATATAGGATATTATGACAATGAGCCTATCGGATTCTATAAAAGGGCCCAACTTCTTGTGTCTGACATAAGCCAGGATGAAAAATTAAGAAACATCCGCACTCTAACTGCCTGTGCAGATTATAAATTGCCGCAGGTGTTAAGGAGATATGGAATACTCAGATATTCTCCTAATCTGGCAGAAGTAATCGATAATAAGATTGAGATTCCGCATGGAGATTCAAGAGAGATTGAAATCAGGGCAAACACCCTGCATGCCATAGAACTGATAAAAGAAAAGATAGGGGCAAGCTCATCAGAGATAAATGATTATGTGTGGCTTGAAGGGCAGATAAAACTGCCGACAGACAAGCCATATCATAGGACAAGGACAACGGCTTACTAAACCTTAAAATCCTCACCCAGCCTCACCCACCATCCAACTCTCGTACCTCGAAGCAGAGAACGCAGGCAATTTCAACTGGTTACAATTTGTCACCACTTCCTTCTCATTTTAGTACCCTCCCAACCGCAACCTTTATATATCCAAAGTATATACTCTGGCTATATGGCAACAGAGATGATAACATTGAAGCTTGAAACCGTGTTCCTGAAAGAGATAGACGGCATCGTGAAAGTCAGAGGCTACCAGAACCGCACAGAGTTCATCAGGAATGCTCTGAGAGAAAAGATCGAGCAGACAAAGATGAATGAAGCCATGATGCAGATTGCGCATCTTAAGGGAGCATCGGGCAAGAAAACGACCGACGCAGAGCTTGAAAGGATACGCGCAAGGGTCTTTGAAGAGTTTGATAGAAAGCTTAAATGAGGTCTTCTGGTCCATCAAAACATTTTTATATCCTTTTCCCTTATTCTTCCCTATGCTCAGAAAACCCGTCGTCGCAGGCTCGTTCTACCCTGCAAGGAAAGAGGAATTGCTGAAACAGCTCGAATGGAGCTTCAGGCACAAGCTCGGCCCCGGCTCATTGCCGAAAACCCGGAGAAGAGGAGATGTCATGGCCGTCATCACGCCGCATGCAGGCTACCAGTATTCGGGACCTTGCGCTGCGCATGTCTACAAGACAATAGCAGAAGCCGAGATGGCAGACCTTTACATCTTCCTCGGCCCCAGCCATATAGGCTTCCATAAGACCTGCTTCTCGATGGATGACTGGGAGACGCCTTTGGGCGTTTTAATGTCAGATGACAAGTTCGGCGCAATACTCGAGGAGAACGAGATAGACCTCGTGCCTTTCCCGCATAAAGAAGAGCACAGCATAGAGGTCCAGCTCCCTTTCTTCCAGTATGCAATGAAGGACAAGATAGACAAGGTAAGGTTCATCCCGATAATGGTCACAGAAGAGGACTGGCAGGATTCTGCCCTCAGGATAAAAAAATCTATCGAGCAATACAGGAAGAAGGTCTGCATAATAACAAGCTCTGATTTCACGCATTATGGCGCAAATTACGCCTATACGCCGTTTGATTCTGACATAAAGGAGAACATGTACAGGCTTGACAAGGGGGCAATAGAGAAGATAAACAAGATCGATGCAGAAGGGTTCATGGATTATTGCGAGAAGACAGGAGCGACGATCTGCGGCAAAGCGCCGATTGCAGCGCTCCTGACGATCCTCAAGGGGAAGGCAAAGAAGGCAGAGCTCCTGAAATACTATGTCTCGGGCGACATAAGCGGGGAATATGATGTTTCTGTGGGTTATGCAGGGATATTGTTAAAGTAAGGAATCCTGGGTTTAATTGTATTAAGGAGATTTTAATCCTCATGAAAGCACGCCGCCCCCCTTGGCGGCAGACGGCCATGCTCACTCCGTTCGCATGTCCTACTCGGGTTTCCCGTAGGGAGCAACGGAAAATTGCGATTTTCCTAGTTGCGCTCGCTTCGCTCGGCAACAACCCCTCCCTCGTCTGCGCCAGGGCGGCGTGCAAGAGAAACGGACGCCGCCACCGCGCTCGGCGAGGCGGGGGATGGCCCCTCCGGGGTGCTGAGTAGGGCAAATCGAGCGTAGCGAGATTTGACCGTCGAGCCGCGTTGATGGCGGCGTACTTGATCTAATCATTTTTAATCCAAAAGAATATCATAGAAATTAGCGCCGATGTTTCATCCTTTTGTATATCGAACCTGCGACCACTGCTGCCAAAAACACGAATATCGCAGCATAGGAAAGCCACTGCGTCCTCAATGCGCTCGGTTTCTCAACGGCAGGCTCCTGTTCATCGATCTGTTTCTCCGCAACAACTTCCTGGACAACAGGCTCTCCCTGGATCACAGCCTGCTTCCCGACAATAGCCATATAGCCGAACCTGTCAAGCTTTGCAGTATAATACTCATAATCAGAAGGTGAATAGACAACATACCCTTTTATCATGCCGCCAATCCATCTCAGCGGGAATTTAAGCCATTCGAGAGTGTTGTAAGAGCTCTTGTCAATTGCAACAGCATTGCCTGTTATAGATGCTGCGCCTTCAAAGGATGTCGAGACGGCTTTTTCCCACATATTGCCGTTATAGACTGCAAGATATATTCCCTCTTTATCCACATCATTCTCATCCAGCCACTCCTTCAGGACCTTGAACCTTATCTTTATCCCCTTGATGTCCGCATCTGCCAGCTGCCAGGATTTTGTTATCTTTAGGTATGCGAAAACAGGCGAATTTATCTCTGCTATATCAGGCTGTTCGGACGCCAGTTCCTCAACATCTATCGTGACGTCGCTGGCATTGCTCTTGGAGACGAAAGTGACTTCAGTCACATGCAGCCCTTCCTTGTCTATCATCATCGTGTTCTCTTTCTCTGCAGTCACATCGCCGAACACAGACGATGCAGATGGGCTTATCCTGCCTCCGCTGAAATCAAGCGCATTGCTTTTAGAGACGACATCGACCTGCGCAAAAACCTGCAATGAGAGGGATACCAATATGGCTAATGCCAACAAGAATAAAATGCCTTTTTTTTCCATCGTTTTTTGCATAAGGGCCGTTAGTTTATAAATTTTTTTGGTGAGCGATTAATAGTTCACATATCTCCTGACAAAGATGTTTGTCATGAAAGCTGCGCATGTGCCGATGGCAGCCCCGACAAGTACATCCGATGGGTAATGGACGCCCACGAAAACCCTTGACAGTGCGATGACTGCCGCGATCATATAGGCGAAAACGCCCGCTTTCCTGTTGTATATGAAGACTGATGTCGCAAGGGCGAATGAGACGGCAGCATGCGTGCTTGGGAAAGAGGCTGTCCTGAGGTGATCTATCAGCAGGTTCACATTATTTGCCACAAAGGGCCTTGGCCTGAAGTAAAACAGGCTTATGGCCTCATTGATGGAGGCTGCGACGACTGAAGAGAATATCGCATTCGAGACTGCCTTCACGTTCTTGAATTCTATTATGAAGAAAAGGATGAAGATCACTATCAGGTATTCTGCGAAGAAGACAAAGGTCTTGGTTATATATGGGCTAGAGCCTGCGTATTGGTTCATGAGGCTGAATAGATAGTAGTCTAAGGCCATATATGGGCTTAAAGAAGGGGTGTTTTTAAAGCTTTGGGGGGTTTTGGGGCTCTGTCCTAAATGTAGGTTAGCAGCAATATGCGAGGCTTCCTCTCATTACATTTCTGGCTGACAAGGGGGGGACGTCCCTTACGGGGAATGTCAGCTATCGTTTGAAGAAGTGAAAGCCGAGCCGCTGCTAACCCGAGCGAAGCGAGATTTAGGACAGAGCCGGGGGTTGGAGATACTAAGAAAATATTTAAATGGATGAAAAGTGATATCACAAAGGTGTTTCATGAAAAAAAAGATTTATTTTCCCGGATTGGACGGTCTTAGATTCATAACCGCTTTTTTTGTGATTATACTCCATATTGAACAGATTAAATATTTGTTCTCTTACCCAAATAGATGGAACAACCCTTTCATTTTCAATGCGGGAGACCTTGCAGTCACAATGTTCTTTGTGCTGAGTGGGTTCATAATAACATTCCTTCTCCTGAACGAGAAGAGATTTTTTGGCAGGATATCAATGAAGAATTTCTACATGAGACGTATCCTTAGGATATGGCCGCTGTATTTCTTTGTGGTTTCTATCGGACTGTTCATTCTCCCAAAGATATCTTTCCTTTACATGCCTGGGCTGAGCGAAAGCATGTCCGGTAATTTCATCTATAAATCAATATTGTTCATGCTCATGCTTCCCAATGCTGTTCTTGCATTGGGCTGGGCAACACCATTCATCTCCCAGGCTTGGTCAATAGGTGTAGAGGAGCAGTTCTATCTTGTCTGGCCATGGATACTCAGGTCTGTGAAGAGATATCTTTGGGCTATGGTAGGAATAATCATCGTGATGGTCGGACTGTCTAATTTTATCTCTTTCCTGTCCTGGCATGGAGGGACGGTGTTTGGCTTTAGCAAGGTTTCCCTGGATGTCCTCGCATTCCTGAGGAACTATCTTTGGATTTTCAGGATTAGCTGCATGGCTATCGGTGGCATTGGGGCATATATACTTTTCTGCAGAAAAGATAAGATACTCAATGTGATATTTAGGAGAGATGTGCAGCTGCTGACCCTGATATTGTTGTTCATCCTGGTATATAATGGAGTTTACATAAGCTATGTGCACCATGAGTTCTATTCATTGTTCTTCTGCATCATCATATTAAATGTTGCTGCAAATGAGAAGTCTATACTCAAGCTATCAAAAGAACCGCTTATATTCCTGGGAAAGATTTCATACGGGATTTATATGTATCATCTGATAGCCATCATCCTTTCAATAAACATGATGAGATACATGAACATTGCAGACTTCACAAAGGTCATGCCGAACATTGAATTGTACGTGATGAGCATACTCTTGACGGTGGGGATATCCAGCCTGTCTTATTTCTTATTCGAGAAAAGATTCCTAGATATGAAGAGAAGATTTACAAAGATAACAAAAGAAGATTAGTGGTTCAGGCAAAACGATTAGAAATAATTGTCTGTCAGGATTTTCTGGATAATCTGAACTGCAACAAGGGATTTATCCTTCTTGAAAGCCCATACAAGAACCGGTTGGAAAATATCTTCCTGTAAACGACGCTCATGAGCAGGTCATATATGCTCTTCTTTCCTGTATATGCATCGTAATAGAACCATTCATATTCATGTTTTATCTGTCTCTTTGAGAATCCCGGAAGGTCCAGGACAGCGACTCTCCGTTCCATCCTGTTATCAATCCTTCCTTTCAGGAGCCCCTTTTTCCTGCATAGTCTATATATCTTTGTTCCCGGATACGGGAAGAATATGCCAAGACGCGCTTCATCCGGCTGGCTTTCCCTTATGCATTGGATTGTCTCTTTAAAGTCCTCAATACTCTCATCAGGAAGCCCAATCATGAGATTCACATTTGCCTTGAGCCCATTCCTCTTTGCGGCGCTGACGACATTGAAGAAATCCTCATTTGAATAGTGCCTGTTCAGGACAGTCTCCCTTATCCTCTGGCTTCCTGATTCAAGCCCTATGTTTATGGAGATGAAATTAGCGCTCTTGAGGCTGCTGAACAGGAGATTGTAATCAACACCAGGGATTATCCTCAAGTTGACCCCGTATGATATCCTGCTGCGATTTTTCCTGTTGAATTCCCTGAGCCTTGAACACAGGTCAAATGCAAACTTCATGTCTGCGCCAAGAGTCTCGACTTCAAAATAGACATGCTCTGTCCTGCTGAATCTCCTGACAAGATCCTCAAGCTCTTTTATGACATTTTCAGCAGACCTGAACCGGACATATATCCCTGAAGCGAGCTTCCTCAGCGCATGGTTGCTGCAGTAGGTGCAGTCAAATGGGCAACCCCTGCCAAGCAATATCACCTGCATCTTATCAGCATCACACACTGCCCACTTCTTCCAGATCTCCCTATCGGGAAACGGGAGTGAATCAAGGTCTTTTATGAAATACCGTGTAGGATTCTTTTCTATCCCCCGTTTTCTTTTTATCCATAAGTTCTTTATTCTGGACGGTTCTTTGCCAGCATCGATCTGATTCACCAGCTCAAGAGATGGAAACTCGCCCTCTCCGATGCATACTGCATCAAACGGGCCAGCTATGACATCTTCTGGATTCAATGATACATGAGGCCCGCCTATGACAAGATATATTCCTGGGAACTCCTTTTTTATGAATGTTGCTACCCTGGAGATTGTCTCATATTCTGAGAAGACCGCAGTGAAGAATATCACTGACGGCCTGAAATCAGACAGCATCTTTTTGACTGCGCTTTTTTTGCTTCTCTCGGTCAGGATAAGCAGATCCGTGTCGTGGCCTTTTGATTTCAACAGTGATGAGATGTAAGATATGCCCATCTGTATCCATATCATATCTGCGAGTGGCTTAGAAGCCTGTTTATACATTGAAAACATGCTATAAACGAATAATACCCTCATAAAACCCCCTTAATTCCAGTATGGATTAAAAGAAAGAGGAGTATATATAATTTTGGGTTGTGCATACTGCTATAGCAGCATAAGCCTTAGATTTTTATGGTTCGTCTACCTGCCCCAATCTATCCTGTAGATAATGATCCTTCCTTGAAGAGCATTGGCAGTATCGCTAAAAAGTTCAAAATGCTCCAGACCCTTCCCTTTCATGAAGTACAGTTTTACAAATAATGTATTCAAAAGCTCGGTTCTTACCAGGACAGACTTGTAAACGATGGTTTTGCCAGACTGCTCAGGATAGATCAGCAGGGAATATGGGCCTGTCTGGTCTGAGTGAAATATCTCTTTCTTGCCGACTATAACCAAGGGGAAGGAAATCCCTTTGTAAGTCGTCTCTCCGTTTGTCATATCCACATCAAAATTTTCACCGCATATCATGTGATCTGTTCCTTTTGTGAAACATTTTGACGGGGCGGATATCGAGGGTATTTTTGGGAACTGGAAAGGGCCTTGGTCATTGCTATACCAATCATTAAAATATAATAACAGATCGGTCTTCAATATAAGGCCGTTATCCAAGAGGATGAACGACTCTGGAGGACTGCAAAAATCATTGCTGAGGTTAGTTTTTGGATCTCCAGGCCATTGTCCGCAGTCCAGCATTTTTAAGATTGCCAAAGACTCAGATTCGTTGCCTTTGAACAAAGCTCTTGAAAACCAGTACATTCTCGGTTCAAAAGACCCTCCTATTCCATTATCCATCAAGACTTTCCTCTTTGAGGAGTGATGGTAAAGATATCCTTTGTCCCACCATAGGTTTATTATGGAATTATCGGATGAACCTTTCATAAGGTTATTGCCAACGTCATTGATCAGATCATTCATTGAGGGGGTTCTTTCTGATCTTTCGGACAATGAACTTGTCAATGGGGCGATCATCGCCAAAATCAAGACTGATAAGACAATACAATTAACTATGCTCTTTGATTGAAATATCTTTATATTCCAAAAAAATTCTTTGAGATGACTGAATATGAAGGACAAGCCGTAAGATTGCATGATCGATAAAGGTATTGCAAAAAAGGATATGAACCTTATTGATTTATATCCTGCAAAAAACATTATCATGGACCACCACAATATGAATAGGCAATATATTGATTTATTGTTTATCCTCTTATTAACCAATATGATCAACAGAGAAAATAATGTTAATGCCAGGTAGATGTAACCATTCACAATATAAGTCATGACATTCTCTCCTTTGCCTCTGGCCTCAACAGCCTGTTTGGCTGAGAATAGCTCGGTTGTAAGCGATACTGCGCCCAGGTATGTCTTATCATCTATTAGCCCTATCCTAGTTTTAACGTGATGCACCTCGCTTTTTATATAATCCTTATCCTTCAATAAAAAGAATGATGTTGTCGATATTATCACCACTAAAGCGAGCATCAGGATGTGCTTCCTTGATCCGCTCCTGATTATTCTGGAAGTGAGGAAGTAAAGAAGGTAAAGAACAATAAAAGAGATCATTATCGCAAGTATGTAAAAATAACCGCTCCATGCAAACCTGAATAAAAGGATAGAAGGTATCATCAGACCGAAGCAGATGATTGATTTTGCCTTATTTTTGAATTCTAACCCCTCAAAGAAAAGCAATACTATGGCAAGCGAGAAAAAAAGATTGAGAAAATTAGTGTCTGTGAACCCGGGCTGGGTTGCTGTGAAGAATTGAGGATTGATGGCCAGCAGGAATGAGGCAAAGAAACCACCGATGTTGTTTGTCAATTTTCTGGCTATGAAAAAGATGAGGATTATAGAAAATAAAGAGAAGACGAAAGGAAGCCAAAATGCAGCCCTTATGAGGGTGAAACTGCCGTCGAATAACCTGAGCGCCTTGTATGAGAAGATCTCAAGATAAGGCAAGAGATATTTTGATTGCCTGCCATCAAGTATATTGTTGCCATTTATTATGCTTTCTGCTTCATCCAGAAAATAATAAGAATCGACACCATAAAGATAGAGGTCACCATTCTTGTCCTTGTATATATCCTTAAGTTGCTGAGAAATGGCCATTTTATCAGCTGAATTGCTTGATTCAGCCCATTTGTCTGTTATCGGAAGATTTGCCGCATATAACCTTAGGATTATCGCTGCCAGCAGGGAGATTGATAGGAGGATTACAATCTGGTACTTGAAAAATGGTGAGATTAGCTTGCCTTGCTGTTTTCCTTTATTTTTTGATTTGACCATTTAAATCGTTTATTTTTTAGGGGGGGTTATTAGGGTATGAACAACAAGGGCCTAAAATGGTAAGTTTTATAAAGATTGCGCATATCTATCAATCCGTGAGTTTAAAATGGCTTTCATTGAAGGTTTTCGGAAGTTATTAAGCAAGCTTAATATAATTGATTTTCTGATAATTTTATTGATGGTGGTTGTCATAGTGGCAGGCGAGCACTACATGAATAGGGCCCCTATTTTAGAATGGGCCAAAGTGAAGATCATTGTCAAAGAACAGCCGGATTATATCGTAAACAATATTGAGAGCGGGGATATATTGCTTGAAGGCGAAAAAATAATTGGTAGCATAGGAGAGATTGAAATAAAAACAAAAGAGAGGCAGAGCAATGACATGGAGATAGAAATAAATGCGTTTGTAGTCAACTCATCAAACAATCTTATTTTTATGGGCAATGACCTGAAAATAGGTTCGGATATCAATATAAAAACAAGAAAAGTAAGCTTAAAAGGGACTATCACGGATATTAATTATAATGAGACAACAAAAGAGGAATATGTACAAAAAACAATAAAGATGAAAATTACCGAAGTAGAGCCTTGGGCATCCGAGGTCATCCAAAAAGGGGTCAAGGAGCTCAATGATAAGAATAAGGTGATTGCTGAGATTGTTGACAAAAAAGAGTCTCCGCAGTATTTCATGTTCTGGACAGAAGATGGGGAATTCGTAAAGAAAGAGCACCCTTACTACAAAGAATTGATTCTTACTGTGGATATACTTGCTGATAAATCGGAAGATGGTCTGTTTTTCCATGATGAGAGGCTGAAAATAGGGGAAGGGATAAAAATAAAGACAGATAGGATGGATATTTCTGGTCGGATAATAAGTTTAGACTGATTTAGATGGCTAACCCTAAAATAATGCATAAAACTGATTTCGGGAAAAAGTTTACCAAAAGCTATTTTTTAAGCGAGCTTATAAACTTGATGCATGGTCTAGAGGAGTTAACATCCAACACCATTATTGGAAAGGGCATAATCTTTCTTTTTATGAAGTTCAGAAAAAGTTCCACATACAGATTTTTGAAAAAAGCAGAAAAACAAGAAGGGATATCCAATGGGTCAAAGATAATAAATTGTTCCGCTATTCTGATCCATAATGTCATGAACAAAGTAAAACTCTCTTTCATAGCGAAGTCATTGGCATGGGTGCAAGACAGATTTTTAGAAAAACCCTTGTTTGCCATACTTGTAATAGTGCTGTTTGCGGCGATTGCAAGATATTCTTTGATGTTGGGTTTTATCTAGTTTAAAATGAAGATAATAGGAAAATATTTAAATAATGATAAAAATGGTTGATAGCACCATATGAAAAAAAAGATATTTATAACGGGTGTTGCTGGTTTTCTTGGATCTCATCTCGCTGATAGGATGATAGGAGAAGGCCACCATGTGATAGGATGTGATAGTCTCATAGGGGGGTATCTTGATAATGTCCCTCCAGAGGTAGAATTCTACCAGTATGACTGCAACTATCTTAATTCTATGAAGAAGATAACAAAAGAAGTGGATATAGTCTATCATTGCGCTGCCACAGCTTATGAAGGGCTGAGTGTTTTCAGCCCTTACATTGTCACAAAAAACGTGTTCCAGATAACTGCGTCTGTGCTGTCTGCATCAATATCAAATGGTATCAAAAGATTCGTGTTTACAAGTTCTATGGCCCGTTATGGAAAAAATAAGGTCCCTTTTGAAGAGTCGATGGCCCCGAAGCCCGAAGATCCGTATGGCATCGCAAAATACTCATCTGAATTATTGATTGAAAACCTATGCGGGACCCATGGGATGGAGTATGTGATTGCTGTTCCGCATAATATAATAGGACCCAGACAGAAATATGACGATCCGTACAGGAATGTCGCATCTATCATGATAAATATGATGCTGCAGGGAAAACAGCCGATAATATATGGGGATGGCAGGCAAAAAAGATGTTTCTCATTCGTAAATGACTGCATCCAATGTATGGAAAAGCTGGCTTTTCAGAAAAATGTTGCAGGAGAAGTGATAAACATAGGCCCTGACGAAGAATTCATCACCATAAACGAGCTTGCAGAGAGAATAGCCAAACTTCTTGACTTCAAGCTGAAACCCAGGTATTTCTCTGACAGGCCCCAGGAGGTGAAGCTTGCAACCTGCTCAGCAGACAAGGCTAGAAAGCTTATAGGATACAAGACAGAATACAATCTTGATAAAGGCCTGAAGGAGATGATAGACTGGATAAAGCAAAGGGGCCCAAAACCATTCAAATACCATATAGACCTCGAGATAATAAATAACAAAACGCCGGTCACATGGAAAGAAAAATTATTCTAAATATCCTTTTCCATATGGTCTATCCTTTTGATTATTTTTGCTGCATCGTAAAGATTTTCTGCTATAAAATCGGGTTTTGAGTTGTGTAAATTGTCATTTCCTGCCTTGCCTGTCTTGACAAGTATTGTTTTACATGAAGCATCGTTGCCCATTTTTACATCAGCAGTCTTATCTCCGATGACATAGCTTTTACTAACATCTATTCTGAACTCTTTCTCTGCTTCTTTTATGAATTTTATGCTTGGTTTTCTGCAACCGCATCCCTCATCGGGGTTGTGCGGGCAGTGATATACCTTTGATATATTTATGCCATTTTTCGAAAATAATGCAAACATATGTTCATTCAGTTTGTAGAAATCTTTCTCAGAGTAATGCCCTCTGCCTATGCCGGACTGGTTTGTGATTACTATCAAAAGATATCCGGCATCCTGCAGCATCCTTAATGCATCGATTGTTCTAGGGATAAGCTTGAAGGCCTCGATTTTATGCACATACTCTCTATCAACATTGATTGTGCCGTCCCTGTCTAGAAATATTGCCTTTGCCATTCTTTCATTTCCTGTGCCTTAATAGTTCAAAAACCCCTTATTGAGATAATTGAGGACATAATCCATCACGCCCAGTTCAAGGCTGTAAAAATCTTGTTTATACCCTGCTTGCCTTAGCTTCACAATATCAGCCTGTGTAGAATACTGGTATTTCTCAGCCAGGCCATTAGGCATATCGACATAATCTATCTTGGGGTCCAATCCTAATGAATTGAACACAGATTTAGCCAGATCATTGAATGTCCTTGCTTCTCCTGTACCTATATTGAATATGCCGTTTATTGCCTTATTATCTATCATAAACATGATTACGGACAAAACGTCCTTCACATAGACGAAATCTCTCTTCTGCTCACCATCATTGACCCCCGGCTTATATGATTTGAAAAGATTTACTTTGCCTTGTTTCTTGATCTGGTTGAAGGAATGGAAGATTACAGAAGCCATTGAACCCTTATGGTATTCGTTTGGGCCATATACATTGAAGAATCTCAATCCGATCCACTGCGGCGGCTTCTTTTTTGATGAAAGAACATATTGATCAAATAATCTTTTTGTCTCGCCATAGATATTCAAAGGTTTTAGCTGTTCGGTCAGTGAATCATCATAGCCCAGGCTGCCGTCGCCGTAAGTTGCTGCGCTGCTTGCATAAATCAACCGGCAGTTATTATTTGCGCACCAATCATATATCTCCTTGCTAAAGTAAAAGTTATTTTTCATTAAGTAATCCCCATTTGTCTCTGTTGTGGACGTGCAAGCGCCCATATGGATCACTAGATCAATGTTTTCGGAAGAATTGAGAAGTCCGGTCAACTGGCTCTTGTCGACAAAATCCTTATATTTTAAAGTTGCGAGATTCTTGCAATTGCTCATCTCTTTTACATCATCCACAATTATGATATCCTGGATCTTCCTGTTATTAAGCTCTTTTACCATGCAGCTTCCAATGAATCCTGCGCCACCGGTTAAGATTATCATTCTTTTACCATCCTGCTAAAAAATTTTATTTAGCATTAAAATGATTGTTGATTATATTGTTTATTATCTTTGTTGTTGATATTTCTCCTTTTAGTGGGATAATAATCACTTCACCACCCTGCTTCTCAACAACATCCTTTCCAACAACATCTTCAACCTTATAATCGCCGCCTTTAACAATTATGTTGGGCATTATTGATTTGATGACATTTAAAGGTGTATCTTCATCAAAGAAAATCACATAATCAACACACTCGATGGCAGAAAGCATCTCAGCCCGTTCATTCTCGGGTATTATCGGCCTGTTCTTACCCTTGATCCTCCTAATTGAAGCGTCTGTATTAAGACCAAGAATGAGAGCATCCCCTAATCTCCTTGCCTCCTGGAGATATTTTGTATGACCTGCATGAAGTATGTCAAAACAACCGTTTGTCCAAACAACTTTCCTGCCGTTTAGTTTCAGCTCTTTGACAATCTCCTTTAGTTCACTTATATCCTTTATCTTTTTGTTGCCTTTCTCAAATAAGCTTATAAGTTCATTTTGACTGACTGTAGAAGTACCGAACTTGCCGACAACTATGCCCGCGGCATAGTTTGCCATTATGGTTGCCTCATACAACGTTGCTTTTGCAGCTATTGCAAGTGCAAGTGTTGCTGTCACAGTATCTCCTGCACCCACAATATCGAATACCTCTTTTGCTTCGGTGGGTATATGTGAAATATTCCCATTCTTCTCGAACAAAGACATGCCATTCTCTCCCCGCGTTATCAGTATATTGCTATTTAAGGTAAAAACCATCTTTCTGCCGATATTTTCAAGCTCTTCTTCTGTTTTCGGAACGGATTTCATCAGTGAGGTGATGTCCTTGACATTTGGTTTTATGAGGTATGTTCCTTTATAGAAGGAGATATTCTCTGGTTTTGGATCGACTACGATTGGCTTGTTATGTTTTTTACATAGATCGATTATTTTTATTGAGAGACTCTCTGTGATGGCTCCTTTGTTGTAATCTGAGATAACAACAGCGTCTGTCTCTTTTATCTTCTTTAAGATTCCCACCATAATCCTCTTTTCAGTAGAGTTATCTATCTTGCATTTGTCTTCCTTGTCCATCCTCAAGAGCTGATAATTTTGTACAATGACTCGTGTCTTTATTGTTGTTGGCCTATTTTTTGAGATGATTACTTTACTTGTGCTTATACCTCTTCTTTTAAGCTCATCAAACAGCTGATTTTTGCCTTCATCAGGGCCAGCTAATCCAAAAAGAGTTATCTTTGCTCCAAGGGCTGCAAGATTGGCTGCTACATTAGCTGCCCCGCCCGGAAGGCAGTATTCTTCCTTCACGTCGACTATCTGCACTGGGGCTTCTTGGGAAAGTCTTTTGACTTCACCTAAAACGAACTTGTCGAGCATTATATCTCCTATAACAAGTATCTTCTTATCCTTAAAATCCGGTATTATCTCTGCCAGCCTGTGTTTCATATGTACCCCCATTATATCCTTTGGATTTTTTGAGATATATAAATATTTTTGTTAATGCCGCCTATAAAAATAAAAATTCTTTATGCCACCTCTCTCTCTATGAGATGGCATATTATATGGCCCACAGTTATATGTGCTTCCTGTATCCTGGGTGTGCTGTCAGAAGGAACTATAAGGCTGATATCAGCGATATCTTTTATTGCGCCCCCTCCCCTTCCTGTAAAAGCGATTGTGAACGCTCCGTTCTTTTTTGCTTGCACTAGGCCTTTGATGACATTCGTCGAATTGCCGCTTGTCGTGAGTCCTATCACCACATCCCCTTTTTTGACTAGGCCTTCAACCTGCCTCTCGAATATCCTGTCAAACCCCCAATCATTGCCTATTGCAGTTATCAAGGAAGTGTTTGTTGTGAGAGCTATTGCGGGGATTGCTCTCCTTCCCTTAAGTTCGAATTGGTGGATCAATTCAGTTGCTATATGCTGTGCGTCAGAAGCGCTTCCGCCATTGCCAAAAAGTATCAACTTCCCCCCTTTCCGGCAAGATTCTATTATCTTATTCACTACCAAGATTATCTCTTCAGTTAGAGTTTCCGCTATCTTTTTCTTAACATCAATACTGTTGCCAAGGCTTTCTAGTATGAATTCTTTCATGCAAACTATATTGTTTATTTAAATGGAGTATATAAAGCTAACTGGGAGGACTGCATATTTGTTGTATTTCTGTGTATTAATGTATGTTGGGTAGAGAGTATAAAAAGACATATAAATGAAGGGCTATTAACCCTCTTTAAAAGGGTCATATGGATTTAACAAAAAGATTGATCAGGAATATAGCAAGTTTGTTTTGTTCAGAAGTAGTCAGCAGATTCCTGCTTTTTGTTGTCGGGATATATCTTGTGAGGTATCTTGGCGCAGAAGAGCTGGGAAAATACACATTTATAATCGTTTTTGTGGGTTTATTCGGGTTCATCGGTGATCTTGGTTTAAGCACGCTCCTGATAAGAGAGATAAGCTTTAACTTGAAAAAAACAAGGGAATATCTTGGTAATTTCCTGATGATACAGTTCATTCTTAGCATTATTGTTTTCTTTTTGATAATAATAACAATAAATGTTATTGATTACCCTCCCCTAATCAAGAAAGCAGTTTATATAGCTGCGTCAGGCATATTTTTTGGCACTTTGCTCAAGCCATTTAGTTCGGTTTTAGCTGCCTACGAGGAGATGCATTATATGGCAGGGGTATCTTTTTTATCAAACCTTGCTAATGCCATTATGATAATAGGCATTATATGGCTAAAACAAGGTTTATTGGCGCTCAGCATAGTTTTTCTTATTTTTTATATATTCCAGTTCTTACTTTACGCTTTGTTTTGCTCCATAAAATGTGCAACACCTAAGTTTGTCATTAGATTTGAATTATGGAAGCATCTTTCAAAAGAGGTCCTGCCTTTTTTTCTTATAATGTCTTTTGGCATACTCTACAATAAGATAGACATAATCATGCTCTCAAAGATGCAAGGGGATGCTGCAGTGGGTTATTATGGGGCAGCATACAAGATAATAGACCTTCTCATTGTTTTATCCTCCATACTGGGGGGGGTGATATTCCCGGTGTTATCAAAATATTTTGCAAAGAAAGATATGGTTTCATTAAAGAAAGTAGGGTATAAGGCCATAAAGTACCTTGCTTCCTTATCGCTGCCAATAGCAGTCGGAACCACCTTGCTCTCTGCAAGGATAATAATCTTCCTTTTTGGGGCAGAGTTCGGGGCTTCTTCTGTGGCGCTTACAATCCTCATATGGGTGATCCCCCTGCAGTTCATATTAGGGATAATATATAACATATTATTAAGCGTAAAAAAAACAATATTGTACGCAAAGATAATGGGTTTTGGCGTTCTTCTTAATATCCTCTTAAATCTGGTACTTATCCCAGAGTATAGCTATATTGGTGCAAGTATCTCGACGCTTGCCTCTGAATTGACAATATTCCTCATAGTGATGTTCATGGTAAGGAAGCATTTGTTTTTATGGACAATAATCAAAGATTATTTACCTATAATATTCTCTGTTTTGATCATGGCCGCATTCATTTTCATATCTAAAAGTCTTGAAGTATGGGCCATAATCCTCCTGTCGGCAGCGGCATATTTCATATCTCTTTATTTGACAAAATTTTTAAAAGATGGCGAAATCGATTTATTCAGGGGGCTATTTTTCAAGAACTAGGCAATAAAATGAGAGTAATGCTATTAAATCCACCTTATATAAGTACGTCAAAGTATGGCAAGCCGCCTCTTTTTGCGATGGCCATCCCTTTAGGAATAGGGTATATAGGTGCAGTACTGAAAAAAGGGGGGTTTGATGTCAGGGTCAAGGATATGTATTTCATGAGCTGGAAAGAATGTGAGGGTGCAATAAGAGAATATGGGCCTTCTATTGTGGGCATAAGCTGCCTCACTGAACAGAGGATGAGCGCTTTTAAGCTCGCAGATATTGTTAAAAAGATAGATAAGGATATCATGGTCGTAGTGGGCGGGCATCACGCCTCTTATATGTACAGGCAAGTGCTGGAAAAATATGAATCAGTGGATATAGTTGTGATAGGGGAGGGCGAAGAAACCATGATTGAGATTGTCAGCCGCCTTAAGAAAAAAAATCATAAGCTTGATGGAATAAAAGGGATCGCTTACAGAAAAGGAGGTAAAATAATATTCAACGGCTGCAGAGAACCGATAAAAGATCTTGACACCGTGCCTTTTCCGCTATACGATGAGTATGATTTAGATGTGTACAGGGAGCACGAAAACTTCAAGAATATCACAATAGGCGGTAAAAAGATAAAGGATATGAAATCTGCTACAATAATCACCTCAAGAGGATGCCCGTTTAAATGCCAGTTCTGCTCCTCTTCTGTGTTCTGGGGAAGAAGATGGAGGTTCAGGTCGGCAGAGAATGTGTTGGATGAGATTGAACTCCTGAATAAAAGGTATAAAGTCACTCATTTCAATATAGAGGATGATGCTTTCACCATAGATAAAAAAAGGACAAAGGAGATATGTGAAGGCATGATAAAAAGGAGATTGAAAGTGGCTTGGACATGCACTACTAGGATAACAAGCCTTTCATCGGATCTTGTAAAGATCATGAAAGACTCGGGATGTTATCTTGTTGCAGTCGGCGTGGAATCTGGAAGCCAAAAAATACTTGATTCGATCCATAAATCCCTTAGCGTAAAGGACATAATCAGTGGTTTTGAGATGTTGAGAAAGGCCAAGATGATGTCGACTGCCTTGTTAATGGTCGGGAATCCGGGAGAGGATGAAGGAACTGTGAATGAGACAGTAGATCTGATAAAAAAAATAAGGCCGTTTAGACTTGGGCTCTCTATAACCATGGTCTTCCCTGAGACTGAACTTTACCAGATTGCAAAGAAAAAAGGACTTTTGAGGGATGATTATTGGTTAAGTGAACTGCCTCCCCCATACTATACTCCGGAGAATAGTATCAAACAGCTAAAAAAGTGGTGGAATAAGATATTCTATGCATGGTGCATTTCAAGGGGGGAATATGGTCTTCTCTTGAAAAGATTAGTCAACTCAGAAATCATCTCGGCGAGAGATTTTATTGAAGTGGTTACAGGATATAAGATATCAAGAAGGGGTTTTGAAAAGGTCCCTAAAATGGTGGGTGCATGACAAACAGAACAAACAGGTGCATTTTATGCGGCTCAGGCAGGAAATCAAAAGAGTATGCCATTGGGTCGAAGGGAATCTACAAGTGTGATTCTTGCGGCCTTATATTCACTCTCCCACAGAACAGGCTAACCCAATTCTCAGAGAAACAGAAAGCGATTTATGAAGGGGAAATGTACAGAAAAATGTATTTCTCAATAAGGAAAAAGATATGCCATCGCGCAGAAAAAAGGCTGGAGGAGATATCAAGCTATAGAACAACAGGAAGTATACTTGATGAAGGGTGCAGTTATGGGTTCTTTTTGGAGGTTGCATCAGAAAAAGGATGGGAGAGCTACGGAACCGAGATAAATAAGCCTGCCGCAGATTATTCAAGAAAGCTTGGCGCAAAGGTTTCGAACTGTTTTACAGAGGATGCCAAGCTCAAAAAGAATTTTTTTGATGCCATCACCATGTGGGATGTCCTTGAACATACTGAAAATCCGGTCAAACACCTCATATTTGTTAGGGGGCTCCTGAAAAAAGGAGGTATTATTGCAGTACAACTTCCTAATATAGATAGCATTGCATCAAAGATTGCTGGGAAAAAATGGGCATGGCTTTGCCCCGACGATCATATGTATCATTTTTCTGTAAAAACCCTGACGAGAGCGATCAAAGAAGCAGGATATGATATGATAGAGATGAGAACCTGGGAAGATCCGACAGTCATAGTCGATTCTATTGTTGCGAGGATAAAATCCGACAATAATAAAGCCATGAATAGTGCAATAGACAAAATTGCAATACCTTTTTATATTTTCATGAATAAGGTGGGTTTTTTATTCTACCCTTATCATTGGATCATCAAAAAATACAATAAAGGAGGCTTGATTCTTGCATATGCAAAAAATAAATGAAGGAAAGAGTATATCTGCAGTCATAGTCACAAAAAATGAGGAAGAGAACATAAAAGACTGCCTTGAGAGCATAAAATGGGTAGATGAGATAGTTATAGTTGATGATTTCAGCACAGATAAAACGCGGGGCATCGCAATAGATTATGGGGCAAGAGTATACCAAAAAAAATGGAGGGGGTATTCCAGGACAAAAAACTATGCTGTAAGTCTTGCAAGAGGCCCGTGGATCCTCTTGATAGATGCAGACGAGGTCTTAAGCAAAGGCCTAAAAGAAGAGATATTGCATGAATTGGGTAATGATAATAATGAAGTTTATAGGATTCTCATAGCTGAATTTCTTATGGGAAGGGATATAAACGGCAATAGTGGGGAAGGGATGATAAGGCTGTTCAGGAAAGGAAGCGGGCGCTTTATGGGTGAGGTTCATGAGAAATTTTCCATTGATCGGATCAAGGTCAAAAAGATGAGGACACTCAGAAATCCCTTGTTTCATGACAGAAAAAGGACCATAGAAAGATTGATCTCGAAGATAGATAAGTATTCATCAATTGAAGCAGAAGGGCTCTACAAAAAAGGGTTTAGGCCAGGAATCATAAAGATTCTATTCTCCCCCCCCATCTATTTTTTCAGGTCGTATATAATTGAAAGAAGGTTTTTAAAGGGAAAGCCAGGGCTAGTCTACTCAACACTTATGTCATATTATGTTTTCCTGAACCTGGCAAAGACAAAAGAGATGGACATGAAAAATGAGAAAGGATAAGGATTATTTTTTGGAAAGAGCATATCCTAATATGGAAGATAGGACAACGTTCCTTGAACATATAGTAAGATACAGGTTTGCGCTTGATTTTGTGAAAGGAAAAGTTGTTCTTGATGATGCTTGTGGTACAGGATATGGGACAGCAATACTCTCAAAGAAGGCTAAAAAGGCAATAGGTATTGATGCGTCGGATAAGGCCATCAAACTTTCAAAAAAAGGTTTTCATGGAAATAATCTTGGATTTGAGCAGATGGACAGCACAAAACTCAGGTTCAAGGATAATTCGTTTGATGTTGTTTGTTCTTTTGAAACCATAGAACACATAAAAAACCAGGAACTATTCCTTAAAGAAGCGGCAAGAGTTCTTAAGAAAGATGGAATTTTGATTATATCCACACCAAATAAAGAGTTTTTTAAAAAAATAAACAGCAAGCCAAATCCATTTCATAAGAAAGAGTTGTCTTTTGACGAGTTCGATGGGTTGCTGGCCAAATTCTTTGTAAATATGGGCTTTTTTGGTCAGAAAAACCTTAAGATGAGCGGTTCCTTGAGACATGAAAAGTTAATTAAGCTTGTTTCAGTGCTGGATATATTCGGATTGAGAATGATATTCAGGAAGAGCGTAAGAGACGAGGTTAGGAAAAAAGCCACATGCGTCATCGGGGGTTCAGTACCTGAAGAGATCACCCTTAAGGATATAAAAATAACAAAAAATCTTGATGATGCACAGTATTTCATAGCAGTATGCATAAAGTGAGGAAGTAAAAATGAGCCTTGATCCATCTAAGAGTCCAGATAAAAAAATTGATAGGATAATGCTCATACAACCGCCATACACTATCCTGAAGGATATGCCAAAGGGCTGCCAACCCCCTCTTGGCCTGGCATATATAGCGGCAGTTCTGGAGAATGAAGCGTATGGTGTCAAGATATTAGATGCTGTTGCTGAAGGATTCAATGATGAAGTCAAATTGAATGGAGGTTTCATCAAGTATGGATTATCATGGGATGAAATAAAGGAGAGGATATCAGATTTCAAACCTGATATGGTGGGAGTCTCCTGCTTGTTCTCGATGCAGTCGCAAAATGCACATAAAGTGTGTGAGATAGCAAAAAAAGTCGACAGCAGGGTATATACTGTTCTCGGAGGCGCGCACCCCACATCCTGCCCGAAAGAAGTCATGGAAGACAAGAATGTTGATTTTATTGTTTTGGGGGAAGGAGAGCGCTCTTTCTTAGAACTGATCAAAAAGTTAGAAAAAGGGCATAAAAATTCTTTATCCGATATTGATGGCATTGTTTTCAGAAAGAATAATAAGACAATAATAAACCCAAAAACAAGGTTTATCGAGGATCTTGACGGGCTGCCGTTTCCTGCCCGCCATCTTCTGCCAATGGACAAATATTTCAGGATAAACAAGCCGCATGGCAGCATGGCAAAGAAATCCCCTAACACCCCCTTGATAACGTCAAGAGGTTGTCCTGCGAATTGCATCTTCTGTTCCATAAAAGGGGTGTGGGGCAAGAAGTTCAGGTCAAGAAGCCCCGAGAATGTTCTTCTTGAGTTAGAGCACCTCAAAAAACAATATGGTATAAAGGAGATCCAATTTGAAGATGATAACCTTACTTTCAATAAAGAAAGGGCAGAAAGGATTTTTGATATGATGGTAGAGAACAATCTAGACATGAGCTGGACAACCCCCAATGGCGTTGCTCTGTGGGCCCTTAACGAAAGCCTGATAAAAAAGATGAAAAATAGCGGATGCTATAGGTTATGCTTTGCCATCGAATCAGGGGATCCTTATGTCCTGAATAAGATAATAAAGAAACCATTGGACCTGAATCACGCAAAGAGGATAATAAAATATGCGAAGAAAGAAGGCATTGAATCGGACGCTTTCTTTGTTGTAGGTTTCCCAGAAGAGACAAAGGAACAGATCAAGAGGACGTTCAGGTTCGCAAGGGATTTGGATGTCGACAATGTGAATTTCTTCATAGCTACTCCTTACCCCGGCACAGAATTATATGATCAATGCAGGAAAAAAGGAATCCTAGGTGATTTTTCTGATTATTCCTGCTTGAATGTCAAGAAAGCGAGCATAGAAACGGATAATTTTTCAAGAAAATATCTTGAAAGGGAAGTTGCTGTCCAAGGGATGCTTTTCAGGTTGAATCTTCTCATAAGGCATCCCATGGTGTTCTTTAACAGAGTTGTGGTGAGGTTCTTTAGACAGCCCGGATTCTTTGTCTCATATGCTTTAAGGATTTTAAAGAACATGCTTAGCTGAGGATAGTATGAAAAAGCCAAAAGTTTCGATAATAATATTGAATTGGAACCAGCATGATGATACTGCTGAATGCCTTAGATCGATAAGATTAATCGATTATGGGAATTATGAGGTTATTGTGGTTGATAATGGGAGTGAAGATGGATCTGAAAAGAGGATAAAAAAAGAGTTCCCAGAGATAAAACTTGTAAAAAACAATGAAAATTTAGGGTTTACAGGTGGCAACAATAGAGGAATAGGCCTTGCAATGGGTAAAGGCGCCGATTATGTCCTTTTACTTAACAACGACACCATAGTCAAAAAAGATTTCCTTAGCAGACTTGTCCAAGCAGCAGAAAGCGATAGAAATATAGGGATTGTAGGTCCCAAAATATATTATTTTGATGACCCAAAAAAAGTATGGTTTACAGGGGGTAAAATAGACTGGAACAGGGGCAAAGTCAGTATAGTTGATGAAAAAAAAGACAGCAGAATGTCTGAGAAAGGCATTGTTGTTGATTATGTAGGTGGATGCGCAATGCTGATAAAAAGAGAAGTCATAAACAAGATAGGTGCGCTTGATGAAAGATTTTTTATATATTTTGAAGAAACCGATATGAGTATAAGGATAAAAAAAGCAGGGTATAAAGTTGTATATTTACCCCTAGCACAGATATGGCACAAAGTATCAAGGAAGATGGGAAAAGAAAGCCCATCAACACTTTATTATTATACAAGGAACAGGCCTCTTTTCATAAGAAAGAATGGAACTCTTCATAACAAAATAGTCTTTTATCCATACTATATCTACGAATTTGTGATAACTCCTTTTGTATATCAAAGTGTGGTGAAAATGGACCTTAAAAAGGCAATGGCTATTGCTAAGGGGTTTTATGATTTTTTGACGGGAAATTTTGGGAAAGCAAGGTGGATATTATGATAAATGACCCGAATTACAAAATGCAAAAAAGAATATATGAGAAATATTCAAAGAAGGGAGAAGGATATGAGAGTTTTAGTGAAATCTTCAACCTGACCAACTCCAACCACCTAAGAATGATAAAGAAGCTTGGTATGAAAAAAGGAGACAAAGTTCTAGATGTAGGGTGTGCATCAGGAAATCTGATGAGAATATTATCAAAAAAGTATGGCATAAGGGGGTATGGGATTGACATAACCCCCACATCAATAATCAGGGCTAAAAAACTCCTGAAAAATTGTGATTTTTGCGTGTCAAGGGCAGAGAAACTTAAATTCAAAGATAATTACTTTGATTTTGTTGTGAGTTTTGGTTGCCTTGAGCATGTTTCTGATTTTAATAAATCAATATCAGAAATAAAAAGGGTGCTTAAACGGGGCGGAAAGGCGCTTATATGGATGCCAAACAAGGATAATAGATATAGCTTGCACTGGCTTGACGGGAAAATCAACCCAAAAAAACAGAGAGAGGATATGGAAAGAGCAGGACATGATTATAATAGGATACCTTCTTCAGACACCATACTCGGTACCGTTATAAAAAACAGGATGAGAATATGTGAATATAAATTCTATGACTCGTTTCTTCAGCCGTTCTATGATTACAAGATAATGCCATTTAACTCAAGGTTGTTGAGATGGCTTGCGAAATGCGTTTATGGGAAAGATAAGATTAAAGATGAGGTACATCTTAAACATGTTAAGGAGGTCAGTGAAAAAAGAGCAAAAATCTATAAGATTTATAAGATGATTCTCCCATTTGTGCGATTTGTGTGCATTCCTGATAAGATATTCTCAAAATTAAGGGTAGGTGCTTCAATATATGTGATTATGGAGAAAGAATGATATGGCTCTCAATGAATTTAATAACATAAACAGGGAATGGCTTGAAGGGAACACATTAAAAAAGATAAAAGAGCATATGGTGCTTCACAAAGGATTTATGGCCATAATAGATAAGACCGCGCAGAGAATCAATAAAGATAAGGTAAAATCCCTGGAGATAGGGTGCAGCACTGCGATAGACTCCTACCTTCTTGCTGAAAAAAACAAAAATATAGAGGCCCATTGCATTGATATCTCGCCGGAATCTATAAAAACTGTCAAGAGAATCGGCAAACATTTCAGATTGGGAGTGTCTGCTGATGTGATGGATGCAGAGAGGATGGATTTCAAGGATGGTTTCTTTGATATTGTTTTCAGTCAGGGGGTCATTGAGCATTTCAGGAATCCTGATAAAGTCATGGGAGAGCAGAAGAGGGTGCTGAAAAAAGGAGGGTTTTTGGTCATAGATGTCCCGCAAAAATACACGTTTTACACGCTAATAAAACACAGACAGATAAGGAAGGGGACGTGGCCCTGGGGCTGGGAGACTGAATATTCAAAAAGACAACTGGTCAGGTTGGGCAAGAGGCACGGGTTGAGGCTAGAAAAGGTCTATGCTTATGGATATGATGGTTATATGGGGTTTCTGAGGCATCCTTTTAAAAAAGTGGCAAAAAGAAATATTTATAAAGGTTCTAAAGTTTTATTTGCCTTATGTAAGGCTTTATACGGCACAATAGGATGGATTTGGGATGCTTTGTGGGGGTTCGTTGAAAGAAATTTTGGCGTATATCTTATGATGTCTATTGTTGCTGTCTTCAGGAAATGAGCCTTACAAGGGGAAGTATCCATGAAATTTAGCAGAGTATTGCTTGTAAATCCAAACTATTCCAATAAATTCTTTGCTAAAGGGAGGGCTGTTCCGCGCGTAGGTCTGGGATATATAGCCCAGGTCCTTGAAGAAAGCAGAATAAAATATGGGGTGTTCGATGTTGATCTTGGGTATTCTTTTAATGATTTAGTGAAGAGAATAAGGGTGTTTAGGCCGGATTTGATCGGCATAAGCATGATGACATTCAGATATAAGCAGATCTATGCTGTTGCGGGCAAATTAAAAAAAATTTTTCCAGATATAAACATTGTTGCAGGCGGACCTCATGTTTCCACATTAAGAGAAAAGGTTTTGGAAGATTGCGCCAGCATTGACTATGCCATTGTCCTTGAAGGCGATGAAACGATCATTGAGCTTTGCAAGGGCAAGAACCTAAAAAAAATAAAGGGGCTCTTATGGAGAAACAGTTATGGCAAAGTGATTTATAATGGTGATAGGCAGTTTATAGAAGATCTTGACAGGATCCCTTTCCCGAAATATGGCAAATTTGAGCTGAATAAGTACGCTACGAAAACAATAGCCATCATCTCATCAAGGGGTTGTCCCTTCAACTGCATCTACTGCCCTGTCCGTGTTGCTATAGGGAGGAAATTCAGGGTAAAGAGCGTGAAAAATGTCCTAAATGAGATCAGATACTGGTACGATAAAGGGTATAGGAACTTTGATTTCATAGATGACAACTTTACCTTAATAAGAGAGAGAGTGGAGAGATTATGCGGACTTATAATGGAAGAAGGACTGAAGGACCTTAAGCTATCATGTCCTAACGGAGTAAGGGCTGACAGGGTTGATAGGGATCTTTTGATCAAGATGAAAAGGGCAGGATTCTGGCATCTTGCGTTTGGTGTTGAAAGCGGAAGCGATAAAATCCTTAAATTGATGAAAAAAGGCGAGGAATTGGAAGTAATTGAAAAGGCCATAAAAGAGGCATGCGGATTGGGATATGATGTGGGTTTATTTTTCATTTTTGGCCTGCCGGGAGAGACTGCAGAAGACATAAACAAGTCAGTAGGCCTGGCTTTGAAGTATCCGGTGAATGACGTGAAGTTCTATCCTGTGCTCCCTTACCCTAATACTGAGCTTTTTGATGATATCGAAGAAAAAGGTTATTTCATAATACCGCCGGAAGAATATCTGAATAGGATCAACCCTGTTGTCAACAATCCTGTTTTTGAGACCCCTGAATTGAGCGTGATGCAGAGAAAGAAGATGTTCGATTATCTAAAAGGGGTGGAGAGGGAGGTATACAACAGGAAAATAAGGCGGAAGTTCAAGAGATTCGGACTTGCGGGCCTGATAGCATCATCCATTGTAAGCTCGAGGCCATTCCAGTATGCATACATAAGAAGCGGACTTTTTAACAGGATTATCTATAAGATAAAAAATAAGGGGTATATGAAAGATGAGTGAGAGCAAGGTTTCAGGGTATACTGCGCAGGTCATGATACTGAATATAATGGGGTTCATATTCGGTTTTGTCGTGCAACTCCTTATCGCATACTATTTCGGAGCCAGCAAAGAGGTCGATGCTTTTGTAATAGCCAATATAATCCCCAATATGATATATGGTTTTACCAATGTCATGCTGATGACTTCGCTGATAGTTGTCCTTACTGATTATAGGATAAGATATGGTGAAAAGAGGGCATGGAGATTCGCAAGCAGCATCTTCAACATTTCATTCCTGGCTTTAAGCATCGCTGCAGCCATGATATTCTTCTTATCGCCTGTTCTTGCAAAGATAATAGCTCCAGGTTTTGATCCAGGAAGGATTGATCTTACTGTCAAGATGATAAGAATCCTGTCGATATTAGTGATATTCAACGGCCTTAGCAGCATCACAACAGGTGTGCTTTATACAAAAAAGCATTTTATTGCTTCCTCTTCGTTCAGGTCCATAATAAACGTGATAACCATATTCTCGGTTGTCTTATTAAGCGTTAAAATGAGGATATTCTCGTGGGCTTTCGGGGTCGTGCTTGGAGCAGGGATAGCCCTGTTAATCCAGATGATAGTCATACTGAAAGACAGAGCAGATTATAACCACCGACTGAGCCTTGATTATAAGGGGATAAAAAAACTGTTGGTCATATCTTACCCCCTAATAATAACCTCATTGTTATTCTATTTCAATAAGTATGTAAGCCAGGCCATAGCATCCACTCAGCAAGAAGGTGATGTTGCGATATTGAACTACGCTTTTTTGATTGTATCATTCCCCGTATCATTTTTTGGGGGCAGCATAGCCACAGCAATATTTCCCTCCTTGACAGAGCACAATGCAAGAAAAAACAAGGAAAACCAGAGGGTTTTACTGACAAGCTCAATCAGCATATTGACGTTCATCCTGCTCCCATTGACGAGCATATTCATCGTGTTGAGGGTCCTTATAATAAAGTTGTTCCTGGAGTATGGCATGTTCAGCAAAGAGATAACAGCAACAACTGCGCCTGTCCTTCTTTTTTACTCTGTAGGGATATTGTTTTTCGGCATAGAGCTTATTACAGGCCAGACATTTTATTCTATCGGTAAGATGAAAATGAGGTCAATCCTGTTGGGTTTAACATTCATAATAAATATTGCGCTTAGTTTCCTGCTTGTAGGCCCATTCTCAATAAAAGGTTTGGCTGCGGCAACAACCATCGCATATATGATCACGGTCCCATTATCAGTATATATCCTCTACAGATGCCTTGACATTGGATTCAAGGAACTGCTTGTTCTTTTGTCTAAGACGATATTGGCTTCAGCGTTTATGGGGGGGGTTATTTTCATGGGTCTTAAACTTTTTTTGACTCTTGGTCTTGATAGCAGGGTTTATGCTGGTGCTGCTTTCATCATGCTTATCGCAATCGGTATTGGGTCATATCTGCTATTTGCAAGAATGATAAGATTAAAAGAGATGTATACTACAAATGAGATAATAAGGAACCTGCTATCCAGGGTGGATATAATCAAGAAAGGTGCAGAAAAAGATGGTTAAACATGTTTTGGGCATAAGCAACCTGATGGATTCAGGGATCACTCTGCTTGAAGGGCAGAAGATAGGCCTCGCCCTGAATGAAGAGAGGCTTGTGAGGAAGAAGAACATAGACGGCATTCCAAGCTTGTCACTAGGGCATGTAAATGAAAAGCCAGATATCATAGCATTGGCAGGAGAGGGATTGAAAGGCAACCCCCACAACTTCAGAAGATTTCTTAGGTTTTCGAGGGGATCTTCACTTGCGAATTATCCCAGGGATTTCTACGAGTTCATATCAAAAAGGAGGGATTCCAGGCTCTACTCAAAAAAACTGGTAGATTATGCCAAAAGAAGGTTCAAGGGTTCAAAAATTTTTCTTACAGATCACCACATGTGCCATGCAGCAGGAGCTCATTTTGCCAGTGGAAACAGGGACAGTATAGTAATAACTTCTGATGGGTGGGGGGATGGAATCTCAAGCGGGGTTTATCACGGGAAAGGCAAGGATATCGCGATGTTGTTCAGTTCTCCGTGCACAGCCTCTTTAGGCAGGTTTTATCTCGATATAACCCGGTTTTTGGGTTTTCGTCCGCATAGGCACGAAGGGAAGATAACAGGATTGGCTGCATACGGCAAAGTCAATGAAAGTCTGCTCAAAAAATTCATGAAGATGGTAAATTTTGATGAAAAAAATGTGAGATTCACATCAGATGTGAAGAGATATTACAGATTCAGTAACCTATTGCAGGATCTTAGGTGGAAATTTATTGTCAAGAAAGATTACAAAGAGAGGTATGACGGGAAAAAGAAGGCAGAGTTCCTTAATATCGGTGATTTTAAGCCCCTCCTCCTAAGATTGCCTGATGAAGACATTGCAGCCACTGCCCAATATTGGGTTGTTGAACTGATGAAAAGATATGTCACTGCAATAGAAGATAATGTGGGGAGAAAAGATATGTGTCTTGCAGGCGGTGTTTTTGCAAATGTTGGGATAAATAAGGCAATCCATGAGATATCATGTAAGAAGATTTTCATATCCCCAAATATGGGTGATGGTGGCCTGAGCATGGGTGCAGCTTTCCTTGCAGCTGCAGAAACGCAGGAGAACCCGAGATTTAAATTTGAGAATGTGTATCTTGGACCTGAATTCTCAGACAATGAGATCGAGGATGACCTTAAGAGGAGCGGGTGTGAGTATCACAAAAATGAAGAGATAGAATATGAGATTGCAGAACTGCTGTCTAAAGGGAAGGTTGTTGCAAGATTCAATGGAAAGATGGAATTCGGGCCCAGGGCATTGGGCAACAGGAGCATACTTTATACACCCATAGACCGTTCAGTGAATGAGTGGCTTAATAAGAGGCTCAAAAGGACAGAATTCATGCCTTTTGCCCCGACGACACTGGGTAGATTCGGGCATAAATGCTATGATAACCTAAAGAACGCAGAAAATGCGGCCAGATTCATGACAATCGCTCTTGATTGCTCCGAGTGGATGAAAGACAGCTGCCCTGCAGCAGTCCATGTAGATGGTACAGCAAGACCTCAGCTTCTTAGGAAGGAAGACAACCCAGATTATTATAAAATAATAAGCGAATTCAATAAGATAACAGGATTGCCTTCTGTAGTTAACACATCGTTTAATATGCATGAAGAACCCATTGTGTGCTCGCCATGGGACGCGATAAGGGCTTTCAAATTAGGGCACCTGGATTATCTTGCCATTGGTAGGTTCATGGTCAAAAACAGGATAAGATCTGAAGGGAGTTGATGGATAAAAAATGAAAAAACAAAAATTATCTGTGGTTATCGCTGTAAAAAATGAAGAAGACAATATGGGAAGGTGTCTTGACAGCGTCCGCTGGGCTGATGAGATAATCATAATAAATAACGGCAGCACAGATAAGACAGCTGAGATATGCAAAAGATATACTAAAAATATCTATTCTTACCCTAAGAAAGCACTTATACCCCAGATACAGAATGAAGGGATAAAAAGAGCGACTAAGGAGTGGGTGATGATTTTAGATGCCGACGTCGTGGTTCCTGCTGCGGCCAAAAGTGAGATACTGGATAAGATAACAAGAGGGAATAACGACGGGTATTATCTCTATCATAAGCATTATTGTTTCGGAAAATTCTTATCACATAACAATACTAATGATATCATGAAGCTTTTTAGGAGAGATAAAGGGAGATTCGAGTGTGAGGCTGCTCACTGCCACATAAAGATAGAGGGAAGGATAGGAAGTATAAACAGCCCCCTGCTGCATTATGCTCACCCAGATATATCGACACAAGTCAAAAAAAGCAATCTCTACTCATCACAGGATGCAGAGATGATATTCAGGACAGGAAAAGGCGGCCTGCTGAATAAGAGAATCAGAAAGATAAATATATACACCTTATTAATAGAGCCGGTTATGTTCACATTTTATATGTATTTTTTTAATAGGCTGTATAAAGAGGGCTTGCGAGGAGTGATATTAAGCATACTGATGGGCAATTATCTGTTCATGGAAAGAGCAAAAGTCCTGGAATTGCAATTCAAGGCAATAAGTTCAAAACAAGGATGAGATGAAGTGAAATGGTTTACGTACTGGGTATAACAAGGCCGTGGGGATTTAACAACGCCGCAGTTTTGCTGAAAGATGGAGAGATAGTTGCAGCTATAGAAGAAGAGAGGCTGAACAGGATAAAATATGCAAAAAACATGCTTCCAAAGATGGCCATTGAACATTGCCTGAAACAAGAAGGCATAAGAATTGAAGATGTTGACAGAATTGCTGTAGGCAGCGATTCCTGCCTGAAGACAGCATCAAAACAGGCGGCTTTGTTATTAAGAAAACCTTGGAACCCCTCGTTCATGCGGCTTCCATTAGAAGGGTATAAAGTTTTTAGAAAATATGGGTTCTTTAAGAGATACAAGAGAAAGATTGATTATATAACCCACCATGATTCGCATTCTGCATCAGCATTCTACTGCTCAGGTTTTGATAAGTCGAACATACTGTCTATCGATGGTATAGGCGAGACCACTTCAACGGCAATAGGGTACGGCGTCAGGGATAAGATGAAACAGGTTGAAGATTATGATTTCACAAACTCCCTTGGTTTGCTCTACTCTTCATTCACGAAGCATCTCGGATTCAGGGAGCACATAGATGAGTGGAAAGTGATGGGATTATCAAGTTACGGCAAGCCTATTTTCCCGATTGACGGCCTGATAAGATTCTCAAAAAAAGGGTATTCGACTGATACTTTCTACAGGTTTTGCGATTACCACAGATCCTTAATCAAATATATAAAAGAAGGCACTAAACTAAGGCTTGATGCCAATTTCACTGAAAGGTTCGGCATAAGGAGGAAGGAAGATGAGAAGATCATAAAAAGGCATACGAATGTGGCTGCTACGTGCCAGACAATATATGAGCAGGCGTTAATAAAACTGGCCACCTTCATCAATGACCTCACCCGGATAAGGTATTTCTCTCTGGCAGGGGGTTGTGCACTTAATTGTGTTGCAAATGGCGCATTGTTAGAACAGGATTTTGTTGATGACATATTTGTCCAACCGGCTGCAAATGATGCAGGAACAGCGCTAGGTGCGGCGATTTTGTCCTCTTTTGGGCTCGGAGTGAAGAAAAAGGCCAGGATGGAACATGTGTATTATGGTCCGCAGTATTCCGATGAAGAGATAAAGAGAACGCTACAAAGGAACAGGCTGAAATTTGATTATTACAAGGATATTGAAGGAAAGGCTGCGGAGCTGCTGGCAAAGGAGAAGCTTGTCGGGTGGTTCCAGGGAAGGATGGAATTCGGGCCAAGGGCACTGGGCAACAGGAGCATACTTGCCACGCCTACAAGGATCAGGATGAGGGACAAAGTGAACATTTCTGTCAAGCATAGGGAGTATTGGAGGCCTTTTGCACCGTCAATGCTCGAAAATGCGGCAGATGAGTATCTCGAAAACGCCCACAAAAGCCCGTTCATGAATCTAAACTTCAGGGTTAAGCAAGAGAAATGGGGGGAGATACCCGCGGTAGTGCATATTGATGGCACTGCAAGGGTGCAGACTGTAAACCGGTCTGCAAATGCCAAGTACTTCAGGCTTATAAGCGAATTTGAAAAAGAGACAGGGATACCCGTATTGCTGAATACCTCGTTCAATGATAATGAAGAGCCGATAGTATGCTCCCCGGAAGACGCTACATTGACTTTCAAGAAGACAGGATTGGATTATCTTGCAATAGGCAATTACCTGGTGAGAAAATGAAGACCAAGATTCTTTTTGTAGATGCGCATGATGCGAAAAAAAGAGTTGAATCAGTTTATCCTCCACTTAATCTTGCATATCTTGCTTCATATCTGAAAAAGAATCTGGGATGCAAAGATTTGTCATTAAAGATAATAACAGAAAGATATGAAAAAGAGATATTATCATTCTCTCCGGACATGATAGGGGTGTCCTGTGTAACACAGAATTATGGCCTTGCCATAGAGATAGCATCCTTTGCGAAAAAAAGAGGAATCCCGGTGATAATAGGGGGAGTGCACATATCAAACCTGCCTGAATCATTGAACAGGAATTTCGATGTAGGGGTGATAGGGGAAGGAGAAAGGACATTATCTGATCTAGTCAGGCTTTTTGAGAAAAAAAGAAGTTTTCCTGAAAATGAATTGTCAAAGATAAAAGGGCTTGTCTTTTTTAATAAGAAAGGGAAGATTATATTCACAGGAGAGCAGGAGCTTATGAAAGATGTTGATGCAATACCATTTCCATGCAGAAGCCTCCTTGATATTGATAAAGAGACTATCTTCATGATGTCATCTCGCGGATGTCCTTATAAATGTTACTTCTGCTCTTCTTCTTCATTCTGGGGAAAGGCCAGATTCCATTCAGCCGATTATGTGGTTGATGAAATCAGGCAGGTGATGAATGATTACTCCCCTAAAAAAATAATATTCTTTGATGACTTGTTTATAGCGGATCTGGGCCGGCTGAGGAAAATAGTCTCAAAGATAGAAAAGTCAGGAATAAATAATAAGGTCACATTCCATGTATCAGCCAGAGCAAATCTGGTGAATGATGAGGTTATATCACTTCTTAAGAGGATGAATGTGAGTGCAGTAAACATCGGTTTTGAGTCAGGATCAGATGAGACACTTAGGTACCTTAAAGGGAGCGCAATTTCGGTCAAAGACAATATAAATGCGATATCCTTGCTGAAGAAGTCGGGAATCTTTATTGCAGGATCATTTGTTATGGGGTGCCCTATTGACAGCAAAAAGACCATAATGGACACATATAGATTCATCAAAAAACACAAGATTAATGATTTTGCAGTGTATGTGCTGACCCCATTTCCTAAGACAAAGGCATGGGATTATGCATTATCAAAGGGGCTTGTCTCAAATGATATGGATTTCTCAAGGCTTTCTATTGATTATGAGGGGGATTATAGGGACAAGATAACTATCTGCCCAAACATGTCAAAAAATGAAATCTACTCGGTTTACAGGAAATTTCTGAGATTGCATACTTTCAGGAGGGTTATGTCTGCAGTTGATATGGCATTCAAAAGGCCAAAAGATTTGATGAAGGCAGTTAATCGAAGGCTCAGGTTTAGGGATATTGGAGGGTATAATTGAGCAGAGGGGGTTGGATTATTGGAATAATTAAATAATCAAACCGGTGCGTGAGAGGAAAAACATCATGAACAAGAAAGATAATAGGAAGAGGAAATCAGTTGCCATAATAATCTTAAATTGGAATGGGTGGAAAGATACAATTGAATGTCTGGAAAGCCTTTTTAAGATAGATTATCCTGATTATGATGTAGTTATTGTAGATAACAACTCAACAAATGGTTCTGTAGACAAGATAAAAGGATATCTTAAAGGAAAAACAGTAGTGAATTCAAAGTATTTCTCATATGACCAGTCAAATAAGCCATTGAAATATATTGAAGTTGATGAAGAGTATATAAAGCCAGGAAAATGGGGGCATAAGGCGGTACGTGAAGGGGTATGCAGTCTTTTCAACGACATTTTTGACAGAAAAGGGAATATTATTATTATAAAGAACAAGCACAATTATGGCTTTGCGGAGGGGAATAATGTCGCAATTGACTTGATATTAAGGATGGGAAAACATGATTATATTAATCTCCTAAACAATGACACAATTGTTGAAAGAGAGTATCTTAAATTCTTGATAGAGTGTTTTGAAAAGAATAAAAGGGTAGGAATGACTGGGCCAAAGATATATTTCTATGATTATGAAGGAAAGGATGCAAAGAATAAGGACAAAGAAGAGGGTAATGATGATATAAGGATATGGTTTGGGGGGGCAAAAAGGGATTATATCAAAGGATCATTCAAGCAGGAAGGATTATGTAAGGAGGATTCCCCAGAATCCAATATCATGAAAGAAGTGCCGTTCATAACCGGCTGCTGCCAGCTTATAAAGAGTGAGGTATTCAGAAAAGTGGGCTTGTATCCCGCAGACTATTATCTTTATTTTGACGATGTAGACTTCTGTCAGAGAGTAGGTGGTAAGTTTAAGATGGTATACTGCCCAAAGAGCGTGATATACCATAAGGTGAGCTCTTCTATAAAAAGCGACCGCCCAAAGCACATATATTATTTTAACAGGGCAAGGCTGATATACCTCATGAAAAACTTCAATCTATCAAACCTTATCCCCCTCATGTTTTTTGCGATGTCAAGGTCTTTTTTAATAACATATTACTTATTTACAAATAAGAGGGATAATCTTACGGCATTGTTCAGGTCATTTTTAATATGGAAAGAGAGGGTAGAATATTGAAGGTATTAAATGCGTGATGATGGATCGACAAGAGATTTTTAAAATGTAAGAGAATTAAAAGTATGAGAATGAAAAAATGAAGATTTGTTTTATCGCCCCGTCATACAACCGGAAAGAATGCGGTGTAGCAGATTATACGGGCATACTTGCAGATAGATTGAGAAACGAAGGCCATGAGACCTCCATAATTGCATCGGATGGCCATGTGGAAGACAGCCGCAGAATAAAAGGGATAAGAATATACCCCTTAGGCAAGAGGTGGGGGTTTAGGGATTATATCAAGATATCGAGGCTGATGAAAGAAATCAAACCAGACATCCTCCATATACAATACCAAAGCTTTAACTGCAATAACAATCCGATGATCAATGCATTGCCTTGGCTATTGAAGTACAGGTTTAAAAAAAACAAGATGAAGATAATTGTGACATTGCATGACCTTAGCGCACCTTTCTTCATGGGCATAAATGCAAGGATTTTCAGAAAGATAGGCCAAGCAATCTGGCTTACGTTAATCATGCTTTATTGCGATTCATTTGCGATGTCGAATGAATATGAATGGATGATTGTAGAGAGGAGCATGCCTGGTTTTTTACATGAAAAGATAAAAAGAAAATTCTATCTAATTCCCATCCCGTCAAGCGTACCTGTGCTAAAAATGAGTGAGAACGATATTAATCTGAAAAGAAGAGAGATGGGGTTCAAGGCAGACGAGAAAGCGGTCATCTTTTTTGGATTTGTCAGGTCAGGCAAGGGAATAGATATCCTTCTTCGCTCGATGGGGGGTATCATCCAAAGAGGGTATAAAGTGAAACTGGTGGTATTAGGGGGGGTGTATGAGAAAGAGTACCATAAGGTGATGTTAAGATTATCTAAACAGATGGGCATATCTAAAAATGTTTTGTGGACAGGTTATAGGTCGCAGAAGGAGACATCTGAAATGCTCCATACGGGTGAGATTTGCGTGATGCCTTATGAAGATGGGGTTGCAACTTATAGAAGCAGTTTTTCCACTGTGGCAGAACATGGCCTTCCGACAATCACTACAAAAGGAAAGATTATACCTAAAGGATTAAAGGATGGATTTAATGTATTATTATTTGAAGCGAAGGATAATGCAACCCTGACAAGATTGATCGTTTCCCTTCTTGATGATGAGAAGATGAGAGAAAATCTTGCCAAAAACATAAAAAGATACTCACATACCTTATCTTGGGAAAACACCATAAGAAGGATTGAGAAGATGTATGGAATGTGTGCAAAGGAAAAATGATTGAACAAATTGCAGTAAAGTTTATGAAATGGGTAATGAGGCTGGGAAGATTATTCAACAGCTCGAAAAACTTATTTGACAAGAAATCTGTGAATAAGATCTTAGTCATAGACACAAATAATCTTGGGGATTTCTTTTTCACAATCCCCTCTATAAAGGCGATAAGAAAGGAATTCCCGAATGCTGACCTAAGAGTGGTTGTCTGGAAAGAGGTAGCGCCCATATCGAAAAAAATGAAGTGGATAGACCAAACTGTCATCTGTGAGAAAAAGAGCATGATAAGAAATGCAGGCCTGATAAATATGCTAAGGAAAGAAAGATTCGACCTTGTGATAAACATGCAGCTCGACATAAGGAAGATCCTTTTAGCCTACATCATAAATGCAAAGTTCTCGATAGGGCATGATATAAGGGAGTTTGGTTTCATGCTGTCAAGATCCGTTCCGCTCAGGCTCAGATACTGGCCAGAGGTGTATCTTGACCTCATCAGGCCGATCACCCAAAAAAATTTGGATAATAACATAACATTTGATATTTACAGGAAGGATTATGATTTTATAGAAAGATATGTCAAGAAGAAAGGGCTTGTAAAAAAAGATTCGCTGGTCGGCATACATCCTGGGGTCGGAGAGTTTATCCCTCAGAAAAGATGGGAAGAGAAAAAATTTGCGGAGTTATGTGACATACTCCAAGAGAAGTACGGACTGAGTGTGCTATTAGTGGGTTCCTCATCTGAAACGGAGATGATAAGGCGCATAAGGGATGCAATGAAGACAAAATGCATAGAGGTATGCGATTTGAGCATAGACAGGCTGCCAGCACTTATAAGCAGATATAAACTATTTGTAGGGGTGGATTCCGCGCCGTTACATATAGCTACAGCGCTCAATGTACCTTCCATAGTTTTATGCGGGCCACAGGACCCAAATATGGTGCTTCCTGCAAGAAAGAACATGATTGTATTAAGAAAAGACGTAAAATGCAATCCATGTTATAAAGAAGAGAAGATAAAGTGCGATGACAACATCTGCATGAAATCCATACAAGTAGGTGAGGTAGTATCGGCCATAAGAAAGATGATATGAGGGAAAGGGTAAGTAAGTATAGATTAGGTGCATTCTTATTTTTTGCACTTGTAGGGCTCATACTGGGTGCTATGTCTTTTTTCTTGCCTTCAGGACTATTCAAGATAATGCTGTTAGTCGTGCTTTCCTGCATAATCCTGGTTCATCTCATGCAAAAAGGGATATTCTATCTTATAACTCTTGCAATATTCTTCAGTATGACGCTGCCAAAAGCAGGTTTTGAATTTAATGATATACCTTTCACAATAGGGAATGTCTTGCTTGCGGCCTCATTCGTGCTGTGGGTAATAAAATTAACAAAAGAGCATGTAATGACGGGCCTGATACGTCTGAAAAAAACGGTGATTGACAAGCCATTCATGCTTTATGTGGTCATGGCATTGATATCAGTTTTCATCTCTCTCTATTTCAATGCCAACCCCTACAACATAATCTTTGAGGCGATAATATTTTTAGGTTATGCTTTTGTGTTCTATCTTATTGTGAACAATATAAAAGATGAGAAACAAATAAGGCTGGTCTTTCTGCTTTTGACAGCATCGGCGTTTCTGGTTTCCATATACGGCATAATGCAATATTTCATAGACCCAAAAAAGATATCTATCCCATTCTTAACATACCCTGCGGATCACCCCTCATTGTATTTATTCCTCGACAGGAACAGGAGAATTTTCTCTACTTTTGTTAACCCAAACCTGCTTGGGAATTATCTTGTGATGTTCATGTTCATACCATTGGGCATTTTTTTAAATGAAAAAAGAGACTCAAGGTACATTTATCTCATTCTTTTTGCAATAACGATGTATTGCCTTTTCCTTACGGGGTCAAGAGGGGCGTTGATTGGTTTTATAGCGGGGATGTTTGTGCTGTTTTTAACTGACGGATTCAATATAAAGAGGGTATTCAAGTATTTATTCGTTGTATTGGTGCTTGTGTCATTGGCCCTTATCATCAGCCCAAGGATCATAGAATTTAACACAAACACTTTCAGCGATTTCTCCATGGGTGTGAGGGTCCAGAATTATAAGAGGATATTTGAGACGATAGAAGAATACCCATTTGGTATGGGGCTCGGCACGTCTTCTGGAATTGATTATCTTTCAGAGATACAGATTATAGAAGTTGGCCCAGGAATGATCTGGCAGACAGGGGTGCACAGCCTTTATGGCTCGATAATCATAAAGATGGGAATCTTTGGCCTTTTGTTCTTTTTATGGATCATGAGAAAGGTTTACTCGTCTTTTTTTGCCGGCCTAGAACCATTAGAAAGAAGGGAGGGACGGTTTTCCTTCTTAAGAGGGTGCCTGATAGGGGCAATAGCGGGCCTTTCAGCAAACCTCATACATTCGTTCATGGAGTTCGCGTGGGTTTTCCCCCACCTAGCTGAAGATTTTTGGATTTTGGTTGGATGCATTGTTGCATTATCAAACATAATAATAAAAGAATCGTCAAAATCAGGTCGGAACAAAAAAAGAGGTCATCTTATCGATAAATAGATTAAAAAGAAGCAAATGAAAAATAATAAAGATAAGAAAAGGAAAAAGAAGATATTATTCATAGAGAATAAATATGAGATATCTGGTGGACAGATGGTGTTGATCAATCTACTTAGGAATATTGACAGATCCATATTCGAGCCATATGTAGTTACGCAAAGGAAAGGTGAATTGTACAATGTGTTAAGGGAGATGGGAGTTAAAGTGATGTTTCTAAGACTGGATTTTCTGCCAGTACAGTATAACCGTTGCCCTTACGTATCCCCTTGGGGGGTATATAAACTGATGAAGTTAATAAAAAAGTATGATATAGACATTGTACATTCGAATAACCTCTACTCAAACAAATATGGGGCTATTGCGGCCAAGATAGCCGGGATCCCTTCTGTATGGACAATACACAACGAATATAAGAAAAATCCAATATTAAGAATGCTTTATAGGATCACAAACAGGGTAATTTTTGTGTCTAAAAGAGTAGGTGTCATATTCCAGGATCCTGAGAATAATAAAGGAAGAGTGATATATAATGGGGCAGATACAAAGAAGTTTTTCAAAAGGCTTCCGAAAAGGGAGGATTATCTAAGATTTGGGATTAAAAAAGGCTCTTTTGTTGTGGGGATGATAGCAAGGATACATCCTTTTAAGGGGTATGAATGCTTATGCAAGAGCATAGCAATAGTATCAAAAAAATACCCTGAAGTTGTCGTCCTTGCCCTTGGAAAGACTGTTGAAGGCAGCAGATATGATATGAGCATAAAGGGGCTCATAAAAAAGCTTGGAATAGAGAAAAATTTCATATTCGGCGGTTTCGAAAAAGATGTAAGTAAAATAATCCCATTATTCTCTATCCTTGTGCTCCCTTCAGTAAAAGGAGAAGGATTTCCCCTTGTGATCCTGGAAGCCCAGGCCATGGGAAAACCTGTGGTCTCTTCAAGGATTGCCGGAGTGCCCGAGATGATTGAGGAAGGAAAAAATGGGTTGATGGTTAAGCCAGGGGATTATAGGGATATTGCAAAAAAGATAATTATACTCATAGAGGATCCGGATCTACGCAAAAAGATTGGTGAAGCAGGGAGAAAAACAGTGAATAGGGATTTCACGCTAAAAAAGACAGTAAGGGAAACTGAAAAACTGTATATTGAGGTTTTGAATGAGTGGAAAAGCAAAAAAAGAGATTAAAACTTGTGGTGCAAATAATATGGGATACGGATTAGAGTATACAAAATGCAACCTATGCGGATCAGGGAGTTATGATATACTCCAAAACCCGGATTCGTTCAGGATTGTAAAATGCAAGAAGTGCGGTTTGATATATGTAAACCCCAGACCGGATCAGAAATATATAAAAGAATTTTATTCGAAGACCTCCAACTATGCCGAATGGCACAAGCAGAAAGAAGGGAGAGAAAAGATGTGGGAGAAGAGGGTAAAAGAGCTGGTCGGGGTTGCAAATGAGAATAATATCCAAAAGGGCAGCATTCTTGATATAGGCTGTGGTATAGGGACTTTTCTTTCTATGATGAAAGACAAAGGTTGGCGATGCTCGGGGACTGAGATATCTGAAATAGCCTTAGATTCCTTAGAACGTGGTATAGATGTGTTTGTTGGTCCCATTGAGAACATGAAACCGAATAAGAGATTCGACATAATAACTATATGGCATGTTCTTGAACATCTTCCTGACCCATTAAAGACCCTTAATAAGGCAAATTCCCTTTTAAAGGATGAGGGGATGATAGTGGTTGCTGTCCCTAATGCAGAAGAGAGGATTTTCCTGTTCCTGAAGACCACCATCAGGATGAAAAGACAGTATCTTTTCTCAAAAGATTCAAAAGAGATACATCTCTATCATTTCTCGCAAAGCAGCCTAAGAAAGATGATGGAGAAAGCAGGTTTTACCATAATAAAAGAAGCAGTTGACACTCCAGGCATAACATTTGCAAGAAGATTTTTTGATGATATTGCAGGATTTGTTTTTAGGATTACTGGGAAAAATATCGGAATTGCGCTTAAGATATATGCAAAAAAACAGTAAAATAATAATAGGGGGATAAAAGATGATAAGGATAGGCATTGATGCAAGAGGGATAAAGGGAAGGATGACTGGCATTGGAAGGTATACTTATAACCTAATAGAGAATATAGCAAAAGAGGATAAAGAGGATGAATATGTCCTTCTTGTTAATGATGAAGTGCAATTGAAGGAATTCACAGTTAAGAATGGGAATTTTAGGATCAGAAAAACATGGGTGAAGCCCATATCGATATTTGAACAGTTTTTCCTCCCTTTCCTGTTACTAAAAGAAAAAATAAGCGTTTTCCATGGCTGCGGAGGAAGCCTGCCTTTGTGGCAGCCAAAAAAGTGTATCATAACTGTGCATGACATAACCGGCTTCAAGATTGATATTAAGAACAGCATATTGGGGATCCCTCTTTTAAAAATTTACATAAAGTTCTTTGTGAAGAATGAGGCAAAGAAAGCCAGGAGGGTCGTTACAGACTCTGAAAGCACTAAAAAAGATATTGTTGACGAACTTGGTATCAAACCTGAAAAGATAAATGTAGTTTATCTTGCTGCTTCAGACCAGTTCAGGGTGATCAGCAAGAAGGCCTCTAAAGAATATGTAAAGAAGAGATTTAACATAAAAAAGCCGTTCATACTGTATCATGGAAACAAAAAACCGCACAAGAATATAATAAAGATAATCCAAGCTTTCAGCAGGTTGGACAGGAAAAAAAGTTATAATCTTGTGATAACGGGAAAAGACGACTCCTCTCATTCTGAAACTGACATGTCCTCCATAAAAAGGGAGGTCAAGAGAAGAGATGTAGATGAGGAAGTGGTATTCACAGGTTATGTCTCCGATGAAGACGCTGTTCACCTTTATAATTCTGCAGAGGTGTTCGTATTCCCGAGTTATTATGAGGGATTCGGGCTGCCTGTGCTTGAAGCGATGAAATGCGGGTGCCCAGTGATCACATCAAACATCTCAAGTCTTCCTGAAGTCGCCGGAAATGCTGGGATCCTTGTGGATCCAGATTCTGTTGAAGATATAAAGAACAGCATAGAGCGCGTATTATCGGATAAAAGCCTAAGAGAAAAGATGCGGAAAAAAGGGATTGCACAATCTAAGAGATTCAGCTGGAAGACTGCTGCAAAAGAGATATTGTCTGTCTACAGGGAGGTAGCCGATGAAAAAGATTGAAGTGTTGCATATAGGCAAGTATTACCATCCTGTAAAAGGGGGCATAGAGAACCATATGATCAACCTATTCAGCAGGATAAAAGATAAGGTTGAACTCAAAGTGATTGTTTCAAATACATGTTGCAGTAAGGAGAGGTCTGTAATTAACGGTGTTGCTATAACCCGATTGTCAAGGATTATTGAGCTGTTCTCAACACCGATAAATCCAAGCCTATTTTGGGAGATAAAGGGATTCAAAGGGGACATAATACACCTGCATCTTCCGAACCCTTTCGCAAATCTCGCATATCTGCTTGCAAACCCCAAGAAAAAATTGGTCATAAAATACCATAGCGACATAATAAAACAAAGATTTCTTCTCAGACTATACTCTCCTTTCCTTAAGATGTTGCTTAGGAAAGCAGACAAGATAATAGCAACATCACCCATTTACGTTGAAAGCTCTCCAATCCTCAAGGGATTCAAGGATAAATGTGTGGTAATACCTTTAGGGGTGGATGTAAGTGGTTTTAAGCTTGATGATGGAAGAAGAAAGATATTGGAGAACATAAAGAAAATGCACAATAAAAGAAAGATTGTGCTTTTTGTAGGCAGGCTTGTCTATTACAAAGGGGTTGAATATCTTATAAAGGCGCACAAAGATGTCGATGCAGACCTGATAATAATAGGAAAAGGCCCTCTTGAGAATGGATTAAAGACTATGACTAAAAAACTTGGGATTGATAAGAAGGTCTTCTTTTATGGGGAAGTTGCTGACCTGGTGCCACTTTATCACGCCTGTGACGTTTTTGTCCTGCCATCTATAGAGAGAAGCGAGGCTTTTGGGATTGTGCAGCTTGAAGCGATGGCTTGCAGCAAGCCTGTTGTTTCTTCAAATCTAAATTCAGGTGTGGTCTATGTCAATATGGACAGAAAAACAGGGATTGTTGTTGAACCAAAAGACAGCAAAGAGCTTTCAGAAGCGATAAACTATCTTATGAAAAACCCGTCTGTGGCAAAAAAGTATGGAAGATTCGCAAAGATGAGGGTAGAGAAAGAGTTCACAAACGAGATCAATGCCAATAAAGTGATAAGGCTATACAACCGACTTTTAGAAAGATGATTTAATCAGTTGTTTCTCCAAAAGATGAGGATATCCTCCAAAGTTGAGATAAATCTTCTCTTGGCCAGCCATCCTGTCGCATGAATGAACTTTGAATTGTCGCCAAGGAGTTCATGAATATCTGCGGGCCTTAACCTGCTATTGTCCTTTTTCACCACTATCCCTTCTGATTTTGAAAGAGAGATCAGCATGTCCAGTATCTCTTTCATAGAATATGACCTGCCTGAACATATATTGTATATCTCGCCTGAGATGCATTTTTTAATCGCAATAGGGTAAGCATGAGTCATGTCTCTGACATCAGAGAAGTCTCTTTTAGCGCTAAGATCGCCCGTATTTATCTCTGCCGCCTGCAGCCCTTTCTCTATCCTAACAATCTGATGCGCGAAGTCAGAGCAGACAAATATCGGCAGCTGCCCCGGCCCAGTATGATTGAAACTCCTTGAGATCACAATATCCATCCCTTTTTTCTTCACATAATCAAGCGCAACTTTTTCCTGCTCGACCCTTGACTTCGCATAAGGGTTCCCGGGGTTCAATGGATGTTTTTCATCGACAGGGAGATATTGCGGCTTCCCATAAACCTCAGCAGATGAAACAATGAGTATTCTTGGGCTTATCCTCGCCCCGATGACTGCATCCAGGAGATTCCTCGTGCCTTCGACATTCACCCTGAAGCATAGCTCAGGATTCTTCCAGCTTTGCGCTACTGAGCTGAATCCTGCAAGATGGAATATCCAGTCAGGCTTAACCTCAGAAATGACCTCGAGCGCCTCTTTCCTGTCAGTTACGTCAAGATGGAAATTCTTGGCTGAGCTTATGGGCTTTCTTATCTCCTGCAGATAAGTGCCGTAAACCTCGACCCCTTCATCAGAAAGTTCCTCTGCAAGATAAGGACCTACGAAGCCGTCAATGCCTGTTATAAGGGCCTTAATCCGGGTTTTAATCTGAGCTTTCATTTTTACCTATCTTCTGCCCTTTGACCCATAAAGCTCTTTCTGCAGCAGTTTCATGTCTGCATCGATCATCTCTTTTACAAGATCCCTGAACATTACCTTCGGCTTCCAGCCAAGCTCTTTTTTTGCCTTTGACGGGTCGCCAAGCAATACATCGACCTCAGCAGGCCTGTAATAAGAAGGATCAATCTTCACTACAGCTTCGCCGGTATCTGTCCTGATATACTCCTCATGGATGCCTTTCTTGCCATTGCTTTTTATGGGGATTCCGGCAACCCTGAATGCCTCTTCCAAGAATTCCCTTACTGAATGATTCTCGCCCGTAGCAAGCACATAATCATCAGGCTTTTCCTTCTGCAGCATGAGCCACATCCCTTCAATATAATCCTTTGCGTGCCCCCAATCCCGCTTTGCATCGAGGTTGCCGAGATAGATGCACTTTGAGATGCCCTCTTTTATCTTCGCAACCTCTATCGTTATCTTCCTTGTGACAAAATTTTCCCCTCTCCTCGGGCTTTCATGGTTGAAAAGGATGCCATTGCAGGCGAACATGCCGTAGCTTTCCCTGTAATTCTTCGTTATCCAGAAAGCATAAAGCTTTGCGATCCCATAGGGGCTTCTCGGGTAGAAAGATGTTGTCTCTTTCTGGGGTATCTCGACTGCCTTGCCATAAAGCTCTGAAGTCGAGGCCTGGTAGAACCTTATCTTCTTTCCGGTCTCTTCCTCAACCCTCCTTATGGCCTCGAGCATCCTCACGACACCGACGCCGTTTGCATCTGCAGTGTATTCCGGGATCTCAAAGCTTATCTTGACATGGCTCTGGGCTGCAAGATTATATATTTCATCAGGCATTGCTTTCCTCAATGCATTGAGTATTGAGCTTGAATCACACAGGTCCCCGTAAACAAGCTTGAAATTAGGATTGCTGTGCAAAGGATCTATCCTTGCCCGTTTCATCTCTGATGTCCTTCTCACAAACCCATATACTTTATATCCTTTTGACAGCAGGAACTCAGTTAGATAGGAGCCATCCTGGCCCGTAACGCCTGTTATTAACGCCGTTTTCATTAATTTTTAACCCCCCTATAACACATCACAGCGGGCTTTTTTATATAAATTTAACTGTAAAAAAATTAACTGTAAAGGTGTCAACGCTTATCAACGCCCGCCAGCAAATATTATGCCGCTGACCGGCATTCAACCATCAACATTCAATCGACAAACCTGTACTTAAGAAGGTAATATATCGCCTTTACGCCATCTCTCCAGCTTATCTTCTTCCCTTCGTCAAATGACCTGCATTTGTAGTGGATCGGGACTTCAATTATGTTGTAGCCTTTTTTCACCACTTTTGCCGTTATCTCGGGTTCCAATTCGAACCTGTTCGCCTTAAGGCCAAGACTTTTTATCACGTCTTTCCTGAAAACCTTGTAGCATGTCTCAACATCAGTTATCCTCTTCATGAACAGCACTGATGCGACAAGACTTATCAGGAGATTGCCAAGATAATAAAGCCTGTATCTCGCCTTGTGTTTTGCCATGAATCTTGAGCCATAGACCACATCAGCCTTGCCCTGCAAGAGAGGCTGAAGCAGCTTATGATAATCATTGAGATCATATTCCATATCAGCATCCTGGATTATTATGAAATCGCCTGTCGCCCTGCTGAAACCTTCCCTCACTGAAGCGCCTTTGCCCCTGTTCTTCTCATTATAGAACACCCTTATGTCTTTGTCCTTTATTTTTTTTAATATCGCCCTTGTCCTGTCTGTTGAGAAATCATCCACGATTATTATCTCTTTCTTTATGCCCCCAAGGTCGACATCCTGCACCCTTCTGATCACTTCGTCTATTGTCTTTTCCTCATTGTATACAGGTATTACTATAGAGAGTTTCATCGAGATTGGGCTGGATGCGGTATTAATAAAGTTAATTGTTTTGGGGCTATGTCCTAAACAAGGGTTGAGCAATATGCATGAAAAACGCAAAAACCTTAAAAACAAGCTCTTAATCCCTGCCTTGTATGCCCTCTTTATTGACAATATCAAGCTTGATCGTAAGTTTCATAGTCACACTGCTTATAACCCCTTATTGGATAAAACGCGCAAAAACCCACGGCCTGGTCGGCCAGGACATGCACAAGCCGGGCAGTAAGATAGCTGAACTCGGCGGGTTAGCAGTCATCTGCGGTTTTCTTGCAGGCCTTCTTTACTATATTGCGATCGATGTCTTCGTCTATGGGAATGCGTCCTACTCAAAATACATCCTTGCAGGCATCTGTTCTGTGCTCATTGCAACGATCATAGGGCTGACAGATGATATACTTGGCTGGAAGATAGGATTGAGGCAATACCAGAAGGTCATCCTTACGGCAGCGATAGTCTTTCCCATGATGGTGATAAACTCAGGCCATTCTGTGATAACGATCCCTTTTTTGGGAAGATATGATATAGGATTATTATATCCCCTGATTCTTTTGCCCATAGGGATCATCGGCGCATCGAATGCATTCAATATGATCGCAGGATACAACGGCCTTGAGGCAGGCCTTGGCATAATCATACTTTCAACTTTGGGGTACCTATCCTGGGCAAACCATATGGGCTGGGTAGCTGTGATGGCATTCTGCATGGTTGCTGCGCTGCTCGCTTTCCTCATATTCAACATGTATCCTGCAAGCGTTTTCCCTGGGGACACGATGACTTATTCGGTGGGGACATTGATAGCCATCATCGCCATACTGGGGAATATCGAGAAATTTGCCTTGGTGCTTTTCATACCTTATTTCATCGAGCTTGCCCTGAAGGCAAGAGGAAGGATGCAGAAAGAGAGTTTTGCGAAGGTGATGAGCGAAGGGACATTGGCAAAGCCATACAAACAATATTATGGGATAGAGCATATCGCAATCGATCTCGCTGCAAAAATAAAAGGCAGGGCTTATGAGTATGATGTTGTTCTTGCAATATGGGGATTTGAATTATTTCTTGCAGCGATCATACTGCTGAACATGCGTTATTTCGTTTTTTAGTAGTGTTTTAGACCAAGATTTCTCAGTTATGCTGCTGTATCCCGATCAATACAAAAGGAATCTCAGCAGGCTCGGCTTTGCTGCCAGCACATTGAACCCGAACTTAGCGACAAAATCCATGTCCCCTTTCTCCTGCATTATGTTCTTTATCTTCTCGTCGCAAAGGTCTTCTATGAGCTCTGATCTCCTCGCATCGCCCATGGCATTAAGCTTTTTCCTTATCAATGAATGCAGCCAAAGGTTCCTCCTTATCCCCCTTATCCTGCTCTCATAATCGAATTTTCCCGTTGAGATCGCATCTGCAAGGCCCTGCGCAGCAAGCATGCCGTTGACAACGCCTCCTCCTGATGTGGCTTTTACCTGCAGAGCTGCATCGCCAACCAAAAAGATGTTTTTCTGCCTGTTCTGCAGAGGCATCTTGTTGTAGACCGGGATCAATCCCCCGGATCTCCTTTCAGCCAAAAAATGCCCGAACTTGTCTTTCAGGAATCTGTTGAGATGTTCTGCTGTGTTTGAATATGATGCTAATCCTGCTTTAGCTCTCTCTTCATCTATCGGGACAACCCACGCGAAAAAGCCGTCAGAATACCTCTTATCAAGATAGACATAGACAGGGGATTTATCGAAGAAAGGTTCTTTTGCTTTCAGGATCATCTGGGCGCCAGTCCAGAACTTTCTGTCACCATATAACGACGAGTTTTTTGCGACTTTTGATGCAGGACCATCAGCTCCGACAAGCAATGTGCTTTGCAGATATTTCGCTTTATGGCCGAAGTTAAGACCTATTTTAAGGCCTTTTTGCCGGGTTTGGGGATTTAGCTTATGGTCTATGTAACTATGGCCTAAAAGCAGTTTAGAGCCCTTGTTTTCGGCCTTTTCAGCTATTGCCTTGTCGAACTTCGAACGGTCAAAGACATAGGCCTTGAAATCATGTGTTTTTACCTCAAAACTTGCCTTGCCGCAGCTTATCACTGCCCCATTGACCTTGTTCATTGCAGCTTTTTTCAGCAATGACGGCTCAATTATGCCTTCGATATTCCTGCTTATAAGGCCTGTGCATTGCTCTGGCCTGCCTATCTCAGGATGTTCTTCTACTATCGTATTCTCAATGTTGTTCTTTGACAGAAGGTAGCCTAGATAAGAGCCGATGGGCCCTGCGCCGATTATGGAAATCATAACTCTTTCCTCTTCTCAGCAATCTCATACTCTTCCTTATTGCCTATGCTGTGCCATTCGGCTTTAGGATTAAAACCGCAGAGCTTTTCTTTTGAAGCAATCAAAGGGAAAACGTCCCTTTCGAGACTTATCTTCACCCTGTCCTGCATCAATGAAAGGACCTCGGGCTCAAAAAGATAGTTGCCAGTGCTGATAAGGTTGCTCGGAGCCTCTTCAGGCTTGGGCTTCTCTACAAACCTGAGAATCTTGTCATCCCTAAGCTCTGCAACTCCCTTTATGCTGACATCGCCTGTCTCTGAGAGCGCGATTGAGACAAGAGCATTATTTTCTTTATGCAATCCTTGGAATCCGGCCATGCCTTCTTTTCCCAGCTTGAGTATGTCATCACCATTCAGCACCATGAATGTGCTCTTGAATTCTTTCTTGTCGATAAGATTCATCCATCCTCCTGTGCCCAGGGGCTCGTTCTCGACAACATAGCTTATCTTAACGCCGAATCTTGAGCCATCGCCGAAATATGCCTTCACTTTTTCTGCGTGATGGCCTATTGAAAGAACTATCTCGTTTATGCCCATGCGTTTGAGGTTTTCAATATTATGCTCTGTAAGCGTCTTCCCTTTCAGCATGACAAGAGCTTTGGGTATCTGGTCATCAGTGAGGTGCCTCATCCTCGTCCCTAAACCCCCCACCAATATGACTGCTTTCGTGATTTTTGGCATAATAAATCAAGAAAATGAGAGGGTATAAAAATTTAACTGATTGGTTATTAGAGGGAAATCATGAAGGGAATGAATGCAGAATGAAACCGGAATAAATGCGTCCAGGGTGATTGAAAGTGATGATTGAAAAAAATTGGACAACAGAATGATAAGGAAGGATAAGAAAAAATTAATAAAAAAGCAAGAAAAAAAAGTAAAAATAAAAATTTAGTAGTAGGTCTGGCCTGTTACTTCGCCTTCCTCTTCCTCGTCCTCATCGCTTCCTTTCATCTTGTTGAAAGCTATGATCAATCCGAGGATCACGAGCAATACGATCAGTATGATCAAGCCGATCTCAAGGCCTTTCTTGACTGAGTCCCAGCCGCTTGCCTGTGTCTTGCCTTCCACGACATTAGCGTTCAATGGTATCTGCTTCAAAACCTGGTTGTTTGAGCTGACATCCACGCTGAATGTGTATGCGCCGACCTGTGCTGTTTCTCTCGCTGTCAAGTAGACATACACTGTCTCTGTCTCTCCGCCATTCACAACGACCAGTGTGCTTGGTGACACCCTGACTTCTGCGAATGTGTCGGTTCCTGCGACAGATATCTTATATGTCTTTGAGTTTGAGCCTTCATTGCTTATTGTCAGCGGATATATTGAGCCGCCCTCGCCTCTTGTAAGGTCCTGGGCCTGTGAGCCTACTGTTATTGTAGTCTTGTCTGTTACTGGCTGTGGCTGCTGGCCATTGTCAGTACCATCAGTTCCATCGCTGTCGCTTCCGTCTCCCTCAACATCAATCTGCATTGATTCCTTGACGGTCTTGAAGCCTTCGTCATACTCAACTTCCACCTTGACATCATAACTTCCTGATTTTGCATCTGAAGGTATCCTGATGTAAAGCTCTTCTGTGCTCACAGAATCTTCAGACTCTATGTCGTCGATATAGTCTACAGCTGAAACGCCTAGTTCAGGTATTGATACCTTCACCTTGACTGATTCCTCTGTGTTCTGACCGACATTCCTTATCCTTGCGACAGCAAGCAAAGCTCTTCCTGCTTTAACGCTGTCCTGCGGATTCAGAGTGACATCTTTTATGATCATTGAGTGCTTCTGGGTGTCAATTTTTAGGAGGTAGTTATATACTTTGACAGCGCCAGTTCTTCCAGCAACGCTTACTCTCAGGTCATAATTGTCCTGGTCCATTATGTCCGGAAGCTGAAGTGTGAGTGTCTTTATGTAGAGTGTCTGGTTGCTTGCATCGAATGTCTCAGACTGATCATCAATCTGGTAGTGGTCGTCACCGAATATCTCTGCTTCGATAGCCACTCCTTCAACATCCTGTGATGCCATCATCTCAACCTTGACCTCAATCTCCTGGTCTCTCTCTACGCTGAGCCTTACCTCATCTCCGTTCTCAACCAAGTCATCATTGATCTTGACCCATATAACGTCAAGACCCGGCTGAGTACCCTGGTTAAGGACATCTTCCTGGTCATTTCTTGTAAAGTTGCCGTCTGTCCTTGCCTCATATTCTATGGCGCTGACGGCTGTTGCAGCCAAAAGCACCGCTAGAATAGCGAAAACGACAAACGCTGCTCTAATTTTTCCTTTAAACATTTTTTCTACCTCCTGATATTAGGTTCAACATAATTTTTGTGTCTTCTTAAGCGATTTTTGTTATGCTAAAATCGATTTATCCCCGAACCAAAGTAACTCTTTTCCCTTTGGTAATCGCAACTGGTATTTAAATCTTTCGCTTTTTTTAGCATACAAGAGTAGTTAATTTGTTTTACCATTAGTAAGTTACTATTTAGCTTTGGGGGTTTTTTACAGGTTTTAATGGACCTGATAAAACCCTTATTAAGCCAGATTTAAGGCTTATAATGGCTTATACAAGCGTAACTACCCTATACTTCACCCTTTTTATATCATCATTTGCGACTGTGATCCTTACGTCATATTCTCCCTTCACTGCATCATCGGGAATATCCATATAAACGCGCTTTGTAGTGTGTTCGCCTGCAGCAAGGTTGAATGGGCCTATTGTCCTCCATATTCCAAGGTCCTCTATGTAAACGCTCAGCTTCAATGAGACAAGGGTGTAAGATGCGAGGTTCTCTATATAGACTGTTATCTCTACCTCATCTCCTGCCTTTGCAATCTCCTGCTCATAGCCTGAGTTTGTCGTGCTGTGGATGTCAATATGGCCTATATACAATATCTGCTCTGGGTCTAGTACCTCTGGGATCTCGTTTGGGCCGCCGCTTGAGCTGCCATCACCCTCATCATTATCATCTGCGTTCTGGCAATCCGGGTCAGCCATGTCCACAAGTCCGTCGCCGTCATTGTCAATGCCGTCTGAGCATTGCGGCTGTGTGACAATATCTGTCTCATTATCATCATTTGCATCTGAGCATCCTGGATCGTTCGGATAATCTATCCTGCTGTCTCCATCATTATCAACGCCATCATTGCACTGGTAGACTGGTGTTGAACCTGTTATTGTGAATGTCCAGTTCTCAGGTGCGAAAGCTGAATTGACGCCGTCGCTGCATCTCACGTTCCAGATGTATGTCCCGTCAGGTATGTCCTGCCCGTACATTGTCCCGAAAAATCCGTTCAATGTCAGCAGGCTCTGCTCTGGCTGGAATGTCCCGCTTATGTTAGTGTAAAGCGTGCAGTTCAGCCATGATGCTGAATCGTCAAATACCCCATACATGAATGGTAGGTCTGTCTCGTTCGTTATCATCCCGTTGAATGGATAGAAAAGCACCACGAATGGCTCTTCATTTGTCTGGTTGCCTCCATCTGTCTCATTATTGTCAATAGGATTTACGCATCCTGGGTCAAGAGGATAATCGATCAGTCCGTCGCCGTCATTGTCAATGCCGTCTGAGCATTCAGGATATATTATTATCACATCTGTCTCATTATCGTCTGATATGCTAATGCATCCCGGGTCTGATGGGAAATCTGTAAGATTATCGCCGTCATTATCGAAGTTGTCTGAGCATTCAGGCAATGTGTCGTTCTCGTCATCATCAAAAGGATTGTAGCTGCCAGTGTCATAACATCCAGGGTCATTTGCATCTATCAGTGTGTCGCCGTCATTGTCTGCGCTGTCGCTGCATTCATAGCTTGGTGCAGACCTATTAACGATGAGATAGAACCTGAACTGATCGTCCTGCGCGCAGCCATAGCTGTCTACGCCTTCGACATCAACGCTGATATTATATAACCCTTCCGAGAGCGTTGAAGGTATATCGAAATCCTGTCCCTCAACATATGTCGAGAACGGAAGTATGTGCACTATCGAGGAGCTTTCAGTGAAGCTGTCTCCGCTCTGGTTTGTCATCATTGTTGTGTAATTGACATTCCGTATCGTGCTTGCTCCCGTGTTTGTGAAATAGTCATCAAAAGGCAAGTATCCCATTGCAAGGTAATTGTTGTTCATGGGATATGCAAATCCTTCGAATATCTCAAGTGTTCCGATATCGATCCTTGTGATGTTAAGGTGATTCGTGCAGGGGACAGTATCAGTCTCGTCATCGTCAGTCGCATTAACGCATCCAGGGTCTGATGGGAAATCCACAAGGCCGTCTGCGTCATTGTCTATTCCGTCGCTGCATTCTGGGAGAGGGGTCTGTGAGGTGTTGACAATGAGGAAAAACCTGAATGAATCCCCGTAACTGCATCCGTTCGAATCGATGCCGTGTGCAAGATAAAACACCTCATATCTTCCATCATGGATGTCTGTAAGATTGAAATCCCTGCTGTCAAGGATAGTTGAGTGGGGGTCTATGTCTGACAAAAAGTATGTGTACCCATATCCCCATGTGTTATTTGTCGTGCTAAAAAGACCGATACTGTAGTTAGTGTAAAGTATCGTTGAATCGCCCGTATTTGTCAAAAAATTGTCAAAATCAAGATATCCTGCCGCTATTTCTGCATTTGAGAGGGAATAGTTCATGAAGTTGTATCTCCTCTCTCCGTTCATGTATACGCTGCTTATGTTAAGGTTCTCGCCGCAGACATCCTGATTTGTCTCGTCATCGTCAGTCACATTAACGCATCCTGGGTCTGATGGGAAATCCACAAGGCCGTCTGCGTCATTGTCTATTCCGTCTGAGCATTCTGGCACGTCAGGCAATGATGTGTTTACTGTGAATGTCCAGTTCTCTGGGGCGAAAGCTGAATTGACGCCGTCGCTGCATTGCACATTCCAGATATAGCTTCCGTCCTGTGCGAATGCCATGAAAAAGTCTGCTGTGTTGTTGATTGTGTATTGTGATATATCTGCCCTGAATGTCCCGCTCATGTTCGTATAAAGCGTGCAATACAATGGGGATGCTGAATCATCTGTCACATTGTATGTGAATACTATATTATCATCATTGGTCATCATTGTCCCGTTCGGCGGGCTTACAAGCGTCACAACAGGCGGCTGATTGACTACAGGCTGTTCTGTGACAGTGATCATTGCAGAATCTGCTCCTGTCCTACCCTGGCTGTCTGTGACAGTGCATGTTGCATTGTAATTTCCTTCCATATAACCCCTGACGATATACTGCTGCCAGTTGGTCCCGCTGGCGCCTATTAAGACTACGCTTGGTCCCTGGCCGTCATCTGAATCGAAATTGAATGAGTACGGCTGCGTGCCGTTTGTTACTGAGCATGTGAATGTCACGTCCAATGGCTCTGTTCCTGAGACTGGGTTTGCTGAAAGGTCTACGCCCAATGTGCCCGGAGAAGGCTGCTCTACCGTAAAATATACCGTCTGCAGCTGTGTCAGCTGGTTGCTGCACTGGTTGTCTGTCACTGTTGTCTCTATCTCTGCCCTGTAAGTGCCTGGCTGCAGAGCAAAGCTATCGCTCGTTATGCTGCCGGAAGCGTCCATGTAGATGTTAAGGGGGAATGACTGTGTGAAAACAACAACATTGTTGCTGTCGTATGCCCTGAATGTCGCCTGGACTTCAGATGAATAGAATTCAGCTGCATACTGCGGCAGGACATAGCCTACATAATTGTGCGGATCAAAAAATGCGCTCTGCACATTCGCCCTCAATGTCACATCTGCGCCATCTGCATCAGGTGTTATTATATCATTGAAGCCGTTTATTATTGATTTGCAGTTTGCTATCTTGTTGAAGTTTATGTCGAATGTTGTTGCCCCATTGCCGTGCCATGTCGCAACGCCCTCCTGCGGCGCAAAGCCGTGCGCAAAATAATATGCTGCATACCCATAAGGAGTGATAAGGTTTGTAGGATATACTATCGCTGCCTGTGAGCTTGAGCCTGAGTTTCCAGAGCCTGGCAATGGTGTTGCAAGATTCAGGATATTGCATCCTGCATCCAGGCATGGATAGACAAGAGAATCAACATTTGCCAATGGCTGCACTGTCTGTATGTCCCTAAAGGTATAGGTCACCGTGACAGAAGCTGCTGCTGCTGAAGCTATCAAAAACATGAATATCGCCGATATCAGATAAAATTTTTTCATTTTTGCATCTACCTTCATTCGCCTTTTTCCCCGCCTTTTTTTCAGAAAAATTTGGAATTTAAAAATAAAAAATTTTGGATGTAATCATATCATATAATCTACTGGACGCCGCCTATTCCTGGGAGTGATCCCTGGCCGCCATCCTTGCCTACAGTAGTTATTATGTGGACTATGGTGTCTCCGCCCTGTGCTGCTCCCTGCGCATAAGCTATTGGTGCTGTTATTGCTGCTGAACTAAGTGCGCCTGCTGCATATGCTGTTGAGTTAGGCATTGGGTCGACATGCACCCTGTGTGTGAATGATCCGGCTCCGACATTATTACCATTAACTTCGTGTGAAACATCAGTTATCATCAGGTAATCATTCTGGTGATTGTTGACCCTTCTTCCGCCAAGATAAGTGCTGTTATGGCCTGCGACCTCTAAGCCGCCGACTGTTTCGTATTTCTTATTGTGGAATCTCATCTCATCAGGATGGTTGCTCTCTGTCCCATTTATGCCGTTATTGCCGTCCAATACTATCTGTGCTCCATGTTGGCCGTCCTGCTTCCTGACAGCAGTATATCTCTCCCATTCATGGTCTTCTGGCAATAACAGGTTTTTTACCCTGCTTGGAATTGTCTCTCTGCCATATACGGGCTGCTCATTCGCATGCAATACCCTTGTCTGAGTGTCATAACCCTGCTGCGCTGCAGCTTCTGACGGGCCTACTCCAACATGATCGCCTGAATAGACGACTGTGCCGTCGCGATTCAGTGTTTTGCCCGGGTGATGCCCCTGCAGCTTTTCCCATCCGCCATCAACAGTATATTCAATCAGTGATTGCGTTGTAGGGTCATGCGGGTTGCTTACAGGTTTGAAAGTTTTATGTTCACCGGGTTCCTCTATCACAGGTGTTACAGGATCTTGCTTAACAGGAGGAACGTGTCCTCTGTGGGGGTGGCCGCTATATCTTGCGAATATGTGCTCCATGTCTCCGTCCTCAATGCTGTGCGTTTCCCTGTCATAAGTATTCCCCCTGTCCAAGAAGGATACTTCTGCGACAAGCCTGCCGTTCCTTACTCCACCCATTATCTTTGAAGAGTCAACTACATTAATCTCATTTCCATCTGCATCAACCATCACTGTCCCATAACCATCGTTATCAACATCCACTACCGCTATAGGTGCTTTGTGGTTCCTGTCGAATATCCTGATGACCATATCATCATTGCATAGCTGGTAATCTATCTTCTGCTCCAGCTCCATGAGTTTCTTGTCATGATCATTGTCAAAGTCGATGTTTATGTGGAATTTCAGATTGTCTCCGTCCCTGACAAAACCAAGGCCCCCTCTTGTGAGCGGATGGACTATTGTCTGGTCCCTGCCGAATTCGTAAGTATGGGCAAGCAGGATGTCATTAAGATATCCCTGTGCTTCAACCTCATTTATGCCTTCTGAATTAGTATTGAAATCAAACAGGTGCGAATATCTATGCTGATCATCAGGCAAAGCTGCAAAATCAAACTCTGGCTGGCTTACTGCTTTATTGTGACCGCTGCTTTTTGCATCTGCATTGGCAAGTATCCCCCATAATCTTGTGCCTGCATCCTTCTCAACAAATGAAGTGAATGGAGATTCGTATGCTGGTGTTGCTGGTGCAGCGGGTGTTGCTGGTGCTGTTACAGGGTATATTGTTGGTGCTGGTGTTCCTGGTGCTGTTGCTTCTGGTGTTGCTGGGGTTGTTTCTGGTGTTCCTGGTGCAGCAGATGCTGTAGCCGGATCCAATGCATGGTGCATCACAACTGCAGCTGAATATAAGGCATGATCTGCTATTTCCAAAACGCTTGGCAGCATCCCTGCTGTCGCGCTTGCAGCATACAATGCAGTGTTCAGTGTCTGGAGATCTTTTGCCGTATTAATCCTTGATCTTGTGCCTTCGCCGAATTTTCCTTCCCTTATCTCTTTAATCCCCTTATAGGATTCTCCTGCTGTCGCTCCGCTCACTGCTGCCCTCATCAATGGGGCGATTGCAGCCGATATGTCTCCTGCCGCAGCGGATATGGCAGCATTTGCTATGAAATAAGCTGCTGTCCCGAATGTAGAATATGTCCCTGCATGGAAATCCGTGATTATTTTCTTAAGCGCATCTCCCTCATAGGTCTTGCCGCCCAGTGTAACTGATTTTCCTTCATATTGTTCCAATATGCCCTTCAGATCAGAGCTTTTCCCCGAAAGATGTCTTGTCAGCCTGTCTGCATTCTTGAATGCATACAATATTCCTGCTATTGACAGCGGATTTACGAATGCTGCAGAGCCGTATGTCAGTCTGCTCAAGAAATTCACTGCAGCGCCGAAATCAGAGCTTACCTGCGATTTATTCACTCCTTCTTTCTGGCCATACTGTAATGTTGCTATCCCCAGATTTATATTCTTCTTATAATCATCATCCACCCTTAATTCCGATCTCTTCAGGCCCGGATTCAATTTCATTGCAGCAGTCCTTGCCCTGATCCTGTTGACTGCTCCGGGTATTGAATTTATTGTTGCCCTTATCTCTTCTACAGAAGCATTATTCCTTGCAAGATCCTCAACAGAGGAGATTGCTGTTTCATCTCTCTGCAAAGATTGATAAAGTGATTTTGCCGCTTTAGGCACATTGACAGATTCAAGGAACATATTGCCTATGCTCTTCATCTCATCGACCAATGTCTTTCCGATTTTTATCGCAGAACTCTGTTCCCCGAACTGCTCTCCGACATATTCCCTTCCTTCAGGCATATAAGCTGTGAATGGGGCTTTGCTGAATTCACGGGCTTTTTTGAGCTGGATAGCATTTGCTGCAGCACTGGCACCGGCAGTCGCCACCAATAGATCTATTCCCTTTAATTCTCTGAAATTTTTGGCCATTTTTTTTACCTCGAGTATAACCTCATATTACTCTTTTATTTTTGCTTGTTTTTGACTTTAAAGTTGTTTATTGACGTTTAAACGCATTTTTACGACTTTAATTTCAACCCAAAAGATAAGGCTAAAACTGTTATTTACCATCTGTAAGTAACAACCAATATATAAAGCTTTTGTTTTTTGTTATTGAACAGTAGAGAATATTAATTGTATAGTAAATAGAGATATAAAAAGGTATGTTTCAGTGCCAATTGGACATGCAAAGGCATACGCTCTATCCTTCGGCTCTGTCCTTCAAAAGCTTTATATACAGATGGTTTTTTTACATAATCGGGTGTTTGATGAGCAAAAAAGAAGACGATCTTGCAATAGATTTCAGCGGGATAGGCAGGAAGATTGGCTCCCTGTTCAAGGCAGGAAGCAAGACAGAAAGCAGAGTGCGCAAGGAAAAACCTTCTCATAATGAACCGCATGCAGGACCCCACGAAACACATGCAAAAAAATCAGATGATGAGATCTCTCTGGACCTCAGGAAAGCAGGCAGTTTCATAGTCAAGCACAGGACAGTATTCCTCTTATTGATCCCCTTGTTCATAGCGATATTCTTCAGGGCTTATCCAATCTATCTTCCAATAACAGATGAATGGGCAAAAAGTTCTGTTGACAGGTATTACAAGGCGCAGATAACAGACCAGATAAACCAGCAGTATCCTAATCTCCCTGCAGAGAACAAAGAGGTCATAGCCAATGAGAATCTTGAGAAGCTGATAACAGAGCGTAAAGATGTCTACCGGCAGCAGATAAGCCAGGTCTCGCAGACATTCAAGGCGCAGTTCCAGGACGAGACAGGGCAGACATACATACTTGATATCGACCCATGGCATTGGTACAGATACACGAAAAACATAGTCGATCATGGATACCCCGGGGATTATATAAGGGAAGATGGGGTGATGATGGACAACCATATGGTCGCTCCATTGGGCAATAAGGTAGGAAAGGAATTGCACCCTTATTTCGGGGCTTACCTGCATATGTTCCTCAGGCTCTTCAACAGCAACATAAGCGTGATGACATCATTCTTCATGCTGCCTCTTGTTCTTTCCATCATAATGGTCATACCTGCATTCTTCATAGGCAGGAAGATAGGCGGCGATCTTGGAGGATTATTCACAAGCATACTGCTTGCAACTAACCCTTCCCTGCTTGCAAGGACCACTGCAGGAGTCCCTGATACTGACGCTTACACGATACTTTTCCCGCTGATAATAGTATGGCTTTTCTATGAGGCTCTTGATTCGACAGAAAGGAAAAATGCGATCATATATTCGGTCATAGCTGCGTTTTTCGTCGCAGTCTTCAGCGCAACATGGTACGGCTGGTGGTACATATTCGATTTCCTGATAGGCGTGACAGTGATATACCTCATCTATCTCGTGCTTGTGCAGAAAGAAAGCCTGAAAGACGCGCTGGACATACAGGGAAAGAAGAATGTCATATTCCTTTCGCTCGTGTGCTTTTTCGTCTGCTCGATGGTATTGGTGCCGATCTTCACGACAACATCGAATTTCAGCAGCGTATTCACACAGCCGATAAGTTTCATATCAATAAAGCAGTCTGCAAACCCATCATTGTGGCCTAATGTCTTCACAACAGTCGCTGAGCTCAATGAGGCGTCATTAAGCCAGGTGATCCAGAGCCTTGGGGGAAAGATGCTTTTTGCGATAAGTCTGCTGGGCATCTTACTGATATTGGTGACAAAGAATGAAGGCAAGTCTAATGCAAAATATGCCACCCTTCTTGTGATATGGTTCCTGGCGACGATATACGCGAGCACAAAAGGGATAAGATTCGTCAACCTGCTTGTGCCCGCATTCTCGCTTGCAGTAGGCGCAGCAGTAGGCATCTCTTTCAGATACCTGTCAAGATGGATAGTGAATGAGCTCAATGTGAACAAGATGATATGCAATTTCGTGCTTGCGCTATTGATGATCATGATCCTCATAGTGCCGATAAAGACCGCCCAGGCAACGGCAAAAGGCCAGGTGCCTCTGATAAGCGATGGATGGTATAATGCATTGACGAAGATAAGGACGAACTCTACGCAGGATGCCATAGTGAACAGCTGGTGGGATTTCGGGCACTGGTTCAAGGCTGTAACTGACAGGGCCGTCACTTTTGACGGGGCTTCACAGAACAGGCCGCAGGCACATTGGGTCGGCCATGTGCTGCTGACTGATAATGAAGACCAGGCGATAGGCATACTCAGGATGCTTGACTGCGGCGCAAACACCGCTTTTGATGTCCTGAACAACCAGACGAATAACATGCACCTGTCAATAGACATAGTGTATTCAGTAATCGTGCTTGACAAGGAGGATGCAAGGGCTGTCCTTGAGAAAAACGGCATCCCTGAAGACAAGATCGAAGAGGTCCTGAAATACACCCACTGCAGCCCTCCTGAAGATTATTTCATAACGAGCGAGGACATGGTCGGAAAGGCAGGGGTATGGGCTCATTTCGGCTCATGGGATTTTGAGAAGGCGAAGATATGGACTGAGTTCAGGAAGAAAAGCTCAGAAGAGGCCGTCGCTCTGATGATGAAGGAATTCAATTACTCAGAAGAGAAGGCCCAGAACACATATTATGAGGTTCAGAGCATAACTGACGAGAAAGAGGCGAACAACTGGATAAGCCCATGGCCAGGATATGCAGGAGTGACATCATGCCAGCAGATCAAATCCAACAACGGCTCCATACAATGCGTGTTCAACATAGGCAACCAGATGGCTCCTTTCCAGGTCGACATCGAGAGGATGGAAGCATCGATAGAGACCACGACAGGCCAGGTGCGCCCAAGCTCGATGGTCTATGTCGACAAGAACGATAATTTTGTCGAGAAGAAGTATGCCAACAATACGCTGCCTTATTCGCTTGGCATAGTGAAGAAAGGAGATGGTTACCAGGCGATAATGATGTCTCCTCAGCTCGCAGCGAGCATGTTCACAAGGCTGTTCTATTTCGACGGCGCAGGGCTGAAGCATTTCGACAAGTTCGACCATGAGGTTGATATCTCAGGCCAGAACATAATCGTGTGGAAGGTAGATTGGGAAGGGAAGAAGTAAGTATATCTTTATTGATGTTCAGATATTCCGCCTGTTTTTTTCGCCTGCATAGCAGCAAAGGTGTAAAAAAAATCAGATAGGTCCCCATATTGATATTCTTGTATTGGATTTAAAACAAAAGATCCGTCTTTTTTGAGAGTCTCACAAAGTCTTCTTAAATGTGAACTATCTTCTGCTCCTTCGCTCAATACGGTGATCATCCCTGTATCTGACAAAAATTTATTGGCCATCTTGAAAATACCTACCCAGTTATCAAAACCGCAAAAATCAGGAAAATTTACATGGACAAAGTCGTATGCCTTTGTTCCATTTCCCTTGAAATCTAAACCCAATGACCAGGGTTTTTTTGTTGAAGCGTCGCCATCATATTCCCCTCTTGCCTGAAAATCATAGTCATTAATTGAACGACTTGTTGGGTGCCCATATTCTATGTCGCAACCTACTACAGCAATATTGCTCCTATCTAAGCCATATCTTAATTTGTGGAACCCTCTGATGATTGACCCTTCAAGAGTAAAATCCCTACAGCCTACTGCCATTGCTAACACTCTCTCTCGGGGTTTATAACCTTCTGGTATGCCATTATTAAGAATGTATAGGATCGATTCTTCTAAGAGGTTAGTTTTACCAACAAATTCTCCCATGTGGTCCATGTCAGCATGATTAAATGTTTTAATGGCCATAATCTGCAGAAGAACGGGGCTATTATTTAAACTTTACTGATTTGTCACTACTATCCAATAATCCTAAAACGAAATATTTAAATAGTGTGCGTTCATTTTGACTAAGATATGGCACAATTCAAAGTGACTGATAAGGACATAAGATCATTGGAGGACAAGGCTGATTCAGCGTACAGAGCGCTGAAGCAGGGCGTTGAAACTTCAGATATCGACCTTATCGATTCTGCTGAAGAATTGTATGGGCATCTTCTTGATAATCTACATATGCTGACAATGAATGCTACAGAGAGTATAAAATGCCTAAGGAAAGGCGGGAAAAGGGCTGAACCAATAGAGAAATTCATCCTGCAATGCCTTTTGATACACAAATCGCCAACTTCTTTGTATGATGATGGCAGATACCAGACAAGCATAGTGCCTGATGGGAAAGATGGTATGGGGGGTTTAAAGGCCTACTTGGACGCAGATGACGGCCCGGACTATCAAAAAGCAGAGATGTTCAGATTGATCCAGAACAAGGCAGAAGAGATTAGGGAAAGAAAAGCATTTGACATGATATTGAATGCAGTTGAGTATGTAAGGGAAAAATATAGTGCTAAATGATTTCTGAATGATAATCAAGGTTCTAAAAGCATGCATCTAATATTAATCCAATTTTAAATCGTGCTCCAGATACATTTAAATATACATTAACTATCCCCTAATAGATACACTATATTATAATGGGGGTGCAAACATGCAGCTGAAGGTCAAGAAGGAGAACAAGGATGGTGTTGTAAGGCTGGAATCTTCCGGCATTGTCAAGGAAATAATCGTGAATGAGAACCTGCTCAATCCTGATGAGGAATCCGTCTCAATATGCTACAGGGGCAAGAATTCCTCCGGGATAATCGATTTCACACCCGCTGAGATCGACAAGATATTTGAGTCTGTAAAGAACAGGATGCACCTCATAAAGGGCCTTAAGAGGTTCAGCGGAAGCGGAGCGATCATAACCAAGTAGGATGTTCTAATGGCTAGAAGGGAGTTGGGTTATTAAGGATTATATTCTTTTTGTTAATTTTTTCATCCAATCCTAACCCTCCCAAAAACGCTGCAGACATTACGTCCCGCCCTTAAAAACGGTGGTGCGCACTGGGAAAAAATCATGCTGAATGATGCTCTGACCCCTAATCGTTGATAATAATATGCGCCTATCCCTGGAAAACCTTTTTAAACAACAAAGACAATCTCCGGTTTATGGATATAAGCATAATCATACCGGTGTATAATGAGCAGGACAATGTTTCTCTGCTGCACAGCGAGCTGAAAAAAGTCTTGAACTCCATAAAAAAGAGCTATGAGATGATTTTTGTAGATGACGGCAGCAATGATAATACACTGAAAAGGCTTGAAGAGCTGAACAGGAAAGACAAGAGAATAAGGGTGGTATCTTTCGCTAGGAATTTCGGCAAAGCCTCTGCGCTCATGGCAGGATTCAAAGAGAGCAAAGGCAGCATAATCTTCACTATGGACGGCGATCTGCAGGATGACCCGAAGGAGATCCCTAATTTCATAAAAAAGATCGGCGAAGGCTATGACCTTGTGAACGGCTGGAAATTCGTAAGGCATGATCCCCTGGGCAAGACAATGCCGTCAAAATTCTTCAATTTCCTGACAAGGAAGATCACGGGGGTGAATGTCCATGACTCGAACTGCGGCTTCAAGGCCTATAAGAGGCAGGTGATCCAAAACATTAAAATACATGGGGAATTACACCGTTATATCCCCTCCATTGTTAGATGGAAAGGCTTCAGGGTAGGCGAGATCAAAGTTGAGCATCACCCCAGGAGATATGGGAAAAGCAAATATGGAGTTGAGAGGCTTATGAAAGGATTTTTAGACCTGATAACAGTAAGATTCATCACGAAATACACGAGAAGGCCGCTGCATTTCTTCGGGCCGATAGGCATATTGTCCATACTTCTTGGCTTCATAGCAGGAGCCTATCTCACATGGCAATGGTTCACGATAGGGGGCATAGGCAACAGGCCCATGCTATTCCTGTCCGTGCTTCTGATTGTAGTAGGAGTCCAGTTCATATCATTAGGTCTTTTGGGCGAGATGATAGCTAACATGAATCCTAAAGAGGATTATGTGATAAAGAAAAAGCTGTAAAAAAGATAAAGTATAGGCATATTTTAGTTCTTTTTATTTCTTCTCAAGTTTCTCCTTCACTAACTGCGAAGCCCTGAGCAAAGAATCAAATGTGCCTGCATCTGACCAGAATCCTTTAAGGAATCCCGCTTCCATCTTGCTTTTCTTGATATAATAGTTATTTACGTCGGTAATTTCCAGCTCTCCTCTCCCTGAAGGCTTAAGCGTCTTTATTATGTTGAAAACATCTGCATCATAGATGTACAGCCCTGTCACAGCCCAGTTTGATTTCGGGTTTTTGGGCTTCTCCTCTATGCCCATCACCTTGTTGCCCTTAAGCTCTGCAACACCGAATCTCTGCGGGTCATGGACTTCCTTAAGGAATATCTTCGCTCCGCCTTTGAAACTCTGGACATCCTTCTTTATGTCATCCTCGAAGATATTATCGCCGAGTATGACAATGACTGGTTCCTTGTCAGCGAAGTTCTCTGCTAGGCCTAAAGCCTGGGCTATCCCCCCTGCTTCGTCTTGTATCTCAAAAGTCAGCTTGACTCCGAAGTCCTTGCCTGAGCCCAAAAGATTGAGGAAATGGCCTGCGTGGCCCGGGCCTGAAACGATCAATATGTCCCTTATGCCTGCATTGATAAGCGTATTTATTGGGTAATATATCATGGGCTTGTTGTAGACCGGCAGAAGATGCTTGTTGGTGATCTTTGTACATGGCATCATCCTGGATCCAGTGCCCCCTGCAAGAATAACTCCTTTCATTTTGCACACCTCATGATTTGATTCCCATCTGTTTTTTCATGATCTTCAATCCTTCCTCGAATGTATGCATCATTACGCCTTCTCTTTTTAATTTTTCTGTATTCAGGCTTGAATCAACGGGCCTTTTCGCCGTCTGCTTCAGTTCCGAGGATTTTATCCTCTTAACGAGCCTCCTGTCGAACCCGAAGACTTCTGCAAGCTTAACAGCCATGTCATATCTTGACAGTTTGTCCGGGCCCGCAACATGATATATGCCTTCACTGCCTTTCTTTATCAAAACGCCCAATGCGCCTGCGATATCATCGACTAATGTAGGAGTATTGTACTGGTCATCTACCACTTTTATCTCTTTGCCCTGTTTCAGGCTTGAATATACCCACTGGACAAAGCTCCTTTCAGAGCCATCGCCATTATACCCGTACAGGACTTCCGGCCTTATCACGAGCCATTTAAGCCCTGATCTCCTTAGAAGCCCTTCTGCCTGCAGCTTTGTGTTGGCATAATAAGACAAGGGGTCCGGAAGGTCGTCCTCAGCATAATCGCCTTTGCCGCCATTGAAGACAAAATCCGTCGAGATATGGACGAGCTTCGCCTTTATCCTTGCGCAGCCGTCGATTATATTCTTCGTCCCCATTACATTTATCCTGTTCGCCATCTCCTTGTCAGTCTCGCATCTGTCCACATCTGTCATTGCAGCTATGTGCAGGACGACATCAGGCTTCACTTTCTGGAAGACGAAATCAACCTCCTCTTTCTTCGTTATGTCCATCTTCAGGTTGCCTTTTGCACTGCCCCTATCTGTGCCTATGAGCTCAAAATCATCCTTTAATATTTTCATGACTTTTGTGCCGAGGAACCCTGCAGCGCCTGTTACAAGAATTTTCATTTTTCTATTATCTCCCATAGGTTCAAGCTGGTTTGATGTCCTGTTATGCCCTTATTATTTTATCTGGCCTTTCTTCCTGAGATTATCCTTAAGAGGTTTCCACCATGCCTCGTTCTTCTTATACCAATCTATCGTCTCTTTTATAGCAGAGCTGAAATCGTGCCTGGGCTTCCATCCTAACTTATTCATCTTGCTGCAATCCAGGGAATACCTGAGATCATGGCCGAGCCTGTCCTGCACGAACTCTATTGATGAATCGTCCTTGCCCATCTCCTTGATTATAGTCCTTGTCATCCCGATATTAGGCAGCTCATTGCCTCCTCCGACATTGTACGCTTCCCCTATCTTCCCTTTTTCTGCTGCAAAACCGATGCCTTCGCAGTTGTCGATCACATAGATCCAGTCCCTGACATTCATGCCAGTGCCGTACACAGGCACTTTTTTCCCCTCGATGAGGTTTGTTATGAAAAGAGGCATCACTTTCTCAGGATATTGGAACGGGCCGAAGTTGTTAGAGCTCCTTGTTATTATTACTGGCATGCCGTAAGTCTTGAAATATGCCCTTGCCATGAGATCGGCTGCGGCCTTTGATGCAGAGTAGGGGCTGTTCGGCCTGAATGGGCTCTCTTCAGAGAATGAGCCTTCTCTTATGCTGCCATATACCTCATCTGTCGATATGTGGACGAACTTCTTCACATTGTTCTTTCTCGCAGACTCCAGCATAGTGTGCGTGCCGATGACATTGGACTTTGTGAAGATGAAAGGGTCTATGATAGAGACATCGACATGGCTCTCTGCTGCGAAATGGAATACCAGCTCTGCATCCTTCATGGCATCATCAACAGTTTTTCCGTCGCAGATATCCCCTTTTATAAATATGTACCTTCCCTTGTATCTTGTCTCGACATCCTTGAGGTTCTCTGGATTGCCTGCATAAGTCAGCTTGTCAAGATTGGTGATGCTCCAGTCCTTGTGCTTCTCAAGCATGAGCCTTATGAAATTAGAGCCTATGAATCCTGAGCCTCCTGTGACAAGCACTTTCATCATTTCACCTTCCGGGTATGGTTTATGTCTGCCATGTTTATATCTGATATTTATATTGACAGCCTTGCGGTTTTATGCCTGAAACATATTATCATATTATCTTATCATGAATCTTGGATCGGGATCATCCTCATGCCTTATCTCATCTATCTCCTCTTTCCTGCCCTCTCCTTTGTAAAGCCTGTCAGGAAGATTTATTGAAAAGCTGCCGTTCCTGCTTATAGATTTATAGCCATGGACCACTCCCGGCGGGACAATGACGCTCACTTTGTTGCTCTCGCCCGCAGTAATCCTCATGCTCCTGCCGAATGTCACAGAATTTTTCCTGTTGTCCCAAAGATAAAGCTCGAAATCGCCTGGGCCTGTGAAAACGAAAAAATCAGTCTGCTTCTTATGCTCATGAGGGCCCCTGACTGCATTGAAATTAGTATGTGAGATGTAGCACATTGACGGCTTGATGCCCTTGTCTTCATCCTTCCTGTAAATCTCGCTAAGCCAACCTCTGCTGTCTTCAAATCTCGCCAGCTTCCTTATGACAACCCCTTTTATGGGGCTTTCCTTATCCTGCTTATCAGCCATTAAAACACCTTTTAAGACCTTTTAAGCCCTCAAACCTCATTTGCCTAAAATCACAATATATATAAATGTATTGCTTTTAAAAAGGCATATACTTTTGGATAATTTGACGGGATATCAGGAGATAAGGGATAATATGAGAATCTGCTATTTTGGGACATATGAGAAGGATTATCCTAGGAACAGGGTCCTGATAGAAGGCCTGAAGAAGGCAGGTGTTGAGGTAATAGAATGCCATGTCCCATTGTGGGAGAAGAAAAGGGACAAGACAAGATGGGGCTTTTTTGAAAAGATAGGGGTCATGGCAAGACTTCCCTCGGTTTATATCAAGCTTAATTCTGATCTCAAAAAACTTGAGAAGAAAGGCAGTTTTGACTGCATCATCATAGGTTACATAGGCCAGCTTGACATGATCGCTGCGCATTTCGCAGCAGGACGCAGCAGGACAAAGCTGATATTCAATCCCATGATCTCGCTTTATGACACTCTTGTTAATGACAGGAAGATGTTCAAGGACCCGATAACAAGAAGATTATTGCATTGGCTGGACTGGAAGTCATGCAGCTATGCCGACCTTGTCGTGCTTGACACAGAAGAGCATGCCAGATATTTCAGGAAAGAGTTCGGGATCAGGAATGTCGGCGTGCTTTACATCGGCGCAGATGAAATGTTCAGGCCTTCTGCAAGGGATAAAAAAGAGAAGGATATCTTCAATGTGCTTTTCTACGGCAAATACACCCCTTTGCACGGCACTGAATACATAATAAAGAGCGCAAAGCTTCTTGAGAAGCATGATGACATGAGGTTTGAGATAATAGGGACCGGCCAGACATACAGGCATGATATGGAAACTGCAAAAAAGCTCGGCATAAGGAATGTGAGATTCACTGACTGGGTTGATTATAAAAAACTGCCGGGCAAGATAGCAGAAGCTGATGTCTGCCTGGGAGGCCATTTCGGGCAGGGGGAGAAAGCGCTGAGGGTTGTCCCTAACAAAGTCTTCCAGATAATAGCCATGGCAAAGCCTGCGGTAGTCAATGGTGGCGATGCGATGAGGGAAGCAGGGTTCTCTGACGGAAAAAACTGCGTTTTTGCAAGGCCTGCTGATCCAGGATCCATCTCCCGGGCGATATTGAAGCTTAAGGATGATGACGAGCTGAAGGACAGGATTGCTGCAGGGGGCTATGAGTTATACAGAAAGAATTTCTCTCCTGAAAAGATAGCCAAAAAGCTTCTTGATGACATAAAGAAGATGGGGAATGGGAGATGAGCGCTGAAACTGCAGTAATAATCGTGAACTGGAACGGAAAGCATCTTCTAGGGCCCTGCCTTAAATCGCTCAGGCAGCAGACATACAGGGATTTCTCGGTTTTTGTCGTCGATAATAACTCAGATGACGGCTCTGCTGATTTTGTCATGAAAGATTTCCCAGAGACAAGGGTTATAGCGCTCAAGAAGAACACGGGATTCACAGGAGGCAATAATGCGGGCTTCAGGGAAACTGCAAAGGAAAGGAGGATAAAGTATATCGTGACATTGAACAATGATACTGTTGTTGACAGGAGATGGCTTGAAAACCTTGTCAAAGCCGCAAGATCAGACCGGAAGATAGGATCATGCTCTTCTAAAGTTCTTTACCTCCATGACAAGGATATCATAGACACAGCAGGCATTGCAATCTACCAGGATGGGCATGCGCAGAGCAGGCACGGCCTTGAAAAATCCTCGGCCTGCACTAAAAAAGAGGAGATTTTCGGGGCTTCTGCAGTTGCTGCATTATACAAGATGGAAGCCATCAGGAAGACGGGATTTTTTGATGGCATGTTCTACATGTACCAGGAGGAAGTGGACCTTGCATGGCGCCTGAGGTATGCCGGCTATAAATCGATATTTGTGCCTTCTGCAGTCGTATATCATGCGCACTCTGCATCAAGCAAGCCTTTCTCTCCATTGAAGGCATATTATTCAGAGCGCAACAGGATATGGCTTGTGTTCAAGAACTTCCCATGCCTCATGCTGCTCAGATCCCCTTATTATACTATAAAGAGGTATATCGCGCTGTCAAAAGGTGCCAGGGAGAAGAGAGGCGCTGCAGGCGAATTCGTAAAGAGATATTCATCATTCAGGATTTTCACTGTTTTGGCCAAAGCATATTTTATAGGTATCCTGGGAATACCCCTGTTTGTTCCGAAAAGAATAAAAATACAGATGATGAGGATAAGGAATAGCATAGATGCGAATGCGTTTTTCAGGAGATTTTCAACAGATGCTGAAAAGCTTGCGCTTATCAGGAAATAGATGCGAGGATGAGAATATGGGCGATAAGAAGGAGATGAGGCTGGATATCGGATGCGGAGCGACAAAGAAAGAAGGCTACATAGGGATAGATGTAGTGGATCATTCGAAGCTGTACAAGAAAGGCGAGTTCATAAAGGCAGACATAGACAAGAAAGGCATACCTTTCCCGAGCAACAGCATAGACAGGGTGTTCAGCAGGGAATCGCTGGAACATTTCAGGAACTTCGATTTTGTCATGGGAGAGATAGTGAGAGTATGCAGGAACAATGCCAAAGTCGAGATAATAGTGCCGCATAATGTTTCTGAGAGCGCTTTCTATGAGAAGCACCACACATTCTTCAGGAGCAAGAGCTTCAGGGGCGAATATGAGAAGGATTTCCTGCCCTATGAAGTGGAAAAAGTGAGGATATTGTTCTGGAAGAAGCCGTTCATGCTGTTCTTCTGCAATTACTTCTTTGAATGGCTCTTCAACCTGCATCCGCTGATATTCGATTTCTACCATAAGACCGGCCTGAGATACATCTTCCCGGCGTGGTGGCTCCATTTCAGGCTGAGGATAAGGAAATGAAAGAAAGGCTCAAAAGGACAGGAAGGATTGTCGTATCTAAAGGTAAATTCGTCCTCATGCTTGCAGGCATACTCATACTCGGGCTGCTGATAAAAAAAGTGGGGGTCAGGGAATTGTGGGACATAATAAGGGGAATGAATCCTTTCTATGTCATGCTTGCTGTCGTGCCCTGGGTGCTGACTTTATTTTCAGGCGCATACAGGCTCAAGCACATAGTTGATTCTGACTTAAGCTTCTTCGAGGTCTTCAGGATCTACATCTACGGCTATCTCCTCAATTACGCCTCCCCTATCCAGGGCTTCGGTGCAGGGGCTAAGATAGCCATGCTGAAGATGAAGAAGATAAAGATATCAAGGTCCTCTGCGAGCGTCAGCTCTGAGATAGCTTATGATATCATACTGACGCTTGTGATAGCCTCTGTATTCTTCCTTTACCACATCAATTTCGTGGTAACCCAGCTTGATGGCATGCTGAACACGAAGCTTTTCATCGCAGCAGGCGTGATTGTTGTTTTCGTGCTTGTGATGATGTGGTTCTTCAGGAAGAACGATTTTGTCAGGGAATTCTTCAGCCATCTCAGGGAGACTTTCAGGCTGAGAAGAGTGCGTTATATAGCTCCTGCGACATTCTTCAGCTGGATACTTCCTGCAATCACGATATACCTGTTCTTTGTCGCTGCGGGCATTAAGGTGAGTTTCTGGGTGGTATTGGGCTCCATATGCATAGGGTTCATACTCGGGCTGGCAAGCTTCATCCCCGGCGGTCTTGGGATAAGGGATGCCATCACTGCATACATATATTCCATATCAGGTGCGCCATTGGAAACGACGATATCGATAGCGATATTCAACAGGTTCTTCACGATAGGAACGGTGCTGCTGATGGTGCTTGGGATAAAGGTGAAGGAGTGGAGACGGGGTTGAGAAGGCAAAGAGGCCAAGAAGATAGAAACAGTAGGGATTTTGGATAAGCCAGAATATGCGACTTATGAAAGCCAAGAGGGGCTGAAAGAGAGGATTATGAAGTTGACGGTTGCTGAGGCGAGGAAAAGAGGTATTGCGAAGAGTACGCTGTTTTGTATGAAGAAAAGGATAGGAGAAGGGAAGCGGATTGTGCTTAGGGGGAAGACGAGGGGGAGGGTTGGATTGGGATAAGGGAATCCGAGTCTAAAGAAAACACTTAATTAAATTGATACTGTTACAGAAACCTTTTTAGAAATATGGATTTTATTTATAAATACAGTCTTCTTTTTAAGAGTTACAAAAATAGATGATTTTGTAATAAACTTTATATAATGTTGAGATAAACAACTAGGTATGAACTTAAGAATTATAAACGGAATAACTATTATTTTGATTATGTTCTCAGGTATATTCTTATTTGTTCCCCTTAATCCCACAAATGAAGAATTATCTCTAAGTGTTACCTATTCAATGGATGATTATTTCAATATTTTGTCATCAGAAGTATGGATTGAACAAAATAAACTCAAACTATTAACTCGTTTAGAAAAAATTGGATTGGAAAATAAAACAACACTAATAATTTCATCAAACACTCTAGATTCAAGAATTGAACCTATTATTTCAATAGAAAACTGCAATATTGATAAAGATATAAAAATAGAAGATAATAAGATTAGAATAAGTTTAAATATGACCAATTTAGAAAAAAATGAAATTTGTGATATTACATCCTTCTTTTATATAAAAGATAAATCTTATAGGGCATATGATTTATATGTAGAAGATGGAATTGACTATATATTTTTTGTGTATTATGACAATCTGGTAAATGGTTTTCATTGTGAGGATGATTCATGTATGTATATAGTTAATAATAAAGAAAATGTAAAAGATGAGTATCCTATAACTCCAGAAGGAAATATTAGAAAAAAAAGTTTTTATATTAATGATAATATTAATTCTATAAGATTAAGATGGAATCCTGAAAGAAATTTTGTAGCTAATATGAGAAATGTATTTTTTGTGTTAGTAGTAGCATTGATTTTAGAATTTATAATTACTGCATTTTATTCAAAAAAAGAAGAAAATACTAAGGAAGAAGTTGAGAAGAGAAATCTATTAAAATTAAAAGAGAAAAAAGCTAAAAAGATTATAAATAGGGAGAATCTTAAAAATAGAAGAAATCATTTTAATAATCTAAAAGAAAATGTTTTAAAACTCCTGCATAAACACCTACTTGATAAACCAATTTTAGGAGAAGAGGAGTATATATGTGAGGTCTATATAAATAAAAGTACTGAAATCGATGAAACTCTCTTTAAAGATATTAAAAATCACTTCCCCCATCTTATTGAAGAATGGGATAATCTAAACTCAAAATATGAAGAACATAAAAAGAACTGTAAAAACTTTGTTGATGAAGTACTAAAAATTATAAAAAAAGATACGTCCATCGAAAAAGTTTATGGGTGGTCAGCAAAATTTATCTATGAAAAAATATTAGGTAAGGATACAAAGTTACTCGAACCTAATCCAATATTAGAAGATTATGATTATAATACTATAAAAAGTAAATCCCATACATATATGTATGCCAGAGATAGTAAAAAGGAGAATTTAGAAAAATTTATGTCTTCTTGTGATAGTATTATTAAATCTGATACTTTTTGTGAAAAAGCAAAGTCATTAGATAATGAAAGTAAAACTATTAAGATGATGGCTGAAAAATTTAAAGAAAAACTGAATGAAATAATTCATTCTGAAAGATTATTAGTTGGAAAATGCAAATATATTTAAAATGAATGGAAAGATTATTGAATTAACGTTGGACACTTGTTGTTATAGTAAGAAAACAGAATCATTAGTTAGAGATTTAAAGGAACTCGAAAAGCAAGGTCTTATTCATTTATATTACGAAAGATGGTCAAAAACAGAGATGGATAATTGGAAAGGTCCAGCTAAACCCTCAATCATACATTTAATGAATGTTACTTCTAAATGTAAAAATGATGCATGCGCTATTCCTGCTGAAATCGAAGGGGACATTAATAAAAAATGGGAACATCTGGAGAAAATAAGGGGATTTTCATCAAAAGAGAAAAAAGAGATTTTTACTAAAGTAAATAAGATTATTAATCCAGCGGGATTAGATGGTAAGAAAATGTTAAATAAATATGGAGATGCAAGAATATTGGCTTACCATATCTTAAGAAATAGAGATATATTTGTAACTCTTGATGAGATAGCTTTTTTTCATAATGGTAAAAACAGAATATTAGAAGAAGAATTCCCAAGATTAAAGATTAGAATGCTTAATAATGAATTGATTAATGAAATAAAAGAAATGACAAAAAGTAATTTTAGGGATAACCTCAATTCTTAGAAGGTAGAATTATCCTAAGTTAAATTAAAAATCATATGCGTGAAAATTTACTCTTCATCAATTTTTGCTTCGCAAAAACCGTTGCACTTCGGTTCGGTCTTTCTACTGAAAGATGAATATAACCGCAATCGTAATGTTATACTCATTTTTTGCCGACCCTAATGATATTTGTTCCTAAAAATCAAATAGATTACTATCCCGATTAGAAGTCCACTAATTAATGAAGTTTTAAGGTTATTGCTAAATAAAATGATTAACACCGCAGAGAGGTATCCAATTGGAAGAGCATCAAAAATTTTCACCCACTCACTGGTCTTTTTTATTTTATAATCACTTAAACTTCTTGAATTAATAATTTTTTCTATTAATCCGTCATAAGAAAATCTGATATTAGATAAAGAAATTATTACTCGTAGCCAAAAGAGAATCAATCCAAAAATAATAGTCCCCACTATCAATTTTGTCAATGGTTCAGTCCAATTTATTCCTGATTGGAAGAGTAAATAAATACCACCTACAACTATGGAGACTATAGTAAAAAATACTTTTCCTACAAACGAATTATTTTCCTTAATATAACTTAATCTTACATTGATTAGTTCTTTCTCTTTATCAGATAATTTTCTTACCATTTATAGGGTATAGGTTGTTTTGTGTATATATAATTTGTTATTTTACAGGTCAACAAAAAAACTTTTGCGAAACGAAATTTCTATACTCTTTTGTATGGAGAAAAGAAACCAATAGGAATCGATGGTATGTTCTATCCTTTATAAACCTAGGTTCGCTTTCCCATCGCCGTATATATCCCCCACGCAACCCCAAACCCTTCTTCACTCAATCTCCATCTGGAACGTGAAAACGAACCTTTTGAACGCAAAGTAAAACAGCCTGTACATGAAGTTGTTCTTGGGAGCCTTCACAAGGATGTTCACGAACGGCCTCAGGAACGGGAATCTCACGATTATCGCGAAGAGCTTCTGCAGGTTCACAAGCTTCTTCTTCAGCTTATCGTCTATTTTCGTATGCAGGTCATCATGGAATGAGAGCGATGCCAATTTTGTGTAATCCCCGTCGAATATCCCTATCTTCTCAGCATACTCCCCTAATTCGGTCTTCGGGAAAGGCTGGAACAATGTAGTATATCCGTAAGTCGGCCTGCACTTTATGTTAAAATCCAGCGTTTCAAGGGCAGTCTGCCATGTCTCCTCAGGCAGGCCCAGTATGTTCTGCGTCAGGAACTTTATGTCATATTTCCTGAGAAGCTTCGAGGCCTTGAGCAATTGCTCCTTTTTCATGTGCCTTTTCAGTATGTCGTTCCTCAGGTGATCGTTCCCTGACTCAATGGCCATAGTGGCTGAGACAGCTCCTGCCTTCTTCAGCGCTGCGATAAGGTCTTCTGTGACCAAGTTGGCCCTTGCCTGGAATGTGAAAGGGAGTTTGACCCTTTTCCTGTATTCCCTGCAGAACTCCTTCACCCATCCTGTGTTCAGGATGAAGGTATCGTCCTGGATTATGACATGCTTCATGCCGTACTTCTTCTTGACGTGCACCATCTCATCTATCACGCTATTGACAGACCTCTGCCTGATCATCCTGCCTTTGTCCTTGTAAAGCTTCCTGAAAGCATGGTTGAAGCAGTATGTGCAGTCGTATGGACAGCCCCTTGTCGTCATGAAGCTCTTCATCCAGGCCTTTGCCATGAAAGGGTACTTGTCATAAAGGATGTCCCTCGCCAAAGGAGGGAGGCTGTCAAGGTCCTCGACAAGCTTGCCCACTTCTGCTGAGGATATGCCTCCTGCCTTCTTTATGACTACGCCCTGTATCCCCTCTATGCTATGCTTCTTCTCGAGCCTTTCAAGCAGCTCTATGAATGAGTTCTCGCACTCGCCCCTCAGAGCGACATCAACGCCTTCTTCCTTCACGAACTCGGGGAAAAAGGTCGTATGCGGGCCTCCGAAGACAGAGATGAAATTGAACCTCTTCTTGAGGAGCCTGTTGACATACAAGGCATGGTTATGGCTGCCTGTCTGCACAGAGAATGCTATGATATCAGGATTGAACCTTGCGACCTGATCTATGATCTTCCTGCTGTTCTTCTTCTGGTTGTCAGAGTAAAGCTTCAGCTTCTTGAGGGTCTGCCTGAAAAAGCTGTAATCATCATATTCCACAAGAAGGTCGCATGTGTGGCCTTTCTGCCTCGCAAGGGCCATCAATGTCAGGGGCCCAAAAGGCTCAAGCCCGGGATGCACGAATTCCAGATAAAACAATACCCTCAAACCCATAGGGATAAAACTCTGAAACTTATTTAAAAATGTTTCGGGTTTATAGGTTCTGTCCTAAGTCTCGCTTCGCTCAGGTTAGAATAGATAATCCCGACTCGCAAGCTCGTCTGGGATTATCAGTATTGTCAAGCTGCGCTTGACAATCAGCGGCTCGGCTCTGGATATTTTTACCGCATAACCGCTAAAGCCCTGTAGGGGGCAACGGAAAATCGGCGATTTTCCTAGTCGCGCTCGCTTCGCTCGGCAACAACCCCCTTAGCTCATATTATGTTTTTCCTGATAGAGCCTCGCATATTGCTGCTAACCCTTATTTAGGACAGAGCCTTGTGGTAAGTCCAAAAAGCAAAAAGTATAAAAAGACCGCAAAGACAGCCACAATGATGAAAATCAGGAAAATGAAGGGATATGCGGACAGGTTCCTGTTCACAAGGTATTTCACATTCAGGAAGTTCTTCAACCTGCTGAGGATAGCCTATGAATACACGGCAAAGAAGGACGTCCTGAAATCAAGGCCATGCAGGCTCATGATAGACACATGCAATGCATGCGTACTAAAATGCCCGCTCTGCCCGACAGGGAAAGGCGAGAAAGGCAGGACAAAGGCAGTCATGGGATTCGATGATTTCAGGAGAGTGATAGACGAAGTGAAGGATTACCTGTATGAGGTGGACCTTTACAACTGGGGGGAGCCCCTTCTGAACAAGGACATATTCAGGATGATAGAGTATGCCCATAAGTGCGACATAAAGACGAAGATAAGCACAAACCTCAACTATTTCCCGAAGGATTACGAGAAGAGGATAGTTAGCTCAGGCCTTGATTCGCTGATGATGTCCATTGACGGCGCAAGCCAGGAAACCTACCAGGTCTACAGGAAAGGGGGCGATTTCAGGAAGGTCATCGGGAACATAAGGAAGATCGTCGCAGAGAAAAAAAGGCAGGGAAGCAGGAAACCCCTGCTGATATGGCAGTTCATAGTCATGAAACATAACGAGCATGAGCTGCCGAAGGTGAAGAGGATGATCAAGGAGCTTGGCGTAGACATACTCAAAGTCGAGGCTGTAAGGAGCGACATGGGGAAGGAGATCTTCGAGAGCGACCAGCAGAAGATCGAGAAGAGCAGGGAATGGCTGCCTAAGGATGAGAAGCTGAGCAGGTTCAACTACAAGAACAGGCAGAAGAAGGTGAGGAAGAGGAGCTGCATATTCCTGTGGAGCATGCCCGTCGTCAATTCGAACGGCTCTGTAAGCCCCTGCTGCTCTGTTTACCCTGAGAAATTCGATTTCGGGAATGCCTTCAGAGACGGCCTTCTAAAGGTATGGAACAACAGGTTCTACACTTCTTCAAGAAGGATAGTATCAGGGAAAGAGATGAAGATGTTCACAGTGTGCGCTTATTGCACAAAGCACGGGTTCATTGAGTGATGTTCTTTCTTGATAAAACTAAGCCTTAATTTAAGGCAAAAACCGAAATATTTATATATCAGTTGATACCATATCAATTGATATGAGGCTATCCACAATGCGGGAAGCACAAATCAACACTACAACTTATCGACACTTAGTTTTTCAGTTTTAGAAGGAAAGTTTTGTAGGTAAACGATTCCCGCATTAAAAAGCCTATCCCGAACTTTAGACAGACATTTGACAACCATTTCAGCAACACAAAATAAACCAACAAATACGCATTGTGGATAAAATGAGCCCAGAAACACTTGAAATTAGGAAAAGGAACTATAGCGAACAAAGAAGCCCTACACTTAACACGGTATTGATGGTAGAAAATACAATAATGAAAGTGGGCGAAGTATTGACAATTGGAAAACTCAAGCGGATGCTTCCGAAACAGGTTATGCACCAAACTTTAATGGGAGTCATTGACTATCTTGAGTATAGTGGTAAAATCATAGTTTATGAAGACAAGGTGTTATGGGCTTTCAAGCCGCAGAGCAAGTTGAAAAAAATAGAGGGGTTGATTGTCCGATGAAAGTCTACAAGGGAAAAATTAAGAAAAAGATAACTATTAAGTTGATTGGTGATGCAGAAAAAGCTTTTCGTGAGCTGAACAGGATTGTAGGAGAAGAATATATAAAAGGAGTCACGAACTCAAAAGAGATCACTCTTCTGGGAGCCATCAGCAGGATTTTTGATATCATATCAATCAATCCTTTTTATGGGGAAAACGCAAAAAAAGACCTCATTCCCGCCGAGTATAAGCAAAAATATGATGCGAGCAACCTTTTCATTGTTGACCTGCCCGATTACTGGAGGATGGTGTACACATTAGAAAGTGATGAGATTGAGATCATAGCTTTTGTCCTTGATATCATTGACCATAAGGGGTATAATAAGAAGTTCAGGTTTAGAAAAAGATGATTTAAGGAGTCTCTTATTCTTCAAGATCACACATCAAAATAAACCATCTGCACAGTCCCTTTCGTAAGCTCATAATCCTTTGTCGAGAACTGGTTCAGCTTCTGCTTCTCCTGCAGCACGCTGTTGAGCGCAGTCTCATTGAAGCTTCCGCCTTTCTCAAAGATCATGTACAATATCTGCGGGCCCTGCGCTGTCTGCTGGAACGCGATCTGCTTCAATGAATAAGTGTCCTTGATGTAATCCCATTTGCTTGGGTCGCTCAGTGTCTGCAGGCCCCATTGGTACAGGAAGATCCACCTCACATTGTACTTGTCCTCGCCGAATCTAGTCACGGTCTCGTTGAAATGGCCCGGGGACCCTTTCCTGTCTGCCTCCCACAAGACACCATAGCTCTGGTGGCCTGAGAAGAACATGCGCTCATCGGGCTGGCTGTGTTCCTTTATGTAATCGCCTGCGACATCGAGGCCATAGAACTGCGTGTCGAACTGCCTGTCTTTTGCCTCGAATATGCCGCCGCCGTATTTCAATACCGGCGGATAGATCAGCAGCAGGAACAGCCCTGCTATGAACAGCCATCTTGTGTGCCTGACATGTATCGTCTTCTCTATGCTGCCTGCTATCACGACAAAGCAGAAAGCTATCAATATCACGATCAGGGGAGCCAGAGGATACTGGTGATAGCTGTGGCCCGAGAGCTTTGAAGCCATTATCCACAGCCAGGGTATCGCACCTGCTATGTAAGCCAGAAGGAATCTATCCCCTATGCTCTTCTTATAGATCATGAAGAACAGTATCAATCCGATGCCTGCGAAAAGCATGCCTATCAAAGTATAATTGTCAGCAGTATAAGGCTTCACTATGCTCCAGAATTTTGAGCCGAAGAGCGCTGAAAGATTGTAATAGATATCCCCCTGGGAGGCATTCTGCGCATCAGGGCTCATAGCATATGTCGAAGTTATCCTTATGTTGTTAAGGTACCATAATGGGACCAGTATCACGGGCAGCGCTGCATAGATGAAAGGCCTGATGTTCCTCTTCAGGTAGTCTTTCTGCAGGACTTTCCTGTAAGGGAATATCGCTGCCATAGGTATCGCAAATAATGCAAAGGAGTATTTTGTCAGGAATGACAGGACCATGAACAATGAAGCCATGACGAGATATTTCATTTTTGACCTGTCTTCGGGGTCCTCGACCCAGATTATGTAAAGGTAGATGGAAAGCATCCCGAAGAACAATGCGGGATTGTCAAGCTGCACCTGCCTTCCGAAGAAGACAAGCAGCGGATTAGTGGAAGCGATAAGCGCCGCAGTCAGCGCAAAATCCTCCCTTTTGAACAGCCTCCTTATCACAAGATAGAGGAAGAATATGCCTGCCATGACAAACAAGACAGAGATGAACCTCGCAACGCCCACTTTTTCGCCGAAGAAAATGAAGCCTATGGCGCTTGCCCATGATGTGACAGGCAAAGTATCCCCATGGGCGCCGTCAGGATTAGTGAATATGTCTGGAGAATCCGCCCTTGGAGTGAGCCAGTCTCCATACCTCTCAAAATTCCTTGCCTCAGTGAGATAATGGGTCTCTTTCCAGTTATGGTATCCTATGACAGGATAATCAAGGTGATAGACCCTTATATAAAAACCGAAGATTATGATCAGCGCAAGGATTATCCAGTTGAGGTTTTTCTTTATAGGATCGAATGAAATCTCCGCTTCCTCTTTTCCCTGCTTAGCCATGTGCCTAGAGTCTTGTTTAGCCATACAACCCCTCTCGATAAAAATTCCATAAACTATATAAATATTGCTAAATTAGGCATTATTGACCATGACGACCAAAAAGACCTTTATTGTCATACCTGCATATAATGAGGAAAGGAAGATAGCAGGAGTGATAAAAGGGCTTAGGAGAGAGGGCTACAGCAGCATAATCGTAGTTGATGACGGCAGCGAAGACGGCACATTCGATGCTGCCAGGAGAACAAATGCCATAATGTACAGGCATGCCCTGAACAGGGGCCTCGGCGGCGCTCTGGGCACAGGCATAAAGGCGGCGCTGGAAAGGGATGCAGAGATAATCGTGACATTTGACGCTGACGGCCAGCACAATCCGAAAGAGATAAAGGATGTTCTCAGGCCAATAATTAAAGATGAGGCGGATTTCGTAGTCGGATCAAGGCTCATCAACCCGAAAGGCATGCCCTTTGTGAGGAGGGCCGGCAATTGGGGCTTTAATGTGATAACATGGATATTGTTCGGCGTATGGACCACTGATTCCCAATCCGGGCTGAGGGCTATGTCAAGATATGCAGCAGAGAAGATCGAGCTGAAGACGAACAGGATGGAAGTGAGCTCTGAATTCTTCACAGAGATAAAGAGGAATGGCCTCAGGTACAGGGAAGTCCCCATAAGGGCCATATACACAAAATATTCCCTTGAAAAAGGCCAGAGCAGCCTCAATGGATTCAAGATACTTTTCAAGCTTGTCCTCAGGAGGGTAATGGATTAGGATTGCTGCTGATCAAAAGGAAAACTAAATAAATAGAGGGAAGATTTAAGGAATCAGAACAGAAGTAATTAAAAACAATCTAAATTAATCAAAAAACAGCTAAAAGGTGATAAGATGCTTTTCAAGATAATAGTCGTTTTGTTCGTGCTGTTCGCATGGAGCAGGGTTTTTCTAAGGTTCAGGGACAGGAAGGTCAGCAGGTGGGAATTCGCTTTCTGGAGCCTGATGTGGATTGGAGCTCTGGTCGTGCTTTTCATGCCTGCGATAACAAGACCGATTGCAAACCTGCTTCAGATAGGCAGAGGCATAGATGTAGTCGTCTACCTGAGCATAATACTTCTGTTCTACCTTGTCTTCAGGATATATGTGAAGCTTGAAGAGGTCGAGCAGGAGATAACAAAGGTCGTCAGTGAAGTCTCATTGAAGAAAGGAAGAGGCAGCAAAGGCAAGAGATAATCAGAGATATGCAAATAGGTTGAATAAATGGCAAAAAAATCACTCCAGGTCGTGATACCTGTCTATAATGAAGATAAGGATATTGAGAATTCTGTAGAGAACCTCAGGCACTTCCTCGGCGAATACATGGACAAATACAGATGGCAGGTCGTCATAGCCAATAACGCATCTACTGACCGTACATTGGATATCGCAAAAAAACTCAGGAAGAAATACAAGGATGTCTCTTACATCAATCTTGACCAGAAAGGGAGGGGAAGGGCATTGAGGAAGGCATGGACAGAGACGAAAGCCGATATTGTCAGCTATATGGATGTAGACCTTTCTACGGACTTGGAGGCTTTCCCTGTACTGATAGAGGCCCTTGCCTACAGGGGATATGATGTTGCGACAGGCTCAAGGCTCATGTCCGGCTCAAGGACAAAAAGATGCGTGAAGAGGGAGATCCTCTCAAAGGGATATAACCTCATAGTGAAGCTTATCCTGGGGACGAAGATAACTGATGTGCAGTGCGGGTTCAAGGCTGCAACCGGAAAGGCTGCAAGGGAGCTTGCCCCATGGGTCAAGGACAATAACTGGTTTTTCGACACGGAGCTCCTGATAGTCGCTGAGAGAAAAGGATATCGTATCTTTGAGACGCCTGTGACATGGGACGAAGACCTGCACAGCAAGGTGAGGATCTTCAAGACCGTCTATGACTACCTGAGGGATGTCTCAAGGATAAGGTATGAGATGTGGTTCAACAGGGAAAAATACAGGAAAGTGAAGTGATATCGTGAGAAAAAGAGACCTTGCAAAAAGACTTCTTCCGTTGTTAGGCATTGCATTGTTCCTGTTCATAATCTCGAAGCTTGATATCAATGGCATAATCGGTGTCGCAAAGAACATAAGATGGTGGCTTCTTGTCCTGGGTGTTGTTACCGCTTATCTTGCGGTCTACCTGAAGGCATGGAAATGGAAGAAGATAATAGACTACTCGGGCATGAAATACACGCTCTCGAATTCGTTCATTGCGTGGCTTGTCGGATTTGCCGTCGGCATGATAACTCCCGGCCGCGTAGGTGATTTCTACAGGTCAGTGTATCTTAAGACATCGAACAAGAAGCCCTTGGGCGTCTGCTTCGCGACAGTATTCCTTGACAGGATAGTGGACATAATAATCATGCTCATTTTTGCAGGCCTTGGCGTCATTTATCTCATCTTAGGGTACAATGTGCCTTATGGCAGGGAGCTTGCGATAACAGTTGTCGTGCTCGCTTTGCTAAGCCTCGTGTTCCTGTTCGTTTTCAGGGAGAATGTAGTAAGGAAGCTCGTAAGGCCTCTGTTCTACAGGTTCATACCTGAGAGATACCACAAGGACATGAAGAAGAACTACAAGAGCTTCTTCAGCCTTTTCAACAGGGTGATGGAAAAACCTTCGATGATTGCCGTGGTTTTCATTATAGGGCTTCTCGGCTGGCTCATTGCTTTCTTTGAGATGTATCTGCTCGCCCTTGCATTGAATCTTGATGTGAGCTATGTCTTCATCGGCTCGATAGCGCCCATAATAAACATGATAGAATTGATACCGATATCATTCTCGGGCATTGGCACGAGGGATGCTGCGATGATATTCTTCATGGGCCTTGTCTCTGTGAACAAGGAGGCTGCAGTCGCGTTCTCATTGCTGATATTGGTCGTGATATATGTCATAGCGATACCCGGCATAATATATTGGATGAAGCATCCGACGGAATTGCCGAAGTGAATAAGAAATCATTTCTTCAGCATAGTTTTGTATATGTCAACAATCTTTTCAGCCATCGCCGGGAAAGAGAACTGCTGGACGAACTTGTATCCGTTCTCGCCCATCTGCCTCGCTTTTTCTGGATTCTCGAGGACTTTCCTTAATTTCTCTGCAATATCCTTCGCATCCATCCTTTTTGCCACAAGACCTGAACCTGATCTCTCGACCATCTTCTTAGGCGCAGGTATGTCTGTGACAACAACGGGCTTCTTGACAGACCATGCCTCAAGCAGCACAACACCGAAAGTCTCTGTCAGGTCATTCGTAGGCAAAGCAAGGACATCCCCTGCATTATAATAATCATTAAGGCCTTCCTGCATCACAGTAGGCACGAACTTTACCCTGCCCTGCATCTTCAGCCTTTTCACCTGCTCAACAAGGTCTTTCGTGCTCTTCCCGTCTCCGCTGCCCACGATCATCAGGAAAACGTCAGGCATCATATTGACTGCATCAATAAGGTAGTTTATCCCTTTCCTGGGGTCTATCCTTCCGACGTAAAGCACGACTTTCTTACCTGCAGGGATATTCTCCTTCTTCTTGAACTTATCTATCTGCTCTTTGCCGAGTGGCCTGAAAGTCGGCGCCAGGGACATTGGGAAGACTTTCGCCTTGTACATGAATCTCTTGAGATAGTATGAGTTCTCCATGTATTCCCTGCTTACGCCCAGGATAAGATCGCTCATCTTCAGCTTGATCCAGTACATCCAGCCATAAACTGTCATGACAGGGACAAAATACCATGGCAATCCTTTCCATTTGAATGCGTCAGAATGGCAGTGCAGCAGGATCTTTTTCCTCATGAATATCTTAGCAAATCCGCCTAGCATCGTTGTAACAAAGACGTTCGGCTCGTGCAGGTGCACGATATCCGGCTTTTCCCTCATCAGCTTCAGGAACGGAGGGATGACCAGGGGCGTTGAATACTTGTCATTATTGTATAAGGTATTTGCAAGATAGACTTTTGCTGTCTTCTTTATCCCTTTGTATTTCCACTCCCTGACCTCGAATCTCCTCTTGTACTTGTGGTAGTCCTGAACATTGGCTGCAAAAATCACGATATCAATGCCTCTTCTGAGCAGTTCAGGGGTCATCCACTTTATCCAGAGCTCCCTGCCACCTATCTTCGGAGGCAGGTATGGCATAACCATTGCAACTTTCATAATTGATGGTTTGGGTTTTAAGGTTTATAAATCTTTTTGATGACTGATTAAGTCAAAACAGATATTGTAAAAGAAGAGCATTATTGCGCCGCGGGCGGCGTGCTTAACAGGCCTGATTTCAGTATTACAGGATAGTTAAGTATCAGCGATAACTTTAAATAACCTCTTTGTTTGGCCTGTGCTATGGCGAAAAAGGCAGGGAATAAGGCTGATCTTGGCAAGTATCTTACTGACAGGAACATATTCATCCTGCTGTTCATAGCTTCCCTCGCATTGAGAATCATCTTCGTAAATGAGGGGATACCTCATTTTGACTCCATTGCGGACGCAAACAAGGCGCCTTTGACGATAAGCACAGGAAAATTGCAGTATTCCTACGGTTATGGCTCTCCGGGCATAGTCGTCCTGCTCACAGCAGCCTATTATGTTGATCATCTTGTCAGGGGAGCTACAAATGCTGAATTCGCCTATTTTTTCATAACGCTTGTCACAGCAGCGCTATCGATATCTGTCCTTTACCTTGTCGCAAAGAAGATAACAGGGGACAGGCTGATAGGCATTTTCTCTGCTGTCCTTTTCTGCGTAACACCCATATACCTGTCTGTGACGACATACCCGAAAACGCACGGCCCGGGGGAATTCTTTTCCCTGCTTGCAGGATATTACCTGCTAAGGGCCGCTGACAAAGGCAATGATGAGCTGAAGAACATAATAATATCGGGCCTTTTGTTCAGCTTCGCGATAAGCATAAGGGTGTTCAGCTTCTTTTATATAATCCCCTTCCTGATATTCTATGCCAACCCGATGATTGTTTCGGGAAAAAAGATTTCATTCAACAAGGGGATCCTTGACAAGAAAAACATATTCTGGTTCTTGTTCTCTGTTCTCATAATTGTTTTCATACTTTTCATACCGAGGCTGCTCGAGGTTGGAGCAGGGGGGTTCATCAATATACTTCTCGGGGAGAGGAAGACCGTCGCATGGCAGGGTGCGATGTCGGACAGGCTGTCATTCGCGCTTTCACAGCTGCACAGATCAGTCACCTGGCTCGGCTGGGCAGCAGGCGCTTTGGGGATCTATTATTTATACAGGAAGAACAAGGTCGCACTTGCTGCGCTGGCGGTCTGGTTCTTCATGTTCTTCATCTACTTCGGCAATCTGAGGGGCGTTGAGGCGAGATTCCTGACATCCGCCCTGATAGCCATACTCATACTTGCGGCATGCGGATGCAAATTATTGTACAACAGCAACAGGATCCTGGGGTTGGCAGTAGTAATAGGCCTTGTCGTCTGGATGTTCACAACAATCTACCCTGTACTAGAATACAGGCACAATTATTCAGGCCAGAAGGAGTTCGCATTGTGGGCTGGATCAATGACAGAGCCGAATTCCATCCTGATAAGCACTGATGAGGGCTTTTTTTATGAGTTCTATACAGGAAAGAAGTTCATAGGCCATTATTACTCAGGAAGCGATGATGAGATAGCAAATTTCATCGATATACTCCATAATTACCTGCAGAAAGGCGTCCCTGTCTACATGGCCCAGTCAGGCATAGGATATGACCCTGACGGAAGATTCACCAAAGAGCTGCTGAAGAATTTCGACGTCTATGTGGTGGGGTCGAAAACGAACGAGGCTTACAGCCAGAACACCCTCCAGTTGCAGCTTTATGATGAGAAGCTGTTCAAGCTGGTTGAAAAATCCAATCCTAATGGCGCAAACCAGCAGATACAATAATAAAAACTGATGATAATAAAAACAGGTGAACCTAAGAAAATGGCCCATTTTGTCTCAATAATAGTGCCTGTGAAGAATGAACTGAAGTATATCATCGAGTGTGTCAATTCCCTCCTGAATGTCGATTACCCGAAAAACAGCTACGAGATCATCGTAGTGCTTGATAAGAATGCGACAGCTGAAGTCGAGAGGGCATTGTCAACTTTCAGGGGAAGGATAAAGGTCGTGAGATCAAAGAGATCAGGGTCAGCTGCGAACAGGAACCTGGGAGTGATGAAAGCTGACAAAAGGGCGGCATATTTCGCATTCACGGATGCTGACTGCATAGTCAGCAAGAACTGGCTGGGCAGCCTTGTTCACAGGATAAATAATTCAAGCAAGGACATAGGCTGCGTAGGCGGATTGAATCTTGTGCCAGAATCAGACAATCAGTTTGCAAAGCTTATCGGCGCAATAGAACAGACCTTGCTCGGAGGGGGAGGGTCTGCGCAGTCTGCAGTCACAAAGAGGATGAGAATAGTCCAGTCAATACCGAACTGCAATGCCCTGTACAGGAAAGAGCTGTGGATTAAGAACAAGCAGGACGAAAACCTTATAATAGGCCAGGACGGAGAATTCAACTACAGGCTCGGAAAGCAGGGAAATAAGTTCTTGATCATACCTAATGCAGTCGTATGGCACCACAGGACAAACAGCATAAGGAAGCATGTAAGGAGGATGTACAAGTATGGGGAGGCTGCTGCAAGGGTGTTCAAGCTGCACCCGGGCATATTGAAAGCAAGGTGGTATGCCTCTTTGTCCTTGTTCGGGATGGCTCTTGTGATAATACTTTTTGTGATATCATTCTCAAGCATTCTCGCATTATACCTTCTTGAAGGGCTGGTGATTGCATACCTTGCAATGCTGCTTTTGACTACATTGCAGGTCATAGTAAAGCTGAAAAAACCCATCGCCATATTCACTCCGTTCATCCTTGCCCTGCAGCACCTGTTCTACAACATAGGTTTTATGGCTGGGCTTGTGGAAATGGAAACCAGAAAGTGATTTATCAGGCCATTATGCCTTCCTGCAATCAAATATATATGCACTATCTTCCCTGAAGACCTCCCTGCAATATGCGCTTAATCTCTCTGCTGCTTCTTCATTAGGCATCCTGTATATCTCAGGTGTCTTTGATGTAAGGATCACATAATCTATGCCTAACCTGCCTATATTCCCACTGAGATCGCCGAATATGTCTGCATTGTACTGCATATCAGCCCTGTAATTGAAAGGCCCCCAGTTGAATGTGGCTACTTTGCCCGGATGCGAGATGATCCACTGGCTCGCATGATACTCGCTGTCTGTCGCTGTCTCCAGCCTGACAAAATAGTATGCCGAGAATAAGCCCGCGATGACAGAGCACGCGACCAAGACGGCAGTCATATGGAGGTAGTATCTTTTCAGCCTTATCCTCTCGACAAAATGCCCCCAGCCGTCAGCTCCGAGTATGGCCAATGGGAACAGCAGGAATGCAAGGTTTCTTGTAGGAGGGAAAGGGGCTATGAACTGGAAGAATGATACAAACACAAGGAAAATGACAAATGGATAAATTGTTTTTTTATGCTGCGTTTTCATCCTTGAGAAGAAAGCCAGGAACAATGCGGGCAACCCAACCCTTATTGGTATCAGATACCAGTAGGAATCTACAACGATCTTTTTTGCTATCCCGAGGCCCGCATTAGGGGGAGGGAATGAGATGTACTTGATCAGCATTGGCATGCTGAGTATTGCTGTAGAGGCGGCAAGAAGCGCGATATGCTTTATGAAATCAGACCTTTTCCTTATCAAGACGACAATAAGTAATATGAAGTATGTGAAGCCAAGGTAAGTGGTATAGCTGTAGAAAAGCAGGACTGAGAATATCAGGGCCAGAATGAAATTCACAGCATAATTCCTGTTCTTCGTGTCTTCGAGCATGCTCAAAAGATAGTTGAAGCAGAGCAACGAGAGGATTATGCCTAATATCTGCGGCTGGGCATTGGTCGAGCCCAGGACCATGTATTCAGGGGAAAAGACAGCAAGCGCTGTAGCAAGCAGGGCCTTCTTTTCATCTAGGAATCTCCTTGCCAGAGGATAGAATGCGAAAACGGCCATTGCCGCAAGCAATGAAGGGAAAAACCTGGCAAAAAAATCCATCCCGAAATAACTTCCGAACCCCAGGATCACATCGAACAGCGGCGGGTAATTGGGGTAGCTTATGCAGTCCTCAACGCTGATGCTATAGAATGCCTTTAAGGGAAACCCCCCGTTCCTGAGGTAACATTCAGCCTTCTGTATGTGCTGCCATGCATCATCGCTTGTAGGGTAAGATGTGTACAAGAAAGGGAGAAGCATGGCTGCAAATGCCATTAAAAACAGCAGCAGAAGCGTTAAACGGCTTTTGTCTTTAACCATATCTTGGACTATTCCCCTTAAGTTTTTAAATATTCCCATTAAATCGGCTCTGTCCTAAATGAAGGTTAGCATCAATTTGTGAGGCTTCTTCTATATAACAATAAAGACGAGAAGGGGGTTGTCCCTTACGGGGAATCTCGGCCTTAGGTTAAATAAGCAGAAGCCGAACCGATGCTAACCCGAGTGAAGCGAGATTTAGGACAGAGCCCATTAAATCAGGATTCTTGCGCACGCACAGCGACGGGGTGGGACTACATTAATCCGTAAGGATTTATCGATGTTGCTTGAATTAGTCGGAGGGCTAAAGCTTTAGCTTTATGCCCCCCTTAGTGTTGCGCTCGACTTGAAAATCGCGGTTGCGGATTTTCAAGATCTGAAAATGGCTTTGCCATTTTCAGCAGATGCGCGTAACCATCTCGAGCGGGACGGTTTTTGAGGAAAAAATGCCTTTTAAGTTACAACAATACACGAATTTCCCATCGCAACCTTTAAATAACCAAGTATAAAATAAAACATTATGTGCGGGATAAACGGCATAGCTGGGTTCGAGGACAAGGAACTCATAAAGAGGATGAATGATGCAGTCGCCCACAGGGGCCCTGATGATTCAGGATTCTTCTCTGACAGGAATGTTTGCCTCGGCCACAGGAGATTGAGCATAATCGACCTGAGCAAGAGGGGCCACCAGCCCATGTGCAACGAGAACAAGGATATCTGGATAGTTTTCAATGGCGAGATATACAACTTCAGGGAGCTGAAGAAAGAGCTTGATGAGAAAGGCCATAGGTTCAGCAGCGATTCTGATACAGAGGCGATAATCCACCTTTATGAGGAGGAAGGGATTGGCTGCGTCAGGAGGCTCAAGGGCATCTTTGCGTTCGCGATATATGATTCGAAAAAGAAGATCGTCTTCATCGCCCGGGACCAGCTTGGGGTGAAGCCATTGCATTACGCTTTTGTGGATAATGGCAGCAACATGCTCTTCGCGTCAGAGATAAAATCGATCCTCCAATGCGAAAATGTAAGGAGGGAAGTGAACCTCAATGGCCTCCATAAATTCATGAACTTCAATTACATATTCGGCGGCGAGACATTGTTCAGGGGCATCTTCAAGCTCAACCCTGGCCATTGCTTGGTCTATGATATAAAGACGAAAAAGCACAGGATAGGTAAGTACTGGGAATTGAAGATAGAGAAGACAGACCACCCCGAGGATTATTATGTCGGAAGGATAAGGGAAGGGCTTTCAGAATCGATAAGGATGCAGCTTGTCTCTGATGTGCCTTTAGGGGTTTTCCTCTCAGGAGGCATTGATTCAAGCTCTATCGTGGCATTGATGTCGGAATTCGATGACATTGAAAAGCCGATAAAGACCTATGCAGTAGGGTTCAATGAGCCATGGGATGAACTGCATGATGCAAAAAGGGTCAGCGATAAGTTCGGCACTGACCACCATGAGATCTATGTCGAAAGCGATGTCCTTAAGCATTACCCTGAGTTCATATGGCATATGGACACGCCAAAGACCAACATAAGCCCGCAATTCTACATCTCGAAGCTTGCAAAAAGGTCTGTGACTGTCGCATTGACGGGCCTCGGAGGAGATGAGCTTTTTGCCGGCTATAGGAGGCATAAGTATTATTACCATCAGGAAAAAATAAGCGCGATGATACCTGAATCCCTCGGGAAGCCTTTCTTCAGCGCGATGAGCAGGATAGCATTGTCAAACTACCTCAAAAGAGGGATGATATACCTTGCAAACATACATGATGAAGAGAAGACCTACACTATCGCTGCGCCGTTGCTTGTCTATGAGGATGAGAGGGACGACCTTTATGGAGAGGGGATGAAGAAGGCAGGATTGCAGGATTTCAAGGACATGCTCAAGCCTTATCTCTCACAGAAGACCAAGAATGATGATGCTGATTATTACAACCAGACGCTGAAGATGGAGATAAAGACATACCTCAATGATGACCTCCTCGAGAGGATGGACAGGATGTCCATGGCCCATGCTGTTGAAGCTAGGGTCCCGTTCCTCGACCATGATTTTGTAGAGTTCGCATTCTCGATACCAAACAAGTACAGGAGGTTCAAGCTAGGCACAACATCAGGCAAGGACCTTCTGTGCAAGGCCATGAAGGGCAAGGTCCCTGATTTTGTCTTCAAGAAGAAGAAGGTCGGATTCAACATGAGCCCTTATTACTGGTTCAAGGCCCACCTGAGGGAGCACATAAAGAACATACTGACGAAAGAGGCAGTGTACAGGAGGGGGCTTTTCAGCTACAAGTATGTGGAGAGATTCCTGAACAAGAAGCCGTCTGAAAACCTCTATTACCAGTACCAGACATTGTGGAACATGATGGCATTCGAGATATGGCACCAGATGTATATCGATGCTGACAGGAAGCGGATCATGAAGCCGAAGATGGGGATAGAGGATTATTCATGAAAAACATGAAAAAGGCAGGCAGGAAGAAAGGGAGAGATGACAAGAAGGTAATGAAAGGCCTGGATGGGGGGAAAGGAGCAAAGTCAGCAAAAACAAAAGACAGAACAATGAAAACCCTTTTCTTCGATGATGATAATATAATGGTGCATGTAGGCGGCGATTCTGTCAAAAGGAACGCAAAAGAATACCTCACAAAAGAGGATTATGCCTACATGGACAATGAGACATATAAGTTCTTCATGGATTTCGCAGGGCTTCATCCTGACCTCAGGGATTATTTCGATTACAACGGCATGAATGTCCTGGATTTTGTCGAGGAAGAATTTTGCTTCAAATCAATATTCTCTTACACCATAAAGGACATAGTGAGGGCTATCGGCACTACGATGAAGGTGATAGACGCTGAGCAGCCTTTCAAGGTTATAGTGAAAGATGATGTCTCGATAAAAAACAGATGTGCGTTGATGACGGCAAGGGCGATGGGCATGAAAACAGGCATAAGCTCGTTTGGATTGCCAAAAAGGATCAATAAGCTCATAAGATCCGATCTTATGTCATATGGTTATGAGATATACCTCAAAATCCAGAAATTCAGGAGAAGATTGGACCAGAGGATGGAAAAGGGCAGGGGAGGGATATTGCTGCTGCCATATTATGCTAACCATGCTGATGTCATGAGCCCGATCATAAGCCTGCTGAAAAAGAAAAAAGAGGATTTTGATGTCGTATGCGTAGATAATATCTTCAATGTTACGAAAAAAAGGCTTGACAGGTATGGGATAGGTTATGAGATATTTGAGCATTATTCCAACAAGAAGGTGATGAGTCTTGTGGATACCAATGAAGAGGAATTCAGGGCAAAATGGAAACAGCTCGATAAGGATATTGAGGCCCAGAACGAGATCAGGTACAGGAAGATAGGTTTGTGGGATATCCTCAGGCCCAGGCTAAGGTTCCTCTTCCTCAGGAGATTCGCACAGGTCTCAGAGTACATAGAGACAACAAGGCATATGATCTCTGTAAAGAAGCCTTCAATAATTGTGATAGCGAATGACACATCGACTTATGGTAGGGTCGCTGCAGCTGTCTCAGGGATGGAATCAGTGCCAAACCTGCTTGTCCAGCACGGCGCAGTCGCAGACGAACCGAAGTACAACAGGATATTTGCAGATGATATGGCTGTTGAAGGGCCTGAAGTCAGGAGATTCTTTATTGAGAAGGGCCTTCCGGAAAACAAGTTCATGGTTACAGGCCAGCCAAGATATGATGTCCTTGCGAGAAGGGAAGGGATACCGGGCAGGGATGAGATGTGCAGCAAGCTTGGCATAGACGGCAAAAAGAAGGTGATTGTCCTTGCAACACAGGTCCCAGAATGCAATGAGAAGGTAGTAAGGGCAGTCTATGATGCAGTAAAAGGCATGCAGGACTGCTTTCTTGTAGTGAAGCTCCATCCTGCTGAAAGGACAGACAGGATGTACCAGGACCTGAGAAAGGAGACAGGGATAAAGAATATAGTGATAGGGAAGGATATCCACCTCTATGGCCTGTTGAATGCCTGCGAGCTCATGATTACTGTCTTCTCGACTACTGCATTAGAGGCCATGATGCTTGACAGGCCCGTGATCACGATCAACCTGACAGGAGAGCCTGACATGATGCCATACGCAAGCTCTGGAGCTGCTCTAGGAGTCTACAAGGCAGATGACCTTAAGGATGCGATTGAAAAGGTCATGCATGACAGGAAGACAAAGGAAGCATTGGATAAGAATAGGGAGAAATTCGTCTATGGCCTTGTCTATAAGATGGATGGTAAGGCGAGCGAGAGGGTTTATTCCCTTATGAAAAATTTGAGAAGATGATGAAAGGGATGATGGATACATGGTAAATCCTTAACTCCTAGAAATCCTATAGAAGAATATCTGATTTTTTTCGTCATAATATAAAAGAGTCATGTTTAGATTGGAATATGCATTGAGCTGTTCTTGCAAGGGGATATCTTTAATGGGGATTATCAGCACATAAGAGATATTGTAATAATCAATCTCCTGCTCATCCCTCCTGAGGAACAATGAGGCATTCACAAGCCCTTTCTCATCGATTATATAATGGGAGTATTTGCCTAACAGCCCCTCTATCTGCATGAGATAGCTTTGCTCCCTTTTCTCGTCGAGTTTGGCCTGGTAATAAGGGTCCATCACTGCCCTCATCCTAGTATAATGATAGACCTCCCATGTTGGGGTCATGATCACTCCATGCCTGTCAAGATTTGCAGAAGCCCATCTGCCCAATCTTTCAAGGCCCTGCTGCTCGCTGAGAAACTGCTGCTGAGGGGATCTTGTATAATCAAGCAGGCTGGAAAGGTCGTAAAATGAGAATGCGATTGTTGCTATGATGAATAGGGCTGTCCAAAAAACACGGCTTGGCTTTTTCCTCTTCTTCAATATGGATAGGACATGATTGACTGCGATAGGCGCACCCATCAAAAAGAAGGGAAAGAAATACCTGTCCCTCCATAAATACCACCCGCCTATTGAAACGAAGTAGGCCATGGAGAATATGATGGATGATACCAAGAATATCTTCTCATAATCTGAAAGATCATGCTTCAGATGGCATATCAGCTTATCAGCTGCGCTGCCATGGCTGCTACCCCCATTGCGCATGAACCTGCCGGTCGGTTTGCCAAGGAATCTGTCGATAAATGAGAGTATGAGGAATATGAGGATTAAAGGGGTGAATATCCAAGGCAGACGGAATATCATCTTATATGCTGTGAAAACCTTCGCATTGATTATGTTGGCAGGCGGCTCGCTCAGATAAGACTGCAGTGTTGGCTGGCTTGTATCATACATGAGCCTGTGCCAGTTAAGCGAATATTTGTAGAGATTTGTGGCGCTATAGAAAGGTTTTCCAAAATTGTCATAGGTGTATAACCCAAGAGGCACCATGATTATGGCGAAGGCCAGGACCATCATCATGAGGCCTTTCTTGCTTATGTCCCTCTTCTCGAAGAAAATGAAGAACATGAACAGTAGCATGATTGAGCCGAAAAAAACCAGGCCGAGATAGTTGATATAAGTGAGTATCGCAAATAGTATTCCCGATGCGATATAATGCTTAGGTTCATTCTTTTTGAACGTGAAGTAGAGGGAAGTTATTGTCAAGACGAAGAAAAAGAAATAAACGCTTTCCCTCATTATTATCCCTGCAGAGTATATAGAGGTGGCATTTACTGCAACAATCAACGTCGATATGACCCCCACAGTCCGATTGTATAAGCGGGACGAGAGCAGATATATTATGACCAGCATAAGGATGTAAAAAAACAATGAAGAGAGTTTTGCTATCGCTATCGAGCTGCCGAAAAGCCAGAATGCCCCTGCAAGGATATAATGATAGCCAGGAGGGTAGACTGGGCTTGGATAAGGGATTAAAGGGATCCTGAACCAGTATGTCCATACAAAATCCTGCACAGGGCCTTTCCCATCATGGATGTTCTCTGCAATATTATAATGGTATGCCTCATCACCTCTTTCAAGGAACCTGTCGAATCCGGCAGTAGTCGTTATGAAATATAAGACGCAACCTGCGCCTGCAGCAAGGATAAGCATGACCAACAAGAACGGCTTAAGTTCATGTTTCATCCCTGTTGATGCGGATTTACTGGATTTCCTGGTTTTCCTTGTGTTCCTGGTTTTTTTCGCCATGTTGTCCTTCTTATCCTTGTAGCCGGATTGATTTATCCTATCTTACCCATCTTATCTTTATCTGATGGCATGATATGCCGATAATGACTGGCTGATAAGGGCATGCTGATCATGATACCCCTATCTCATCTGCTGGATTTTTTTGCCGTGTTTGCCATGAATTCCCTGAATGAATCTATGACCCAATCAAGCTGCAGGCCATCTATCCCTGGATAAACGCCTATGAAGAAAGAATTCCTTGCGACAGTGTCAGAATTCCCGAGATTGCCTGAGATCCTAATATTCGCGTCTTTATATGCCGGCTGTTTTGCGATATTGCCTGCGAAGATCATGCGTGTCTCTATCATCCTGCCGTTCAGCCATTCAAGCAGTTCCTGTCTCGAGAAAGGCGCATCCTCCCTGACGGACATCGGGAACGCAAACCACGATACATCCGATCTATCCAATGCCCGCGGCAGGACAAGATGATTGTCATACGCCGAAAGCGCTTCGAAGAGCCTTGCGAAATTTTCCTTGCGTTTTTTTATGAATCCAGGCAGTTTTTCAAGCTGTGCAAGGCCCATTGCCGCCTGCAGATCCAGGGGTTTCATATTGTAGCCAATGTTAGTATAAAGATACCTGTGGTCCCATGGCTGGCCGTCAAGCTTGAACTTGAATCTTGAATTGCATGTGCCATTTGGGTTTTTCTCGTCCCACTTGCAATAACAGGCGCGACCCCATGACCTCAGTGAGGATGTTATCTTCGCCAGCTCATCATCGTCTGTTGCAACTGCCCCCCCTTCCCCCATCGTTATGTGGTGGGCAGGATAAAAGCTGAATGTGCTCATATGGCCAAAGGCACCTGCCTGTTTTATGCCATATCTTGAACCTAATGCATCACAGCAGTCCTCTATGACAAACAAGCCGTGTTTTTCTGACAAGGCCATTATCTCGTCCATATCATTAGGATTGCCCAGGGTGTGGGGCACGAATATTGCCTTTGTTTTCCTTGTGATTGCCTTTTTTGCGGCAGATAAGTCCATATTGCAGGTGTCCACCTCAACATCAACAAGGACAGGGATAAGATTGTTCTGCAATATGGGGTTGAGTGTCGTCGGGAATGTGACTGCGGGGGTTATCACCTCGTCCCGGGGGTTGAGGTGCCTGCTGAAGCTCCTGGAGCATAATGCTGATACTGCCAGCAGGTTTGCTGAAGACCCTGAATTCGCCAGCAGCACATGCTTGACATTGAGGAATCTTGCCAGCTTTGATTCGAATTCATCACCATACCTTCCCAGGGTCAGCCAGAAATCCAGCAATGAGTCCGCCATCGCATTCATCTCTTTATCATCGAACACCCTTCCGCCGTAATGCACCTTTGATTTTCCAGGGATGAATCTCTTATCGGCGAATTTAAGGGAATGAAACTCTTTTATCTTTGAGAATATCTCTTTCCTGAGTCTTTTTTCATTCAGATCTTTTTTATCATCCATCTATGCAGCTCCTTCTTCTTAAGTTTGGATTCATACCATTCTATCGTCTTCCTAAGCCCCTCATCAAGGCCCGTCTTTGGTGCCCAGCCAAGAAGTTTTCGTGCCTTTCTGTTGTCGCAATAGAAATGCATGGCTTCCCCTTCACGGTAAGGCAAAGCGCCGATGTGCAATTTGACAGGGTTGCCCATGATCGCAAGTATTCTCTGGACAACATCTTTTATCTTATATTCTTTCCCATTGCCGATGTTTATTATCTCACCGATGGCTTTTTTTGAGAGTGATGCCTTTATGAAGCCGTCTGCAATGTCCTCAACATAATTGAATTCCCTGGTCTGTTCGCCCGGCGTAGTATGGATCTCCTTGCCATGCAGAGCGTTTATTATTGTGTTTGGAATGAGCATGCTGTTCTTCTGGTAAGGGCCATAAGTCAGGAATGGCCTTAATGTCACTATAGGGCAACTGAGCACCTTGTTATACATCCTGCAGAATAATGTTGTAGATGCCTTCGAAGCAGAGTAAGGGGACACAGGATTCATCTGCTGGTCTTCCTTGAACGGCGCCATGTTATCCCCATATTCCTCGCATGTGCCTGTGTTGATGAAGCAGTCATAATCCGATTTGTCCAGGGCCTGAAGAAGATTCATTGTGCCCATTATGTTGCTCTGGATGATTTTACTTATATTCTCAAATGTCCTGTCAACGCTTACATATGCTGCAAGATGAAAAACCTTCTGGGGATTGACTTTCTGCACGATCTTGCTGATTTTGGCCGCATTGGTGAGGTCAGCGACCTTTGTTCTTATCCTGTCTTCCACACCTTCAAGATTACCTGTGTCTTTTGTCTGTAGGATCACTGTAACTTTCGCGCCTTCTGCTATAAGCCTCCTGACAAGATGTGAACCTATGAAACCATTCCCTCCAGTCACAAGAACATCTGTGCCATCAAGATCCATCTCGCACCTTCTATCCATCTGATTTATGATTTTATTTTATGGGTTTGATTTTATGGTTTTAAGCCCATGATATTAAGATTTTAAATGACGGATGAACAGGTCATCGCTTATTAAAATATCTCCTGTACCACTCAAGCGACTTCTTTATGCCTGATTCTATGCTCTCCCTGTGGGACCAGCCGAGGAGCTGCCTTGCCTTTTTTGATGACAGGAACTGCTCTTTTATCTCGTTCCTGGCTTCATTCAGCACATTTGGCCTGAGATTGTTCTTTCCTGATATCTTTATTATCTTCAATACTAAATCATATGCACTTATGGGGTTCTCTGTGCCGAAGTTGAATGCCTGGCCCTTGATGCCCTGCTTGTCCACGTTCTTCCCCAAGGTCAGATAAGCGCTTACAGCATCGGCTATGAACAGGTAATCGCGTATGAATTTTCCATCGCTGCGTATTATGGGATTCTCATCATTCAGGACTGACTTGATTGTCCCGGGCACTATCCTGTTGAAATTCAGATCCCCTCCGCCGTAAAAATTGCCGCACCTTGTAACACCCACTGGAAGGCCATATGTCTTATGATATGCTTGTGCAATAAGGTCTGTGCAGCTCTTTGATACGTCGTAAGGATGAGAACCATGGAGAGGTGCCTCTTCAGTATAAGGCAGTTCCTTATGGTGGCCATAAGCCTTGTCGCTTGAAGCCACGACTATCCTCTTAACGATCTCGTTCCTTCTGCATGCCTCAAGCATGTTCCATGTCCCTTTTATATTGGAATCAAAAGTGGATATAGGCAGCCTGTTCGCTGTGCCCACTATGGCCTGGGCTCCCAGATGAAATACTGTGTCGACCTCATATTCATTAAGCGCCCTCTCAAGAAGCCAGTAATCCTCAAGCGAACCATTGACGACTGTGGCTTTCTTTATTGTGCCTGATTCCACAAGGTGCGACCTTGGCACATTATCCCTGATAAGGCATATTACTTCAGCTCCATCGTCGACAAGCTGCTTTGTCAGCCATGATCCCAGGAATCCTGTTGCGCCTGTGACAAAAACCCTTTTCCCGCTCCAGTACGAATCTCCTTTGCTTGTATCGCTTCCGGATGTCTTGTTCTTCATTTCCACACCTTCCATGGCACATTCCCTTTTTTCCATAATCCATTGAGATATTCCATATCCTTGAAAGTGTCCATGCAATACCAGAACCCTTTATGCTCATAGACTGCAAGCTTGTTCTCTTTTGCCAGGGCCATGAGGGGATCCTGCTCAAGCACGCAATTCTCATCCAGATAGTCGAATATCTTCCTGTTGAATACGAAGAAACCGCCGTTTATGACGCCATCAAGCTGCGGTTTCTCTTTGAAAGATTTTGCAAAACCTTTATTGTCGACCTCTATCACTCCGAATCTGGAGATTGGGTGGATTGCGGACAATGTTGCGGTCGGCTTCAGGGAATTATGGTATGCCATCAGCTTGTTTATGTCTATGTCGGCAACTCCGTCGCCATATGTCACAAGGAACATGTCCCCGTCGATGTATTTCTCTATCTTCTTTATCCTTCCGCCCGTGTTCGTCTCAAGGCCGGTATTCACAAATGTTATGTTCCAGTCATCAGTGTTGTTAGAGTGTATTATCTTCTCCTTTTTTGATTTGAGGTTGAGGGTGAAATCATTCGCTTTCCATTCAAAATTGACAAAATACTCCTTGAGCATATCCCCTTTATATCCAAGGCAGAGTATGAAATCCTTGAAACCGTAGTGGGAATAGGTCTTCATGATGTGCCATAATATCGGCATGCCCCCTATCTCGACAAGCGGCTTTGGCATGAATTCCGTCTGTTCCCTAAGCCTGGTGCCCATCCCACCGCATAGTATGACTACCTTAGTGTTCTTCTGGTTCTTTTGACTGTTCTGATTCTTCTGCTCGGCCATTCTCAAACCCCCTTAAGCTTATAATGCAGCATATTCTTCAGGAACTCGAATGTAGTGGTCCATCTCACATGAGATTGGCCCCCTTCTCTTTTACGGTATTCGACGGGAAGCTCTTTTACCCCGTAGTTGTTCCTTTTTGCATTTATCATTATCTCGGCATCCACAAACCAGTCCTTCGACTGAGGATTGATTTTTAGGTAGCATTCTTTCTTCATTATCTTAGGACAGCCATTTATATCTTTTGAATTTACAGAGAACATCATATAAAAAAGCATATTGTAGAATCTTGACTGGATTTTCCTCATAAGGCTGTAATTTCTTGATACCCGTGTGATCTTGCACAAATCACAGTTGCCTTTCTTCAGCTCATCATAAAGCATGACAACTGCTCCTGAGCTAATCTCATTGTCGCCCCACATATACCCAACATACTTGCCTTTCGCTGATTTCAGCCCTTGAATCACCCCATTGCCATACCCAATGTTCTTTTTGATGGTGACTATCCTCATTCTCTTCCCTTCAGAGTTCCTGATTGCTTCCAATATCTGCGGCGTCCGGTCATTAGAGCCATTATTGACTGCAATTATCTCGTAATCAACAGATGCATCTTTTAGGCTAGCTGATAGGTCAGAAACAACTTTTCCCGCATTCTCCTGTTCATTATAAAAAAGCGCAACTATTGATAATTCAGGCATTTTTACCCCCTTTGTCCCATAAAGTTAAGCCTGTATCTTTTTAAATATTGCTTTTTTATATGTGGTTAAAGGCTGTTAAGAAGCGCTAAAATGCAGGATAAGGCAAAGGTTTTATTGGCTTAAGATGGATGTGAAATCAAGAATACTTAAAGAAACCCTGCCCTGATTTCCTTCCCAGCTTCCCTTCCTTGACCATCTTCACCATTATCCCTGCAGGAAGATATTTCCTGTCATTAGTCTTATTGCGGATATTGTTCATTATCTCGAGCACCACATCCAGGCCTATGAGGTCCATGAGGGCCAGCGGCCCCATTGGGTGATTCAAGCCGAGCTTTACTGCCTTGTCTATATCCTCTTTTGAAGCAACGCCTTCGCCATATATATGGGCAGCCTCATTCAGATAAGGCACCATTATCCTGTTGACTATGAAACAAGGGGAATCTTTTGTTATGACTGGTGATTTACCGAGCGTTTCTGCAAATTCCACTGCAAAATTCAGTGTTTTTTCGGATGTATTCTTCCCTTTGACAACCTCTACAAGGGCCATCCTCGGCACAGGGTTGAAGAAGTGTATGCCCAGAAACCTTGACGGATCCTTTAAGTTCTCGCCAAGCTCATCAACTGAAAGGGAAGAGGTGTTTGTGGCTATCACTGCGTTTTTTTTGCATATCTTGTCGAGCTTCCTGAAGTATTCATCCTTTGTCTTCTTGTCTTCAACGACTGACTCTATCACAAGATCTACATCCCCCAGGTCTTCTATTCTTGCAGAAGGCCTATACCTGCCCATGGCCTCATTTTTATCCTTTTCAGCCATGAATTTCGCCATGAACCTGCTTATCTCTTCACCTGCCTTTTTCAGCCTGTCCTCTGTCCTGCTTATGAGACGGACTTCCATGCCGTGCATAAGCGCAACTTCGGCTATGCCCAATCCTGTGACTCCTGTGCCAACAATACCCATCTTAAGGCCATGCAGTGAGCCTTTGTCTTTGCCTTTTCCTGCTGGTTCCAAGGTATGCCCTACATCATACCTTACGCCTGATTTGATTATGCCAAGATTGCCCTGATCATCCTCCACAAGGACATCAAAATAAGGCACTTGCTTATGGTCAGAAGAAGGAACAAGAACTTCAGTGAATGCCTTGACTTTGAGCTTACTGTCCTTTTTCTCAGAGACCTCTGATCTGCAGAATATGCATCTCTTCACGTCATAATAATACACTTTTCCGCATTTTTTACAGACGAATACCATTTTATTTTCAGATCATGTCTTCAATCATGTTCCAGATCAATCTTCTTTCTTGAGTATGTGTATGACACATGTCCCTCCGACCCCGCCTATGTTCTGCGCAAGCCCGATATTTGCACCTTTGACCTGCCTTTTTCCTGCTTCGCCCCTTAGCTGTGCCACAATCTCGCAGATCTGGGAAGCGCCAGTTGCGCCTATAGGATGCCCGTTAGCCTTCAATCCGCCGCCAGTGCCTATTGGTATTCTGCCATCGAGCTTTGTCTCCCCTTTCCTTACGAGATCCTTGCTCTCCCCGGGCTTGCAGAATCCCAAATCCTCCATCGCGACAAGCTCTGATATTGTGAAGCAGTCATGGACCTCGGCTATATCCACATCTTTTGCGGATATGCCTGCTTCCTTATAGGCCTCTGCTGCTGCAAGCCTTGTCGCCTTGAATGAGGTTATGTCCTTTCTCTGTGCAAGTGATATTGTGTCTGTTTTCAGGCTGGAAGCCAGGATCTTTATGTCCCTCTTTGATCTCTTTTCCCTTGACACGACAAGAGCAGCAGCTCCGTCACTTATTGGGCTGCAGTCAAAAAGCCTTAAAGGCGTGCAGACGATTGGTGATCTCTTTATCATATCAAGATCAACTTTTTTGTGGTAGAAATGCGCTTTCTCGTTGAGGTTTGCGTTCTCATGGGATTTTAGGGCAACAAGCGCAAGATCATCAGCAGTCGTGCCATATTCTTCCATATGTTTCTTGGCTACGAGGGCGTATGCTGCAGGGAATATTAGGCCGTTGTTCTGGTCCATGCAACAGTCGCCGGCAGCGCATATGCCTTTTGTGAGCAATGAATTATCGATCCCATTCATCTTCTCTACCCCAAGGACAAGCACATTCTTGTATCTGCTTAGGGAGATTATCGCCTGATGCAGGGCTGCTCCACTCGATGAGCATGCAGTCTCGATCCTTATTATTGGGATATTAAGGCCAGGAAGAAGGCTTGATATGAGCGAGTTCATGTGAAGCTGGTTCTGCAAAATGCCGCCCAAGAAGTTCCCAACATATATCGCGTCTATCTCAGTTATGGGTATTCCGCTGTCTTCTATCGCATCGTACATTGCTTCATAAGCCAGCTCTGGCAGCCCTTTGTCCAGAACGCCGAATTTTGTCTTCCCGATCCCGCTTATATACATTAAAATACACCTTATGATCATTCTATAATCATTCTATTATTCTTTCTTGCCCTTAATTATAAAAAGTTTTTGCATTGCCGGATTGATTGCAGGATTTCAGATCGTGAAATCAGAATCTCCTGCGGTCACGAACCAATTATCCGGATTTTTGAAAAAACGGATGTCCGGAAGATTTTTGGTGTCATCTATCTTCACTATGAACCTCTGGCCCATCGTCCTGGAATAGATGAACCCGTTCTTGCTGAACATCTTCCTATGCTGCCTCTTCATACCATAAGCCTGTATGGCGTCACAGCCCTCTTCAATAAAATAGTCGTTTATTTTCCATATTAGGGCCTGCATTGTGCCAATGTCATGAGGGCTTGCTACAAACTCCACTACCCTGCCCCAGTTGAAATTCTCGCTTGATATCTTTGTAATGACGACATATCCATTTATCCTGCCTTTTTTGTCTGCAGCAGCGAATATCCTGAACCCCCTTGTGGGGTTTTTTGTGTATTTCCAGTCCAGATACTCCTTATCCCTCACTGCAGCAATACCCAAATCATCTGAGACTTCATCCCAGAACACATCGAATCTGCTGTCAAAATTTTTTAATTCATCGATCGTGTGATCTGCAAGGTATCTGCCTGGCTTCTTTGCGCTGAAAAACATGGCAAGAATGAGCCCGAGAGGCCTGGAAAGCAGATAGGATAATCTTCCTTTTTTCATCTTCAGCGAGTATGACAGAAATTTCTCTGGATTGATTATCCTTATCATGGCCTTAGCCATATCCAGATTGGACCATCCCATGCTGCTTTCTATTCCATAAGCCACGTCCCCGACACCCAATGCAAGGCAGATATTGGCCTCTTCTTTCCATCTCTTCACCATTTCCTTCCCTATACCTTTGCCCCTGTGGCCAGGATGGGCCATAAGGCCCCCGCCCCACGCAATCATCACATTCTTGTCGCCCATCTTAATCATGCCCGGATTTAAGTTTATATACCCGATGATCTTGCCTTTATTTTCAACAACCCAGCTATCCAGCTTATGGTCCCTCAAGACAGGATTCTCCCTGGAGTACCAATGCCAGTTCTTTTTGAATTTTTCAGCTGTTTTGCTGCCAAAAACCAGCCTGCATAGGCTTATCACTCCTGCTAGATCAGATTCCCTGAAAGTCCGGGTCTTGTAATCCTTGTCCATTTGGCTCCCTGCGGCCCATTATGGCCAGTTGCACCTCCTATTGGATGAAGGGTATAAATAGTTTGTCAGCCGATTCCTGATTGGTTTTCATGCCTTCTTATCATGAGGAAAATATGAAAAAATTTATATATACTCTTAAAAAGGCATTAATAAGCCAAATCAGGGGGGTGTAATTTGATAAACATGTTATTGATGACTTGGAAAGTCGTAAGCAGAAATGTAAAAAGGATGTACCTGTACTTCTTCGGCACATGGGCTGTCCATTGCGAAGTCATCTATGATGATGGGGTGTGGGCAAAGATAAAAAGTCTCTGCAAAACAAGGAAGCTGATATGGTATTGCATAACACCTGTCAATTACGACCTTATGAGTGCTTCGGGGAACCTGAGAATGGGCAGGGAAGCGTATTCAAGGCTCCTTAAGAGGAGATACAAGGAAATTGAGGCCATGGGCCAGGAGATCCAATTGCATGTCCACCTTTCCATACTCAAGAACATGGGCAGAGGGCAGCAGATGAAGATGATAAGAGATAGCAGGGAATGGATGCTGCAGAATGGTTTTAAGGTCACGAAATTCGTGCCAGGATGGTGGAATTATGACAATGACACCCTGGAAATACTGGAAGAGCTTGGCCTGAAGATGGTAGGCAAGGACAGGTATTATGAGATACATGATTACGAGCTCGGGGCATTGAATAAGCACCTTGGTGTCTGAGGAAATTTTAAAGATTGTTTGAATGAATTTTAAGAGGCCGGTGAGGGAAAAGAATTATGAGGATAATAGGGATCCACGATGGGCATAATGCGACAGCGTGCCTGCTTGAGGATGGAGAACTGAAGGACTGCATAAGTGAAGAGAGATTCACGCAGTTCAAGAACCAGCCTGGATTCCCGAAGAATGCAGCAAGATGGATAATGGAGAAGAACGGCCTTTCTGCGGATGAAATTGATTTTGTCGCCCTGTCCTCATTCCTCATGAATGATGTGGAACACTACAAAAAATCCCAGACAATGGGCAATCAACTCTTTGAAAAAAGGGCCTATATCCTCAAACCAGGCATTCTTAGGAGCGCAATGATAAATTCAGGGGCCTACGGCATCGCAAAGAAGGTTTTTGACAGGTATTATTACACACCAAAAAGGGATATAATGTATAAAGCCCTCCTTGAGAAAAGAAAGGAGGAGATATGCAGGAACATCGGCATAAACAAGGAGAGGATAATAGTCGTTGACCACCATGCCGCCCATGCTTCTGCATCGTATTATGGCTCTTACTTCAATGATGAAGATTCTCTTATATTCACTGCAGACGCTTACGGCGATTATGCCTCTGCAACAGTCTCCATAGGCAGCAAGGGCAGGATAAGGAAGGTATCATCAACAACAGACATGTCTTTGGGGGATTTCTATTCCGCAGTCACGAGGTTCCTCGGCCTCAAGGTATGGGAGCACGAGTACAAGGTCATGGGCCTTGCAGCATACTGTAAGGACAAGGATGTCATGGAGATTTATGGCATTCTCAGAGGGATGATCGAACTGTCAAAAAAAGACCTGAAATTCCGCAAAAAAGTGGTGGATTCCTATTACACCCATATGAAAAATGTCCTTGTAGGTTATAGGTTCGACTGGATAGCAGGCGCTGCACAGAAGCTTACAGAAGACCTTGTGACTGAATGGGTCAGGGAAGCCATAAAGAGGTACAAGATAAGGAATGTCTGCGGCGGTGGCGGATGTTTCATGAATGTCAAGGTGAACAAGAAGATAATCGAGATGCCTGAAGTAAAGAAATTTTTTGCGATACCCAGCTCAGGAGATGAATCCACATGCATAGGCGCGGTATATTTCGTCCATGCAGAAAAAGACAAGTTGGGGGTGAAGCCTTTCTTCTCGCCTTATCTTGGAATTTCTTATGACAAGGATTACATAAAGAGAGTAATAGAAAAGAAGAACCTGAAAAAGAGATTCAGGATCACATTTGAGGAGGATATGGAGAAGAAGGTCGCAAGCCTGCTTGCGAAAGGGAATGTTGTCGCGAGATTCAGGGGGAGATGCGAATACGGCGCCAGGGCCCTTGGAAACAGGAGCATACTTGCAGACGCCTCGAACTTTGCAGTGATCCCGGAGATAAACAAGATGATAAAGATGAGGGATTTCTGGATGCCCTTTGCATGCTCGATCATGGCTGAGAGGGCAAGCAAGTACCTCATAAACCCGAAGAATGTGCCTTTATCATACATGGTGATAGCCTGCGACACTGTGAATAAGAACAGGAACGACATACTTGCCGGAACCCACCAGTTCGACAAGACAGCAAGGCCTCAGGTGGTCTCCAAAGAGATGAACGAGAGCTACCACAGGCTGATAGCCGAGTTTGAGAAACTCACAGGAAGAGGCGGTGTCCTTAACACATCATTCAATATCCATGGCAAGCCCCTTGTATGCTCTCCTGAAGATGCAATAAATACGATGGAGAACTCCGGCCTGGATTACCTTGCGATGGAAGATTACCTTTTCGAGAAGATCAACAAAGACAAGGAAGAATGATGCGCCCAATGAAGGGTTATTTATGTTAGTTTTGTGTTGCTGAGAGGTGCAAAAATCACAACAGTGGATGATGTCCGTTATTTCATAGATAAGAGGAAGTGGGAAAATCATAGAGGGCCGCCTCCTGGCCATCCCTGCGCTGATCCTAAGCTGAAAAACACCGCAAAGTGCAGGAGGACCATTGAACTCTTTAATTCTGCCGTGACATATGACATAAAGAAGAATGTGGACAGGAAAGAGAGCGTAAGATGCCTGACAGGCATGCAGAAGGCAGACCTTAAGAGGAAAGACAAGCTTAAGATACTACATATCGGCACAGGCACATTGATCCAGAATGTCTACAGGGACCTGCAGCAGAAAGACGGGAATGTGAGCCATGTCATGGTGCATACGACGACTGCAAAAAAAGGGGGCTATGACATGAACCTGAGCATGAGCCCTTATGAGTTCGGGTGGGGCCATAACATAAAGTCTATATTGGCGAACACATTCAACGGCAACTTCAGGGATCTGTTAAGGTATGATGTATACCACATACATCATGATGCATTCTTATTGCCCAGCAAGAAGGATATAGCGTGGCTTAAATACAAGTTCAAGAAAAAGGTCCTTCTCGACTGGAGGGGTCAGGGAGTGAGGGTCTGGGGCTTCAACTGCATCCCCTGGCTAAGCAAGATAAGGCAGATATGCTCCAGCCCTGACCTGCTTGATTTCCAGGAGTATGAGGGGCAATTCGAATGGCTTCCTTTCGGCATTGACATTGGCTATTTTAACAGGATAAAAACAACGAGCGACGAGGATAATCCGCTGATAATGCACGCTACTGCGAACTGGAAGATAAAAGGCACGGATCATGTGCTGAAAGCTGTTGATGAGCTCAAGAAGGAAGGTTATAAGTTCAGGTTCCTGCTCAATGACAAGGTGCCTTATGAGACGACTGTAAAGAATTACGCAAAGAGTGATATAGTCGTTGATTGGATAAATCCGATCTATGGGATATATGGGACTGTATCCATAGAGAGCATGGCCCTCGGCAAGGCATGCTGCGCATCGCTCAACCCTAAATATGACAGGTATCTGCCTGGCTGCCCTGTTGTCAACTGCAGCCCAAAAGATTTAAAAGAAAAGCTCATTTATCTCATAGAAAACCCTTCTGAAAGGAAAAGGATAGGAAAAGAGGGGAAAGAATATGTAAGGAAGATGCATGATATAAAAAAGATAAAAGACAAGTTATATGATATATATGACGAATGCTGAATGATATTGCAGCTAAGGTGTTACCCATGGAAGAAAGATTCAAAAAATGGAAAAAACCGGCCATAAAAGACGGAAAACCGACAAAATGGAACTGGATAGTGAGGCACCCTGACGGTCTTGTCCTTGGGAAAAAGACAGACATAGGCGCATTCACATACATAAATGCTGCATATGGCGTTGAAATAGGGAATGATGTGCAGATAGGCTCGCACTGCTCAATATACTCGATTAGCACTATTGACGATAAAAAAGGGAAGGTTGTACTGAAAAAAAATTGCAGGATAGGGTCCCACAGCGTGATTATGCCTGGTGTCACAATAGGCGAGAATTCAGTCATAGGCGCTTTCAGTTTTGTGAATAAAGATGTGCCTCCCGGTTGTGTCGCTTTCGGCATCCCTGCAAAAGTGAAGGGGAAAAGATGAAGCCTGTGATGGATGAAGCGCAAATGATACCAACATATTCAAGAATGGTGAAAAGAAAAGGTGAGCGTCATGGATAAGATGAAGATAGTATCTATAATCCCTGCAAGGGGCGGCTCAAAAGGGATACCGAGGAAGAACATAAAGCTGCTGGCAGGAAAACCGCTGATTGCGCATACGATTGAGCAGTCTGTGAATTCAAAGCTTGTCTCGAGGACGATTGTCTCGACAGACGATAAGGAGATAGCAGACATCTCAAAAAAATACGGCGCTGAAGTGGTAATCAGGCCCGCAGAGCTCGCTGTCGACACTGCGCCTTCAGAGCCGACGATAATCCATGTCCTTGACACGCTGAAAGAGAAGGAAGGGTGGGTGCCTGATTTCGTCGTCTTCCTACAATGCACATCCCCCCTGAGGAAGAAAAAAGACATAGACAATGCCATACAGAAGCTCATTGATGAGAAAGCCGATTCGCTGCTGAGCGTCTGCAACAATCATGCATTCATATGGAAATTCGACAAGAATAAAGGTACTGCGGTCTCTGTCAATTATGATTATAAGCACAGGCCCAGAAGGCAGGATCGCGAGCCTGAGTACAAGGAGAACGGCTCGATATATGTGACAAGGCCTGAGATATGGAGAAAGGAGAACAACAGGCTCGGAAGGAAGATAGCCCTGCATGTCATGGAAGTTGATGACTCATGGGAGATAGACGACCCTTTCGATTTCTGGCTGATAGAACAGGTGATCAACCACAGGAAAAAATCAGGGAATCCGGAGTATTGAGGAGGTTCATCCAGAATGGTGATCGTAGGCAAGGCAAAAACCAAAAAGTATGAAATAATTGAAGTAGGGATTAAGGATAAGAAGAACAGAGCAGAGATGCATGAGAAGGCAGATGACATCTATTTTGTCCTTGGCGGTAGCGCAAGGCTTACGCTTGGCGGAAGGATTGTGAAAAAAATCAGGAAAAGCGCCGGCGAGTACCGCGGTGATAGGATAGCAGGCGGCAAGACAAGGCTGTTAAAGAAAGGTGAGATCATCTCCATCCCAAGGAGAACACCTCATATGATGGACGCCAGGAAACGCAAGATAGGGTATGTCGTTGTGAAGGTGCATTGAGGCTGTTTAAGGCAGGCAATCATAAACTCCCACTTAGTAGTCAATAACACAAAATTTATATATTTATTCTTTCGGCAAATATACAGGATGACTCAAATAAATCTTTGGCAGCCCAATGATCACAGCATCTGGAGGGTAGGGTATGATCCTTTAAGTAATGATAATCCTGAGTCCAAAACAGTGGAAGATGTTGTCAACAAACATTATTCTGGGCATATATTCAAGCCTATTGAAGTGGAAAGGCTTATGGGCAAGGAAGGTGGCAGCAGCATCAATTACAAGGTCAAAGGAAAAGATGGGCCAGTCATCCACCTGAAAAACTTCCTGAGATTCAAATGCGATCCTGACCGGCTTAACAGGGAGATTGAGACACTGGATAGAGTGATAGCAGTGGCAGACCATCTCGTCGGAAGGGGCATAAAAACTTTCACATTCATAGAGGCAAAAGATGGTAGGAGATATGTACGTGAAGGCGATTCCCAATGGATGGCATCTATATTCATAGAAGGCGACCATTACAAGGGGACACTCCCTCAGCTGCAGCAGTTTGCAAAAGAGCTTGGAAGAATAGATAAAAGTATGCAAAGTTTTCAGAATGCGATTGACAGCGAATATGTTGAAATCCCTTTCAAACCTGAAATCCTGAGGGAGCTTAAAGACCTGAATAAAAAAGCCATGTCCGAAAATCCAAGCGAGATGGATCATCTTGCGCAGACGGTCATAAATGAGATACTTGAACCCATGCTGCAGGGGATTGTTGAAGGAGTAAAAAGGTATTCATTTGAACCGGGAATTACTGTCGGAAACATCCATCCTCATCATACTCTATATGAAGGCGATGACCTCAAAGCAGTCTCAGATCCTGAAAAAGCAAGCTTTGGTTATCCCGTTATTGAACAGATAAGTTTCAGTGCGCACAGGTTCATAAGGCAGGCGATTGTCTATATGTTCACCTGCCATGGCGTTGAACCAAACAAAGAAGAGATAAAAAGGCTTATGGACGGCTTCATTAAAGGTTATATCAAGGAGAATAATCTGTCAGCCAAAGAGATTGAAGCGATCCCATTGATGATAGCAAAAACAAATGCCCACAAGGCATTGAGGATTCTCCAGTATCATTATGGCCTTGAAATAGACACAATGGGGAGGCCCGTGGAAAAGCTGCAGTCTGAGCTTTACAAATTCGCTACCCATATCCGTGAAGCAGAACATTTTAAGGTCTAAAAAACAAACTTTATAAACATCAAGATTGTCGAGTTTTCTTATGACGCATAAAACCATTAAAATAGGGGGTAAGCTTGTAGGAGAAGGCCAGCCTGTATTCATAATAGGGGATATAGGCATAAACCACCAGGGAGACATAAAGATAGCGAAGAAGCTCATAGATGTGGCATGCCTTGCAGAGATAGACTGCGTCAAGTTCCAGAAGAGGAATGCAAAGAAGATGCTAACCAGGGCAGGCCTTGAAAAGCCTTATGAAGGCCCTCATTCTTTCGGAAAGATTTATGGCGAGCATAGGGATGCCCTTGAGCTGAGCGAAAATGATTACAAGGAGCTCAAGAGATACTGCGATGAGAAAGGGATCATGATGTCTGCAAGCGTCTGGGATGAGGACAGCGCTGAATTCATAAACAGCCTTGGCGTCCCGTGCGTGAAGATAGGGTCAGGCGACATGACTAACCTGCCTATGCTTGAGAAGGTCGCAAAATTCGGCAAACCCATATTCTTATCGACAGGCATGGCGACAATGGAGGAGATTGAAGAATCAGTGAGGCACATAGAGAAATGGAACAAGCAGATAATACTCCTGCACTGCGTATCGACATATCCTTCAAAATTCGAAGAACTTAATCTGAGAGCCATGGAATCCCTGAAAAAGTTCGGATATCCTGTAGGCTACTCGGGCCATGAATTGGGCATAGCGATAAGCCTTGCTGTTGCAGTGATGGGTGCATGCGTCGTCGAGAGGCACTTCACGCTTGACAGGACCATGAAAGGAGGGGACCATGCTGCAAGCCTTGAGCCTGAAGGCCTTAGGAAGCTTGTGAGGGACATACGGGCATGGGAAAAATCCCTCGGCTCGGGAAAGAAGGCTGTGCTCGACTCAGAAAAACCTATCGCTCTGAAGCTCAGGAAGAGCATTGCCTCGACAAGGGCCATAAAGAAAGGGACTGTGATAACGAAAGAGATGCTCACAACAAAAAGCCCAGGTGACGGCCTTGCGCCGAAATATTACTACACCCTACCGGGAAAGAAGGCAGCAAGAGACATTCCTGAAGATGTGACCATCAAGAAAGAAGATATAGAATGGTGAGCATTGGATAGATTAAGTTATTCTTAAACATTAAAAATGTATATTAAATATTTTTCTTGAACTTATAAGATATTACATTGTCATAATGATGATTTGATGAGGTCTTTAATCTCTTTTATATCTACTATCCTGAAAAGAAGCACGGTTATTATATAGAATATGCCTGCTGCAATAGAGCATATGAAGAACTCAGCCATGTCGCTGTAAGAGAGGTTTCTTTTGATAACCCAAACTGCTGCAATGAAGCTCATCCCTGCGATAAAGCTCTTCGCCCATGCCCAATATGGGATTTTTACGTCGATAAAATGCCTTATTTTCGCTGAAGACCAGATGAGGATTATGAGGTAGCTGAATAATGTCGTTGATGCTGCTGCTATGATCCCGAATTTAGGTATGAATAGTATGTTAAGGACCAGATTGACCAAAGAAGCTACGATGATAATCTTTGTGCTCTCCCTGGGCTTGCCTATCCCTGAAAGGATATTGTTGTTTATGAAGCCGACATTGTAAAGGACCATTCCTATCGACAGGATCTGCAATGCTATGCTTCCGTTCACATAAGCCTGCCCGAAAAAGAATTTTATGATGAGCTTTGGGAAGGATATCATCACCATTGCCAGAGGCATTATCATCACAAAAGAGTATTTATGAAGGAGGGTTATCCCTATCTTCAGCTTGTCTATCCTTCTCTTGGCCCAGAGCTCTGAGCTCAATGGCAGAAGGACTATCGCAAGGGAATTGGTGAAGTAGAGCAATAGCTTTGATGTTGGTATGGCTACATTATACCATCCTACCTCCTCGAGAGGCCTGAAATATGTCAGCACTAATGTATCTGTATAAGACAGTATGTACAGGCCAAAGAGACCCACAGTGAAGGAAAGCCCGAAATGCAAAAGTTTTTTCGAGAGATCAAAAGTGATCCTTGTTTTTGTCTTCAGGAACAATGGCCATGCCTTCAAAAAGAGAGGGATATATATCACGAAGAGGATGGCCTGTGAAAATAAGTAGGCTATCGAAGGCGATGCTGCTGTCTTGTCATAGATGAAAAGCACGTAAGTGGCAGAGATTATCAATAACATCCTCAAAAACTCGTCGAGGGACAGGTAAACCATCTTCTGGAAGCCCTGTAGGGAGTAGATAAGGACCCGTTCCAGGGGCATTATGAAGAACATGAGCGCGAATATCCTTATGAAAAGGGAAGCAGAAGGCTCTTTGAAAAAGTTTATTGCGAGATAATCTGAAAGCAGGAATAGGATTGAGGAGATTATGAAGGAACATACGAGCTGGAATCCCATCACAAAAACTATCGAACTCTTTATCTGCTGGTATTTCTTCTTTACATTGAACTCAGCTATATGTTTCACAAGAGCAGAACCGAGGCCGAAATCCCTGAATATGGCCATGAAACCGAATAATGAGAAGATTGAATAGAAAAGCCCGTATTCTGCGGGCGTAAGATTCCTTGCGAGCAATAGGCGCAGCAGATAGGCCAAAAAGGCGGCCAGCATGGACATTATGAATATGATCGCGCTTGAACGCACTGCCTTCTTCGTGTAGTGTGTTTTTTCCTTTCTCATTTCATGGCTCCAGACAGATGATAAGATATCATAAAAAGATAAATTTCACTTTATGACCTTCCTTATCTCTGATGCATTCTCATGTATGCTTCTTACGCATGCTGAGACTTTCTTCACATCCTCGACGCTTAGATGGGAATATAGAGGAAGGCTCAAGACTTTTCTTGATACGTCGTTTGTCACAGGCAGCTTCGCATTGTAATGCCTGAACATGCCCCCATAACAAGGCTGCTCATGCAGAGGGGGATAGAAATATTTCCTTGCGATTATGTTCTCCTTTGCCAGCGCCTCAGCCAGCCTGTCCCTGTCAAGGCCGAACTCTTTTTCATCGATATATATCGAGAAATCCTTGAATGTGCTCCTCACTCCTTCCCTTATCTTCTGGTATTTTATGCCGGGGGTTCCCTTAAGCTCTTTCTTATAGATGTCTGCTAGCTTATTCCTGTTCAGGACATTCTTCTCTACCATCTGCAATGTCCTCAGGCCCAAAAGCCCGTTTATCTCGCTCATCCTTGCGCTCAATCCCCCATATTCGCATACAAGGGTGCCATTGTCGCCGTAAGTCCTGCCCAGCTTCATGAGCCTGGCTGTCTCATCATCATTTGTAGTTACCATACCTCCTTCTGCTGCAGTCACAAGCTTTGTAGGGCTCAGGCTGAAGCTTTCTGCATCGCCGAAATTGCCAACATACTCCTTTCCGACTTTTGAGCCGAATGCGTGGGCAGCGTCATAGATAAGCCTGAGATTATTGTCCCTTGCAATCTCACCAAGGGCTTTCACATCGCAAGGATGCCCGAACAAGTGCACTCCGAGTATAAGGGAAGTTTTATCTGTGATTGCCTCATTGACAAGTTCAGGGTCAATCAGATAGCTTTCCGGGTCGACATCGACGAACACTGGCTTTAGATTATTCCATATGACTGAATGGCCTGTGGCAGAGAATGTAAAGCTTGGGAGTATGACCTCACCTTTCAGCTTCATGGCTTTCATCAGGAGCATCAGGCCTGAGGTGCATGAAGACAGCGCAACTGCATTTTTCACGCCTAAGACTGATCTTGTCTCTTTCTCGAATTCTGCGACATAAGTGCTGTTTGTTATCATTCCGCTTTCGAGTATCTTCCTTATACCCACAATGAGCCTGCTGAACTCAGGCATTGTCGGTTTTGTTATAGGCAGGATCTCGCTGAATGCTGCCTTGCCGCCAAGAATCGCAGGTTTTTGTCCTTTAGCCATTGTTTTCCCCTCAGTTTTTGTTTTTTGGATTTTTCTGTTTTTGGATTTTCTTGAAATTTGGTATGATCCGACATCTGATTGATACCTAATCCGGCCTGTAATTGTAATATCTCCTCTGGTTTATGTCACCGAATCTGTTGTTCTTGACAGCATCCATTATCTCTTTTATGCCGTCTTTTGCGCTTTTTGTTGTCTTGAAGCCCAAGGCAGCGATCTTGTCAAAGACGACATTATATGTCCTTTTGTCTTTTATCTCCTCAATATATGTCACCTTTACGTCGGGGACCATCTTCTCAAACATCGCACCCAGGTCCTTAAGCCTGTAGTTCTCCCTGTCAGAACCGACATTGAATGTCTGTCCGCATACATTGTCTTCGGGCTGTTCAATCATGAATCTGAATGCATTCGCGACATCAGAGACATGCACCAATGGCCTCCACTGGTCTCCTCCGAAAATATTTATGTTCTTTTCCAGTACGGCCCTCTGGGACAGGTAATTAACGACAAGGTCAAACCTCATCCTTGGCGAAAGCCCATAGATTGTTGCCAGCCTGAGTATGACAGGGCAGAAGTTCTTGTCCTTGTTCTCAAGCATGAATCTCTCAGAATCTATCTTTGTCTCAGCATATACTGAGACAGGATTGAGCTCTGAAGTCTCGTCCAGCTTTCCTGTAGGGCTTGAGCCATACACTGAACAGCTTGATGCGAAGACGAGCCTCTTCACGCCTGATTTTTTGCATAGCTCCACAATCTTCTTTGTCGCAAGATAATTCGTCCCTACAGCACGGTTTATATCAACCGAACAAGCCGGATCGCCTACAATTGCTGCAAGATGCACTACTGCTGCAACATCATCCTTTATGGCTTTTTTCAGGTCATCATCAGACCTTATGTCTCCTTCGATTATATCCAGCCCCGGGTTGCCCCTGACCTCATCAAGGGTTTCCCTGTTGAACAGGAATTTATCAATGACCCTGACTTTATATCCTGATTTCAATAATATCCTCACAAGGATAGAGCCTATATAACCTGCGCCGCCTGTGACAAGGACGAACTTGTTTTTGTATTTAGTCTTATCTTTATTGTCCATTTTTGCCACCCATATTTTTGCCGCCTATGGCAGAATTGAACCATTCTGCTGTCTTTTTTATGCCTTCTGACAGCACCACCCCGGGCTTCCAACCGAGTTCTTTCTTCGCAAGGCCAGCATAGAGGTAAATCCTGTAGACCTCACCTGGTATCGCCTGGCCATGTCTTGCGTCGATGCCGGATTTTGTCGCCTTCTTTATCTCAGAGTATATCTGATTGACTGATGTTTCCTTTCCGAAACCTATGTTGAATATCCTGCTTTTAGTGCTTTTCTCAAGCGCGAGAAGATTTGCTCTTGCGACATCGCCTACATAGACGAAATCCCTTGTTTGCCTGCCATCCCCGTTTATTACAGGGACCTGCCCTTTTGATATCCTGTCCAGGAATATGGAGATCACGCCTGCTTCGCCCTTGGGATCCTGCCTCGGGCCGTAGACATTCGCATACCTCAATATTGTGTAATCTATCCTGTAAAGGAAATTGTAAAGGAAAAAATACTGCTCTGCAGCATATTTAGAGGCCCCGTAAGGGCATATCGGGTGGACAGGATGCTTTTCGTCGCATGGCATATACTCCGGCTCCCCATAACAGGCTCCGCCTGAGCTTGAATACAATATCTTTTTTACGCCTGATCTTCTGCAGCATTCAAGGACATTTATTGTGCCTATCACATTCGAGTTCGCATCGAACATCGGGTCTTCTACTGATTTCCTGACATTTATCTGAGCTGCCTCATGTATCACAAAATCGGGCTTCTCTTTCTCAAAGACATCCTTAAGCCCCTGGCCCGTTATATCGACATCGTAGAATTTCGCCTTCTTGCTTATGTTCTCTTTGTTCCCTGTCACAAGATTATCTACAATGACGACATCATATCCTTTTTCGATCAGCAGATCCACTATGTTGCTGCCTATGAAGCCTGCGCCGCCTGTGACAAGCACTTTCCCTTTGGTTTTTGCCATCATCTCATCCCCTTGGAATCATTTTTTTGGATTATTCTTGAAATATTCTATTGTTTTCCCGAGCCCTTCGTCAAGGCCTATCTTGGGCTCCCAGCCGAGCTCTTTTCTCGCCTTTGTTATGTCCGGCTGCCTTATCTTTGGGTCATCAACAGGCAATGGCTTGAATGTTATCCTGCTTCTTGAGCCTGTGATACTGACTATCTTCTCCGCAAAATCGATCACCTTCATCTCGTTAGGGTTGCCTATGTTCACTGGATCGTTTATCTTTGACAGAGCGAGCCTGTAAATGCCATCTACAAGGTCAGTGACATAGCAGAATGACCTTGTCTGGGAGCCGTCGCCAAAAACCGTCAATGGCTTCCCTGCCAAGGCCTGCGTAATGAATGCAGGTACAACACGCCCGTCATCAAGCCTCATCCTCGGGCCATAAGTATTGAATATCCTGACTATCTTCGTATCAAGCCTGTAAAACCTGTGGTAAGCCATTGTCAATGCCTCTGAAAAACGTTTGGCCTCGTCATAACAGCCCCTCGGGCCAACAGGATTGACATTGCCCCAGTATGTCTCAGGCTGAGGATGCACCAAAGGATCACCATAGACCTCTGATGTGCTTGCAAGAAGGAAAACCGCTTTTTTCTTTTTTGCCAGTTCCAATACATTATAAGTGCCAAAAGACCCTATCTCTAGGATTTTTATCGGCATCTTGACAAAATCAATGGGCGAAGGAGGGCATGCAAGATGCAATACATAGTCTATCTTCTCGTCAATATCAAAAGGCTTGACTACATCCTGCTCAATGAACCTGAAATCTTTGTTTTTCTTCAGGTGCCCTATGTTCTTCGGGCTGCTTGTGAGGAAATTATCCACGCATATGACCCTGTTGCCCTTGTCGAGAAGGAATTCGCAGAAATGACTGCCTATGAAGCCTGCGCCGCCAGTTATCAAGAATGTTTTCATGTTATCGTCGCCCGTCATCCTTCTTTTTTTACCTTCCGACACCATGATAGATAAAGCCGAGCTTTCTCATCTCCTTCGGCTCGTATATGTTCCTTCCGTCGAAGACTATCGGCCTCTTGAGCATGGATTTTACCTTATTCAGGTCAAGATTCCTGAACTCGTCCCATTCTGTCACAATGACCAGCGCATCGCATCCTTTAAGCGTTTCATAAGGGTCCTTAGTATAATCAATGTTTTTGAGTATGTGCTTTGCCGTGTGTTCTGCCTCCGGATCGAACGCAGTGATCTTTGCGCCTTCTTTCTGAAGCTCATTTATGATCGTTATCGAAGGCGCTTCCCTCATATCATCTGTCTTAGGCTTGAAGGCCAGGCCCCAGATCGCTATCCTCTTGTTCTTCAGGTCTCCCAGCTCTTTCTTTATCTTAGGGATCATCCATCTTTTCTGCTCTTCATTGACCTCTTCTACGGCTGTGACTATCTTCATGTCGATGCCATAATCTTTTGCGGTCGAGATAAGTCCCTTCACATCCTTCGGGAAGCAGCTTCCGCCGTAGCCTACCCCTGCCTGCAGGAACCTCGGCCCTATCCTTGTGTCCAGGCCCATGCCTTTAGCCACCATCTTTATGTCTGCTCCTGCCTTCTCGCACAGCCTTGCCAGTTCGTTCATGAATGATATCCTTGTCGCCAGCATCGCATTGCTTGCGTATTTTATCATCTCGGCTGTCTTGACATCTGTTACTAGCACTGGTTTTCCTGTCCTTTCTATGCCTTTGTATATCTCAAGCATCATCTCCCTTGCTTTTGCGTTCTCTACTCCTATGACGACCCTGTCAGGGTTCATGAAATCCTTTATCGCCTCCCCTTCCCTCAGGAATTCAGGGTTTGACACAAGGTCGAAATCATGCTTCTCCTTCTGGTTCTTCCTTATTATATCTTTAACCTTGTCTGCTGTCCCTACAGGCACTGTGCTCTTGTCGACAATCACCTTATAGCAGTTCATGTGTCTCCCTATGTCTGCTGCAGCTGAATCAATATATCTCATATCGACTGAACCGTCATCATTCGAGGGCGTGCCTACCGCTATGAATATGACATCAGAGCCCTGGATTGCCTTCCTTGAATCTGTCGTGAATGTGAGCCTTTTTTCCCTCACATTCCTCTTCACATGATCGCTCAGGCCTGGTTCGTATATCGGGATTATGCCTTTTGAGAATTTCTCTATCTTCTCCTTGTCCACATCAAGGCATATGACCTCATTGCCCAGGTCTGCAAGGCAGGCGCCTGTCACGCTCCCCACATATCCTGTCCCTATGATTGTTATTTTCATTTTGTCACCTTCTGTTTATCCTCGCCCGTGTATGGCGGCATCTTTTGATCATATTCACCAACACCATCAAATTTAGACAACAACCCCTGGATCGCCTGGATTATGTCATACATCTCTTTCCTTGTATTGAAGGATTCTGCAGTAATCACGAGAACGGGCTGGTTTGATGATGCCCTTATCAGGCCCCAGCTTCCATTATCAAAGATAAAACGGACACCATTGATCGTCACGAGCTCTTTTATCCTCTTTCCTGCAAAATTTTCACCATTTTTCTTCATTTTCCTGAATATTTCCGTGACTTCATCAACAATATCATATTTAACAGAATCATTTGTCGTTGAAGGCTCCAATGTCGGGCTCTGATATGACTTTGGCTGCTGCGACATGATTTCTGACAATGGAGCGTCATTATTGGACAGTATTGTGACAAACCACGCTGCTGACATGCATGCATCATCATATCCTTTGCCAAACTTCTGCCTTAGGAAGAAATGGCCGCTTTTCTCAAAACCTGCCAATGCGCCTATCTCGTCAGATTTGGCCTTTACATAGCTATGCCCTGTCTTGCTGAAAACAATCCTGCTCTTGTATTTATTCAGTATTGTGTCGATTGAATAAGCGCCGGTTGATTTGACATCAATAACTATGTTCTGCGCAGGAGGCATCTTCTGCACGAGGAACCTTGCGATGAAAAGCCCGACCCTGTCTGAAAATATGATATTTCCCTTCTCGTCTACTACTCCCAAACGATCCCCGTCACCATCCACGACAACGCCTATGTCCGCCCCCTGTTTCCTTACGAATTCCCCTATGGCATTCACAAACTTCATGTCCTCTGGATTGGGATTGAACTTGGGGAAATCCCAGTCCAGATCGCATTCGAATTCGATTACATCAAAACCGAGGCTTTTTATCAGTCTAGGGATGAAGTAACTTCCGCCCCCGTTAGCCCCTGAAACAATTACCTTGAGCTTTCTCTTTTTAAGATAAGGCTTCACTGTTTTTTGGATATCTGCCAGGTATAACCTGTCCATGCCTTCAAATTTTGAATAATGGCCGGCGCCTTTCATGAATTTTTCAGAATAAACAAGCTTCTTGAATCCTACTATGTCCTCAGGCCCAAAAGTCTTTGAATATCCTTTTGCAAGTTTCAGGCCGGTCCATCCATTATCATTATGGCTTGCTGTGATCATTGCGGCACTTATCAGTTTCAGGTGATACTGGCTGAAATAGAGCATCGGCGTTATTACAACACCAATATCGATTACATCCACTCCTGTTGAGAGCACGCCCGTGATAAAAGCATATGTGTTGCCTTTTGAATAAGACCTGTAATCGCAGCCTACGCTCATCTTTTTCTTCTTAAGGACCTTTCGTACATATGTGCCATAAGCCTGGCCAAGGACAAAAAAACCTTCTGTGTTTATTGCGGGCTCAATCTGCTTGCCGCCTTTAGTTAGGGGTATAAGTGGGTTCCTTAGGTCATACTCGCGGAAGAGGTTTTCCCCTATGACGGGGTTATCTGCCCACCCATAGCTCTTGAATTTGGCTTTTTTAAGAATTCTCATTATGCATCCCTAAAAACTGCCTGTTTTTTGGTTACCATAGGCTAATATGTTATGGGAGCCATATTTAAATTTTGTTAAAATTCCCCCTATTCTGCAAAAAAGGCCACATAAGCCAATATTGGCCAATAAGGGCTTTTTTTGGCAGATAAGCCCTTCTTATAACGAAAGCTTTAAATATTAATATATGTTTTTATACATTAATTTTGCAGGAGTAGCAAAATCATGTTAGAATAGCAGAATAAACCAAAAAGGTGATGTTTTATGTTAAAAATGCAGAAGATATCTGAAACTTATGAACTAAAGGTCTTCACAGACACAGGCGAATATTTCGGCGATGTCGAGGAATCGATCCTGACAAAGACGAAGGTTTTCGGCTGGAGGGTCAAGGCAACAAAGAATTCTTATCTTGCGAAAGTCCTTGGATCCGCAAAAGGTGTCATTGTCCCGCATCAGCTTGTGAAGTCCATAGGTGATGTGATGATAATATCGAAAGCTGCGATCCCAAGCTATTCTGGCGAAGGCGAAGCTTAAATTTTTTTATTAATCTTATTAATCTATAATTGATATATGATCTATCTTCATCTGTTTAGATAATTCATATCCAGATATCTCTTCAGATTTATCCTTAATTATTTCAGAAAACCATCTCAAACTGCCTGCTTTTCTCTGCATCGCGTTTTGCTTCTGTTATGAGTCTCCTGTAGACGGCCTTCATCTTCCCCGACATATCCAGTGTCTCAGGTATGAAAACAGTCTGCATGCATCTCCTTCTTGTGCAGTCATCTATGACATTCTCCCGGCAGTTGGAATTATCTATATTTCCTTCCCTGACGGACATGTTCAGGAAGGGATTGTGGTCATAAGGCTCTGGCGTGCTGTGGAAATTGACATCCCCCTGCAGGGTCTTTTTTATCACAATGGGCGCATGCTCAAATGAGCAGGCCAATTCTATTGATTCGCTGCCTTTCTCATACCTTTCTGCCACCATCTCGTAAGGGCTGTCCTTGAAAACAATCGTGTAGTAGGGCATCTTGGTATAGCCCATCTCAGTTATCTTTTCCCTTATCTTCCTCACCCACCTGTTCTCGTTCATCTGGTATGAGCTGCTCCTTCCGAAATCTTTTGTCTTCTGCCTCATGACTGCAAATCTTGCCAATCCTACATCTCCTGTCCTGTTCAGCGCTGCGCTGTAATGCTCGAATATTTCTGTCAGTCTCCTGTTTATGCTGTAAAGCGTTTCGCCTTTGACATAATGCGCTATCAGGACATCGACTTCAAGGCTTGAGAGGAAAGGATTGCTGACAAAATCAAATGCGAGAGTAGGGTTTATCCTCCTTGTGTTCCTCTTCCCATAATCGATCGAGAAATCCCTACCTAACCTGAGCTGCATGAATTGTGCTGTCTCAAGGGCAGCTGGATGGGAACCCATCACTCTTAGGTTCTTCTGGCTTTCAAAATCGCCATCAGGAGCAGAGCTGTATATGTCTTCATACTGTATGAGCCCGGAATCAGTGACAAATGGGTTGTTTATGTGGACGCTGTTGAATCCCTTGCTCTTTGATTTTATCATTCCTTCGAGGGACCTGCCGTAGATCCTTGGGTTTTCTATTGCGCTCATGCCTCCCTCGACCCAGAGATTCTTTGATCCCTCTTTCTTCTGTATGCGATCCACAAGTATCCTTTCAAGGTCTTCGATAGGGCATTGCAGCAATCCCTCTTTGCCATTGATCGGGAACTTGGGGCTGTAAGATAGGGTGCCTTCCTGCATCTTCTGCGTCTCATCCTTTTTGAATGCCTGCCATCTCTCAAGCCATTTTATAAGCTGGGGCTGGGTCGTTATTATGGTGTGGCCGATTATATACCTTGCAGGATCACAGAATAAGGTGTTTGACCCCGATCTTATGGCTACCCCGTAATTCCTGGGGAGGATTATGTTCGTTTCTGGGATGTTAGTTTCAAGAATATCCGCCCCGGAGTCATTTTCCTGCCCTGTTCCCTTGCCTGTATGCCCTGTATCCTGCGCCATATGAGGGAGAGTGCATCAGGAGTATAAATAAGATTGCGGTGATAAACATCACCACAAAATTTATATAGTGATAAATGAGGGGTTTTCCAATGGACATAAAAGTGCTTGAGGATGCAGGATTAACGAACACAGAAGCCAGGATCTACACTATGCTGCTGAGGTCAGGCAGTGCTATGGCCGGGAAGATATCAAGGGATACAGGCATCCACAGGAGATCGGTCTATGATGCCATAGAGAGACTTGTTGAGAAAGGCCTTGTGTCCTACATAAAGACGAATAACAGGAACTATTTCCAGGCAGAGGATCCAAAGAGGTTCATTGAGCTGCTCAAGGAGAAGGAAGAGGGCATAAAAGCCGTGCTGCCTGAGCTTGAGGGCCTGAAAAAGATGGCTCCAGAGACAAAGGAGACTACATTCTACAGGGGTAAGCTGGCAATAAGGTCGATTTTTGACGACCAGATAAACGAAGGGGGTGAGATACTTGTCCTTGGGGGCTCTGAGAATGTCAATGAGATAATGGGCTACTATTTCATACATTATGATAAGGAAAGGAAGAAAAAGAGGATAAATGTGAAGATAATATTCAGGGAATCCGCCAAGAAGGGAGATTATGTCAAAAACATACCTTTGGCAGACATAAGATACATACCTGACAAGAACTCATCCCCTCTGGCAATAAATATCTATGGCAACAAGGTTGCCATAATCCTATGGACAAATGAGCCCATAGGCATATTAATAAAAGAGAAGGCCATTGCAGACGGATATACTAAATATTTCGATATGGTATGGGAAAGCGCAAAAAGATGAGAGATCCGGAAAGATGAAAACCAAAAAGATTAAAAAAGAAGAATGAAAATCCTGATCATAGCGAATCCGAAATCGGGGAAGGGCGCTGCAAAAAAAGTGATGCCCAGGCTGAAGAATTTCTTTGAAAAAAATTATGCTGAGCTGGATGTATACTTAACAAAAAAACAGAATGATGCGACTGCTAAAGCTAAGGGCGCTGCAAGATCAGGGAGATATGACATCATTGCGGCCTGCGGCGGTGATGGTACAGTGAATGAGGTGCTTAATGGGATGGTCATGGCAGGGAAAAAAGGAAAAAAAGTGAGATTTGGGGTCATACCGCTGGGAACAGAGAATGTCCTGGCCCAGGAGACAGGGATCCCTTTTGACACATTAAGCGCTGCAAGGGTCATATTGGAAGGGAAAACCATAAACATCGACCTTGGCAATGCAAACGGAAGATACTTCGTCCTTATGGCAGGCATAGGATTTGATGCGCATGTGGCTTCAAAGCTTAAGCCTTTTGTCAAGAAGATAATAGGGAGGGCTGTATATCCAATTACAGCCTGGAACGAGCTTCTGAAGTATAAACATTCTGAGCTCGATATAACCATTGACAGGAAGATAAAGACTAAAGGGACCTACATAGTCGTAGGCAACATAAAGAATTATGGGGCCGGGCTTAAGATCACGCCCAAGGCAAGCATAAGCGACGGTTTTGTCGATGCCTGCATATTCAAAGGCAAAGACGTCTTCAGTTTCCTGGAATTTATCGGGGGCACTTTCACCAAGAAGCATATGGATCTCTCAACAATAGAATACCACAAGGCAAAAGAGGTCGTTGTAAGGTCAAAGGATAAAGTGTTGTGCCATGTCGACTGCGAGGTCATAGGCACTACTCCTGTGAGGATAAAGGCATGCCCCGGCATTGTGAAGATGATAGTACCTTAAAAGAATTATTAAGATGTTTTTACCTTTGATTTTATCTTCTTTTACCTCCACTCCAAGTGAGCCTACTCTCTCGGCCTTATTTATCGTCCTTCAATACCCTCTCAATCTCCTCTTTTGTTGTTGAATCGACGGTTGAGAACAGAGACAATAATCCTGCCTTCAATCCTGCCCCTTCTGTCACAAGGTCATGCGTCATGGGGTACAATGTCCATCTCTTCTCCGTCTTTGAGAAAGGATTTATGAAATAGATGCTGAAATGCCTCTTGAATTTTGCAAGTTTTTCCCAGCTCTTTATAACTGCGTCAAATGCTTCCTTGGTGTTGTAGACTGCAAGCGAGCAGTTATCATGGCCCTTGAGCCTGTCAAGAGATGATATGAGATTAGAATTGTCAAGGAACGGCTCGATAAGGTATATGTGCTCTTTTCCGTCCTTAAGCTTTGCTATGACAATCTCCTCTTTCTGGCTGATCTCAAGGATATTCTTCACTATGAGATCCTTGTTCTTCACAAACCTCGCAACCCATTCTGCAAGATAATCCCGCGGATTTGCTATCCTGATCACCTGTTTTTTTGTTTTGATTGCCCTGATTTCTCTTTGCTTATGTCTTCTATCACGTTATGGTGCTCTTTTGTAGGTTTCTCGAAATAAGGCAGTATCTTCAAGAGCCTTGGAATCCTCTGTATCGGCCTTATCAGCCTGACAATCAACCTTGTGCGGCTCAGCTTCTCTGTTCTTTCTGCTGTCTTCATGAGCCTCAACCCTTCCCTCTCGAGCACTATGCCCTCATGCAGTATTGTCGGAGGCTCCATAAAGAGCTGCGGCAGGTTTGATATGAGGTATATCTGCTCAAAAAGCCTGAAAACAAGGAAAAATGGGAAGACTGCAATTATATCCAACCAGTGTTTTTTGAGAAACTCAGGTATTTTCCTGACTTTGATGTATTTGAACACAAGATCTATGCAAAAAACCGCCAGTATGAAGTAATCGAGCACTGAAACATAAAATTCATACGGGCTTATCAGCTCTTCGAACGCAAGGTCAACTACTATCAGGACAAGCAATAAGATGACAAGATAAGGGATGCTCTTATCTATCACATATTCGATTTTATGGAGTATGTCATGGATCTTCTCTTTTTTTACCATGAAGACCGAGATAAGGTTTTTATTTATTAATGTTTCTGATGGATTTGTTGATTGGGGGGCATGGCTGATTGAGAGAGACAAAGATTAATAAATGGATTCTGCGCATGATATGCCTGATATTCATGGACGATTCAAACATCGGCAAGGTCATCTCGATCCTGAAGAAAGAGACGAAAGGATATGTCATCCCAATAGTCACAGAAGTGGCCGGCAGAGATGATCCTTTCCTTGTGCTCATCTCCTGCCTTATAAGCCTCAGGACAAAGGACCAGGTGACGGCAAAAGCGTCTGCAAGACTGTTCAGGCTGGCAAAAACTCCTGCAAAGATGATGAAACTGAGTGTGAAGCAGATTGAGGATGCGATCTATCCTGCGGGATTCTACAAGACAAAGGCGGGAAGGATAAAGGATATATCAAAAGTTTTGGCTGAAGATCATGGTAGCAGAGTCCCTGATGAGATTGATGAATTGCTGAAATTAAAAGGAGTAGGAAGGAAGACCGCAAACCTGGTCGTCACTCTTGGCTATGGCAAGCCTGGAATCTGTGTTGACACGCATGTGTATAGGATATCCAACAGATTAGGATATGTAAAGACAAGGAACCCGTTTGAGACTGAGATGGCACTGAGGAAAAAACTTCCTAAAAGATACTGGCTCATCTACAACGACCTCCTTGTCGCATGGGGGCAGAATGTCTGCGTCCCCATAAGCCCGTTCTGCAGCAGATGCACTATTGCGAAGTACTGCAAGAGAGTTGGTGTCGGGAAAAGCAGATAAGGCATAAACTCATGTTTGATATGCCTTACATCTGCTTAATATCTCTTCTGCCCTGCTTACAGTCAACGAGGTGTCTTCCCTAATAACAACATAAACTATCTTCTCAAGCGCTTCTAAGTCCAAGGATGTGCCAATCTCTGCTGCTGGCGCGAGCTCATTCAACCCGACGCCTATCGCGCCTATGCGCCTTCCATGATTATCAGGCAAACTGTGCCTTTCTTTCTCTACGATCTCGAACAGCCTGTTTATCGCCCGGACAGCCTCTTTCCTGTTGCCGTTATATCCCTCTAGCAGGCAACTTATTGTGCCAGGATAGTGTTTTGCATACTGCTTGAATTGTTCGTTCATGCCGTCAGTTTTCATTTTTCTCGCTCCATTGCTTTTCATACTATTGACCGGATCCGAAAGCAAGACTTAGCAGTTTACCAAGAAGAAACGATGAAGGCTCTTACCCAGCTAATGCTAAGCAAGGCTTTTACCAAAAGTAAAAGAATCCGGTCTTCTGACTGGCAAAATCTCCTTTGTCTGATTTTGCTGTCATTCCGATCATTAGCATGGTGACGCATAGGGTATATTTAAAACTTTCTATAAAATAGGCTGTTTCCAACTGGACATGGGCAGGCAAATTATTTAAACAAACGCTTAAACCCATTTTCCATGATCAGGAACAGCTTCATCTTCCTCGACAGGATAAGCAAGAACGCTGAAAAGAGGATATGGCAGCAGGGCATAGACAGCTGGGATTCTTTCATTGAAGCGAAGAGGATTGACGGCATTTCCGGGCTGAGGAAAGGCCATTATGACAGGCAGATAGACGAGGCAAGAAGGCATCTTTATTCCATGAACTCAGCATATTTCACGAATATGCTCACAAGAGGTGAGACATGGAGATTATATCCCTTCTTCAAAGAGGATGCCGTTTTCCTTGACATAGAGACGACAGGCTATTACGGCAATATAACTGTGATAGGGCTTTATGACGGCATTGACACAAAGATGATGATAAAGGGAGTAAACCTGGACAAGGAGATAATAAAGAAAGAGCTGTCAAAATATAAATTGATTGTGACATTCAACGGCTCTTCATTCGACCTTCCTGTCATTGAGAGATATTTCCAGGGCGTTGTCCCTTATATACCACATATTGACCTGAGGCATGTCTGCTCAAAGATAGGCCTGACAGGCGGCCTCAAATCCATAGAGAGACAGTTGAACATAAAAAGGCTGCCTGAACTGGATAATGTCACAGGAGAGGATGCAGCAAAGCTGTGGAGGGTATTCAGGGCGACAGGTGATGAATATTACCTCAATCTCCTGCTGAAATACAATGAGGAGGATATAATAAACCTCAAGACTATCGCAGATTTCGCTGTGAAGGGATTATGGAGGAAGACGAGATACGGTGAAAATGTTGACGAAAAACGGAATGATGGAAAATAATGGAAAAAGAGGCTGAATGAATGGACTTTTTCGCGCATATCGCATGGGCTTATATAATATTCAACAAGCTAAAAAAAAGGGAATTCTGTCTTGCCCTGCTTTTTGCTGCTTTGCCCGATATTATAGGTTGGGGGGGATTTATGTTCTATAACCTTTTCAATGGAAGATTCGGTCAGCCAGACCTTACAAAAATACCAAGCTGGACATGGATGTTGTATGATATTTCCCACAGCCTTGTTGTATTTGGTGTTATTCTGTTGGTAGTCTGGCTCATATACAAAAAAATACCCTTATTCATGCTTGCATACCCCATTGAGATATTGATGGACATCCCCACTCATTCAAGGGAATTCCTGCCGACACCGTTCCTCTGGCCCGTCTCAAACTGGCATTTTCCTGGGTTCTCATGGGGGCAGGGATGGTTCATGATATTGAACTGGTCGCTTATATTGGGTGGGATTGTTTATGTGAGTAGGGAGAGGATAAGAGGGCTTTGGCGTGCAAAAAGGAGCAGATAAGTTTATATATAATCTTCTATCTTAATAACATTATGAAACATATTGGTTGGTGTTTGGATAAGATACAGATTGTGATGGCAGACATACCCAGAGAGGTGATTTCTCAGCAAGATAAAGACAAGGCAAATAAGATACTTGACGAAGTCCAAGAATATGCGGATACTTTAGCTAAACTGGTGCTCAATCCCAGATTCAAGGAATACCTGAATAAGCTAGAAAGATCTTCGATCGAGGGGATCATGCTGCAGGCGCATGAGATCGAAGAATTGTTCAAGGATCTTGAGCATATGCTGCATTTGCTGGACCTATACATCAAAAATCTGAGGGATATAATCCTAAATCATCCTGAACAGTGGGGTGGAAAGGCAGACCAACTGGTCCTTACGATCCACCAAAAGTTCGGCGGTGAGAGGGGGGAATTGCGCAAGGTATTCCAAATTGCCATTCATGCAAGGGAAGAATTGGAACAGATCGTAGATTCTGAAAAACATTTGGCGGAATTTCTTGAGATAAGATGAATATGATTATTATGTATTCACTTGAATACTTCCCCAGTCTCCATGCTCCAGAAAACAAGGTCAAGCTCGTCGATATTTATCCTGTGTTCTTCGCAGAAGGCCTCAAGCTCCTTCTCAAGACCCAGATACTCTTTCCTTGACAGGGTCTTTGGCAGCTTATGGACAGCGCCATGCCTCAGCATATTCTTCAGTATGTGCCTGTCCAGTATCGCAAGGCCCCTGAATCCTATGTTCCTGAGGAAATGGCTGGCCTCTTTGTAGCTTATCCCTTTCACGTTCCTGACAAGGAACTCGCGTAATTCTTTTGGATCTGCTTTTTTCTTCTTAGCTTCCTTCACTTTTTCCAGGACCATATTGATCTTTCCCTTGAGCTCCACAAGGTACTTCGCCTTGTTGTTGTGGAACCTAACATTGCCTATGAGGTATCTTGAAGGGTTGAAATCATTGTGCAGGAAATCCTTGTCCTTTAGGATGGAGACTGAGATGTCGCACCTTCTTGCTTTTGACTGGGGGGTGCATAGGCAGAAACATAGCTCATAGAACCAGTCCTTTTCAGGCACTTTTGAGAAATCCGCCAGCCTTCCCTTTATCTCAGGCTTGTTTTTCCAATAAAAATCAAGAAGTTCCCTTATTTCTTCTTTTTTGGTTTTCCGCAGTGCCCGCATGACATCCACACCCCTCTTGGGGTTTTATATTTTATGGAAAATATTTTATGAAAGATGATTTATTGAAATAAGATCATTTCTTTTTCTTCTTTTTCGGCTTTTCACAGCAGCAACATCCCATGATTGCACCTCCTTTTTATTAGTTCATCGAATCAATCTAATTGCAGCACTTGTCATTGTTCGTTTTGACTTCATGGTATTTCGCATCATGGACGTCCATATCATCTATCATATCCTTCTGCTGCCAGTCCTTGACCCATTGGCCCACTTCAAATATCTTTATCTTATTGTCTTTCGTGTTGCATATTACCCTGTTTATTCCTGCATTGAGTATCATCTTCTTGCATATGAAGCAGGGCGATATGTCTATAAGGGTATTATCCCCGCCATATATCCTCTTGCCGAATATATACATGTCCGCCCCTTCTATGTTTGTCCCTGCCCTTGATGCGTTTATTATTGCGTTCTGCTCAGCATGGACGCTCCTGCACAGCTCATACCTGTGCCCTGAAGGGATATTCAGCTCCCGCCTCAGGCAGTTGCCCCTCTCCCAGCAGTCCTTTGTCTTCCTTGGGGCTCCGACATATCCAGTAGAGATTATCCTCTTATCCTTAACTATCAACGCGCCTATCCTTGCGCTCATGCAGGTGCCCCTTTCAGCGACATCCCTCGTTATAGCAAGGAAATACTCGTCCCATGAAGGCCTTTTTGAATGATCTTGCTGTTCTTGGTCTTTTGGCATTGTATCCCTTTTATATCTTATTGTTCATTATTTATCCTTCTTTTTTAACAGATCATCGACATTTTTTCTCAGCTTTTCAAGTGAACCATCATTGATCATGGTTAAATCGGCCATGCCCATGCAGTTAAGCAATTGCTGGCCTGTCTTGCCCCCCTTGAGCTGGACTTCCTCCTGCCCCCTGAATTTCTCGAAGCTGACAGAGTCCGAGGCCCTTTTCCTCAGCTTTATCCTGTCGTATCTCAGCTCTATCGGGGCATCGACTGCGATCAATATAAATCTTTTGTTTTTCTTCAATTCCTCTATTTCGGCAGGATTCCTTATGCTGTCCACTATGAAATCCTTATTTCCGTGCATTTCGCCTTCCTTTATCCTCTTGAGGACCCTCTTGCTCAATGTAGCAGGGCCTTCCTTTGCCCTCAGTTCGTTGCCTACTGTAATAAGGTTGTCAAGGCCCTCGTCAAGGCCTCTTTTTTTTACCTCTGCCCTTATTTCGTCAGACAATGAAGTGTATTCGAAGCCTTTCTCTTTCAGCATCTCTGCTACTGTGCCTTTGCCTGCGCCGTTTGTGCCGGTTAAACCTATTATCATATTGTCGCCTGTGTTTTATCGAATGATGTCAAATAGTTGATATCAATATTCTATCCCTCTTCTCGCCGAAACCCCCTTGTCGAAATAATGTTTCACAAGCTTCATCTCTGTGACAAGATCAGCCTTCTCTATTATCTCCTGCGGGGCGCCTCTGCCTGTGAGCACAAGCTCTGTGTTCTTCGCTTTGTTCCTCATCAGCGCAAGTACGGCCTCAGAGCTTATTATGTTCTTCCTCAGGGCATTATTTATCTCGTCCAATATCACAAGATCATATTCTCCTGAGACGGTTGCCTCTTTCGCATGCTCCATCGCTTCAAATGCCAATGCCTTCTCTTCCTGATCCTGCAGGAAGCAGTTCCTGCATTCCCCGCATTGTATATCTTCCCTTATGAAATCGACAGGAAAACTGTCTTTCTCTCCGTCAAACCCTGAAAGCTTTAGCTGCCTCTGCTCCTTCACGCAGGGTTTGCCATACTGGTAGATCTTTATGTTTGGAAGATAATTTTTTATCGCTATATACTCGCCAGTATAAGCGCCGCCTTTGAGGAACTGGACTATGCAGACCTTGAGATTCTGGCCTGCAGCCCTCAACGCAATCCCCATTGAGGTGGTGGTCTTGCCCTTATTATCCCCAGTATACACATGGACCATTCCCAGATTTTCCTTTCCCATCAAAACCACATTCCGTCATTTATCCTTATCATGCTGCCAAAATCATTCAAGAGCAGTAAGAGTAGCCGCACGAAGGGCATGTGGCGCAGCCGCTCTCGAACTTGAGCTTGCTGCCGCACTCAGGGCATATCTCATCCCTCTGCTCTTCCTTCTTCTCCTCTTTTTTCTTGGCTTTTTTCTCCTCAGCATCTGTGACATCTATGTTCAATACCTGCTCGCCCCTGCTCCTGTCCCTGTAGACCGTAACGCCTTTGCATTTAAGCTTGTAAGCCTGCATATACACGTTCTCGACGTCCCTTGTTGTGGCGCTGTGGGGGAAATTCACTGTCTTTGACACTGCATTGTTCGTGTATTTCTGGAATGCGGCCTGCATCCTGACATGCCATTCAGGCGTCACATCATGCGCAGTCACATAGACCTTCTTCACGGACTTTGGTATCTCATCGAAGCTGTGCAGTGATCCCTTGTTCGCTATCTTCTTCAGCAGATCTTCAGAATAGAACCCTTTTTCCCTGGATATGATCTCAAAATACTTGTTTGTGTACAGGAGATCCTGGCCGTCCATGACCCTTTTTATGAAAGATATGGCGAACAATGGCTCTACGCCGCTGGCTACATCCGCTATCATGCTTATCGTGCCCGTTGGAGCGATAGTAGTCCTTGTCGCATTCCTTACCCTATCCTCTTTCTTGCCAGTGTCATAGATGCTGCCCTTGAAAGCAGGGAAAACTCCCCTTTCTTTCGCCAGCTCTGCTGATTTTGCCATGGCCTCATCATCTATGAACTTCATGACCTTCTCTGCGAGCTTCAGGGCTTCTTCAGAATCATATGCCAGGTCAAGCTGGAACAGCATGTCAGCCCACCCCATCACACCTAATCCTATCTTCCTTGTCTTCAGGGTCTGCTCTTTTATCTTATCTATCGGATAAGAGTTCATGTCTATGACATTGTCAAGGAAATGCACGGCCTGATGTATGATCTTCCTCAGCTTCTCGTAATCGACTTCCCCATCCCTGACAAAATTCGCCAGGTTTATTGAGCCTAGATTGCACGACTCGTAAGGGAGCAACGGCTGTTCTCCGCAGGGATTTGTGCTCTCGATCTCGCCTAAGTTCGGAGTCGGGTTGTATTTGTTTATCTCGTCTATGAAAACTATGCCCGGATCCCCGTTCTTCCATGCCATCATCACTATGAGATCGAATATGCCCCTTGCAGGGACTTTCCTGATGGCCTCTTTCGTCCTGGGGTTCAAGAACTCGAATTCCTTGTCCTTCTCGAGCGCCTTCATGAACTTTTCTGTCAAAGCCACTGAGAAGTTGAAGTTGTTGAATACATTGTCCTTCTCTTTTGCGACTATGAAATCCATTACGTCAGGATGGTCGACCCTCAGGATGCCCATGTTCGCCCCTCTTCTCTTCCCGCCCTGTTTTATCACGTCAGTGGCCGCATCAAAGACCTTCATGAAAGACAATGGCCCTGATGATACCCCTTTCGTCGATTTCACCCTGTCGCTCTTCGGCCTCAGCCTTGAGAATGAGAATCCTGTGCCTCCGCCGCTCTTGTGGATCAATGCGGTGTTCTTTATGGCATCGAATATCTCCTCCATAGAATCGCCAACGGGCAATACGAAGCATGCTGAAAGCTGCTGTATCTCATTGCCTGCGTTCATCAAGGTGGGGGAATTCGGCAGGAAATCAAGGTTCGCCATCATCTCATAGAAAGACTGCTCTACTTCCCTCGCTTCATCTTCTTTTGCGCCGTGCTTCCTGTCAGCCGAGGCTATGTTCCTGGCCACTCTCCTGAAAAGCTGGTTAGGCGTCTCTATGATGTTCCCGTCGTTGTCCTTCCTGAGGTATCTTTCGCTCAGCACTTTAAGCGCATTCACGCTGAGCTTTGTCTCGACAAGCCTTCCCATCACTGCTGTCTTCTCTGCCCTCAGCTCGCTCCTCTTCTGCCTGTAGAGTATGTATTCCTTCGCTGTCTTCGCGTGGCCTGTCTTCATGAGAACCTTTTCGACAGTGTCCTGGACTTCCTCGACTGTAGGTATCTTTTTTCCGTCAAAGATGGCGTTCAGCTCGTCAGCGACCATGGCAGAAAGCTCCTCTGCAATCTTCCTGTCCTTTCCGCCCACTGACTCTGCTGCCTTGAATATGACATCTGTTATCTTCTCTTTATCGAAATCGACTATCCTTCCGTCCCTCTTCTTTATCTTCTTAACATCTGTGTCTGCCATCTTATGCCTCCTCTTTTTTACTGAATCATTGTTTTTTCTTTGTTTTTATCGGTTTTTAGTTTTTTTACCGGCTTAACTTTTATTTTCCTTCATTTTATCACGTTGAGATTCATTTCTTCAGCTTTCCGAGCTCCTCTTCAAAGGATTTCGGATCATTAAACTCCTTATAGACAGAAGCGAACCTCAGATAAGCCACATCATCAGTCTTTTTCAGCTTTTTCATGACTATGTCTCCTATAGACCTTGCAGGGATCTCCTTCTTTCCCTTGTTGAGTATATCAGATTCTATGTCATCGACCATCCCTGCCAGCATCTCATCGCTTATGGGCCTTTTCTCGCATGCTTTCCTCATGCCCAGAAGTATCTTCTCGCGGTCAAACTCCTGTTTTGAGCCGTCTTTCTTTATCACTGAAAGGGAAATCTGGAAATTCTCGTATGTCGTGAAGCGTTTGCTGCACTTGAGGCATTCCCTTCTGCGCTTTATAGAACTAGAATCAGGGCTATCCCGCTTGTCCATCACCTTGCTTTCAGCATGGGAGCAGTATGGGCACCTCATTTTTACACTCCTCTGAATAACCTCTTTTTTGACGTTTGTTACTTCAAGATAAAGAAACACAATATCTTGTGTTTTCCAAGATAAAAACCACAATATCTTGTATCTGTAAGGAAATCTGTTGAGCATTATAAATATTCTTATTGTGTGGAATATATTTTTAGTAGATTGTATTTGGTAGGTTGTTTTTTAGGACAACTTAGCTGTTTTTTTGATATTTTTGAAAAAAATAGAGAAAAGTAAAAGAAAAAAATAATAAAAATCACGCCTTATACACTATATCCCCTTCCCTGACCTTGTCGATGACCTTCATGCCTATCTCCTGGCCTTTCTTGGCCTCTGTGACCTTGTCATGGTCTATCTGCATCGATTCGACCTTCTGCTTCAGGTTGGTGGTCGCTCCTTCTATGGATATCACATCGCCGGCCTTGAGGCTGTTTTCAATCTTCACTACTGCGACGCTTATGTGCGAATAGAAATGGGTGACTTCGCCTATCTTTGTCCTCTGCACAAGCTTTGCGGCCGGTTTCACTGCCCGTTTCAGTGAGGATTTCTTTGCCGCTGCCTTCTTTGCGGGCTTTGCTGCCTTTCTCATCACTTTTTTCTTAACGGCTTTCTTTGCAGCTTTCGCTCTCTTGAATTTGGGTTTCTTTGATGCCTTTGACTTAGAAGCCTTTTTTGGCTTGGATTTTGCCTTCTTTTTTGCCATATATTTCACCCCTCCTTTGGCTCGTTAAGGCAAGGAGGTATTTAAATTTAATGAATGGTCTATCAAAACCATGAAATCCCCTGCTCAAAACCTTTTATAACGACACCAAAAGCCTTATAAATATCCTTCCAACTGACTTATAAAGATATATACGCGAGTATATACGACAGAAACCCCCAAACAGCCCCATAGTTTCTCCGGCAAGGTGATTTCTAATGATAATTTACAAAGAGAAGCAGGACAGCGAAGAGAAATTGCTGAATATACTGAACCCTACAGTCAGGAAGTGGTTCTTCAGCAGGTTCAAGGAATTCTCACTCCCTCAGCTTTTCGGCGTGACAGAGATACATTCCAGGAAGAATATACTTGTGTCTGCCCCTACTGGAGCTACAAAGACGCTGACTGCATTCCTCTCTGTGCTTAACGAGCTTGTCGATTCTGCTGAAAAAGGCATATTGGAGAACAAGATCTACTGCGTTTATATTTCTCCACTCAAGGCGCTGAACAATGACATAGAAAAAAATCTTGTAGAGCCATTGAAGCAGATTGAGGATATCGCCGGCAAAAAACTCGGCATAAGGGTCGCTGTAAGGACAGGAGACACTACAACGACCGAGAAATCCGCGATGCTGAGAAATCCGCCGCACATATTGATAACGACGCCTGAAAGCCTTGCCATAATCCTGGCCTCAATAAAGTTCGTCGATCATCTGAAGGCAGTCGACTGGGTGATAATAGATGAGATACATGCGCTTGCAGAGAACAAGAGGGGGGTGCATCTTTCATTGAGCGTCGAAAGGCTGCAGAGGCTCAGCAGGTACACTGCAAGAGTGGGGCTTAGCGCCACTATCGCCCCATTGGAAGAGATAGCCAAATTCCTTGTCGGGTCTGAAACAAGAGACAAGGATAGAGGGGACAAGGAGAGAGACTGCATAATCGTTGATGTCCAGTTCCTGAAGAAGATGGACCTCAAGGTGCTGAGCCCTGTCCCGAACCTGATAGAGACCGAGCACAACATAATGCACAATGAGATGTATGTGCTGATGGACAGGCTCATACAGGAGCACAAGACTACATTGATATTCACGAACACGAGGTCTGCGACAGAACGTGTTGTACATCATCTCAAGGAGAAATTCCCTAAGAATTACACTGAGAACATCGGGGCCCATCATGGGAGCCTGAGCAAAGAGCTGAGGTTTGAGATAGAAGAAAAGCTTAGGAAAGGTGAACTTAAGGTCGTTGTGAGCTCGACAAGCCTTGAATTGGGGATTGATATAGGCTATATAGACCTGGTCATCCTCCTTGGCAGCCCGAAAAGCGTTGCGAGGGCCCTGCAGAGGATAGGCAGGAGCGGCCACAGGCTGCATGAGACCACAAAAGGCAGGATCATAGTCCTTGACAGGGATGACCTTGTCGAATGCTCTGTCCTCCTCAAGGCGGCAATCGAGAAGAAGATAGACAAGATCCACATCCCTAAGAACTCCCTTGATGTCCTTGCACAGCACGTCCATGGGATTGCGCTCGAAGGGCAGATACATTTTGATGAGATGTTCGATATCGTCAGAGGCTCATACTGCTATGAAAACCTGAAAAGATCCGAGCTGAAGGAGATCGTCGAATATCTTGCAGGCAAATTCATCTCGCTTGAGGACAGGAACATCTACGCAAAGATATGGTATGATGAAAAGACAGGCATGATGGGCAAAAGAGGGAGATTGAGCAGGGTCATACACATGACGAACATCGGCACGATACCTGATGAGACTGGAGTCAAAGTAAAGCTCGGTGACAGGATAATAGGTGTCATAGAGGAGGCTTTCCTGGAAAGGCTCAGCAGAGGGGACATCTTTGTCCTGGGCGGTGAAGTCTATGAATTCCTTCATGCGAGAGGGATGTCCATACAGGTGAGGGCATCGCCGCAGAGGCCCCCCAATGTCCCATCATGGTTCTCTGAGATGCTTCCATTGAGCTTTGACCTCGCATTGGAGATAGGGAGATTCAGGAGGCTGTTGGGGGAGAAGATAGAGGCAGGGAAGACAAAAGATGCGGCCATAGAGTTCATACTGTCCTACCTTTATGTTGATCAAAATGGCGCAAACTCCATCTATGAATATTTCAGGGAACAGTTCGATTATGTCGCAGAGATCCCTGAGGATAAGAAGATACTTATAGAGAATTACAGGGATGAGGGGGGGAGGAACAATGCGGTCTTCCATACCTTGTATGGCCGGAGGGTTAATGACTGCCTCAGCAGGGCTGTTGCTTTTGCAATAGGGAGGACCCAGCATAAGGATGTCGAGCTCGGCATAAGCGACAATGGCTTCTATGTGGCGTCTGCTTCCAAGATAAACGCCCTTGCGGCATTCAGGCTCCTGAAAGCCAAGGATTTCGACAAGGTGCTCTCGAATGCTATAGAGAAGACAGAGATCCTCAAGAGAAGGTTCAGACACTGCGCAACAAGGGCATTGATGATATTGAGGAGCTATGGGGGGAGGACAAAGAACGTCGGAAGGCAGCAGGTAAGTTCCATGATACTGATGAATACTGTGAAAAGGATAAACCCTGATTTTTTCATAATCAAGGAGGCCAAGAGGGAAGTCCTTGAGGACCTCATGGATATAGAGAATGCAAAGAGGATACTGACAAGGGTTGAGAATGAGGACATAGCGATAAAAGAGATAGTGACTGTGATACCTAGCCCTTTCGCCTTCAGCCTGGTCCTGCAAGGCAAAGTCGATGTGATGAGGATAGAGGACAAAGTCGAGTTCCTGAGGAGGATGCATAAGAATGTCCTTGCAAAGATCTCCCTGAAGCAGGGTAAAAAGCTGTCAGCCAAAGAGGAGAAGGAGATCGATTATGAGGAAGTATGGAAAAATGCTGAAGAGAGGAAGCTCACGAAGGAAGAGGAAGAGAAGAAAGAGCTTAAGATCATGGTGTGGAACCTGAAAAGAGCCCCTTTATTTGCAAAACAGGAGATCATTGACATAATCGACGGCAAAAAAGAGACGGACATAAGCGAGGAATTCATATCTGCATTGAGGAAATACAGGAAAGAGATCGAGAAGACCTGGCCAAAGGAGCTCAGGAAGCTCGTTTTTGACAGGGTAAGATTAAGCTGAAAAACAAAAAAATATTTAAATCAGCAGCAGGGGTTGTAGGGTTATGGGGGGAAAGATAGTCGTTGTTGACGAGAAGGATAACTTCCTGAGGGAAGAGGAAAAATCGAGATGCCATGAGGGAGAAGGGATGCTCCATAGGGCATTCTCTGCGTTCATATTCAATGATAAGAACGAGCTTCTTATCCAGAAGAGGAGCAGGTTCAAGGTATTATGGCCCATGCACTGGAGCAATAGCTGCTGCAGCCACCCAATAAAAGGCGAAACCTATGAAGGGGCGGCAGAAAGGAGGATAAGAGAGGAGCTCGGCATCAGCTGCAAGATGAGGCTGCTTTTCAAATTCCAGTACAGCGCAAAATATGGCGATATCGGCTCTGAGAATGAGCTTTGCGCTGTCCTCGCAGGGAGATGCGGCAGTAAAATAAAGATTGGCCCTGACCCAAAGGAGATAGCAGAATTCAAATTTGTTGATGTCAAAGAACTGAAAAAGGACATTGAAAAAAATCCTGATGTATACACTCCATGGTTCAAGATGGAGCTTGGAAGGGTATTGAAAGAGATGATGATGGGATAGAGAATATGCGAAGGTGGTCAAAATCGAAGTGATGCTTGCTGAACATATGGGTATGTGCAATGGGATGAGGAAGGCAGTGAAACTTGCTGAAGAGACGGCTGAAATGTACAGAGGCAACGGCGGGGTCTATATGCTCGGCCCGATCGCCCATAACCCCCATGTCATGGCCTATTTCAAGGAGAAAGGAGTGGTGAAAGTTGATTCTATCGACGAGATAAGGGCAGAAGCAGGGACAGTGATAATAAGGGCGCATGGCGTTCCTGACAGCGTCAAGAAGAGTGCTGCAGAAAGGGGGATGAATGTAGTTGATGCTACATGCAATCTTGTCCTTAGATCGAAAGATATCGCAAAGATGCTTGAAAATGAGAAATACAAAGTTGTTATCTATGGCGAAAAAAAACATCCTGAGATAATTGGCATAGCAGGGAATCTTGCTGACCCATTGATTATTGAAGATCTTGACCAGGCAAGAAGCCTCAGTTTATACAAAACAATGGGCCTGATAGCACAGACTACAAGCATGCCTGAAAAATATGCTGAGATACAGAAAGAGCTCAGGGCCCATTGTGAATGCCTCAGGATTGAGGATACGATATGCATGGCGACGCAGAACAGGCAGGACTCAGGAAGAAAAACAGCCGAAAGGGCAGAATTGATGCTTGTCGTAGGCGATGCAAGCTCATCAAACAGCATGAACTTACTCAAGGCATGCAAGGAGGTCAATGAGTATACTTTCATGGTCAGCGATGCATCTGGCCTGAAGCCAAACTATTTCAAGGGGATAAAGAAGATCGGCCTTACTGCGAGCGCATCTTCTCCTGAATGGGTCATAAATGGCATCGTCAATGCATTAAGGGGCATGTAGCAGAAAGGAGTTTAGCAATGCCCAATATATTTTTATAACCTTCTTCTTATCTTTTACAAATGGATATATCAAAGAATATCAAAATAGTCGATTTGGGGCTGAAGATAGGCAAAACCCTCATCCTGGCAGACCTCCATATAGGCTATGAAGAGGCATTGAACAAGCAGGGACTGATGGTGCCCAGATTTCAGTTCAAAGACCTTCAGGAAAGGCTTGAGAAAATCCTGAAAAAAGCAAATCCTGACGTGATTGTCGTGAACGGCGACATAAAGCATGAGTTCGGCAGGATCTCAGGGCAGGAATGGAGGGAAACACTGAAGATACTGGATCTTCTGGCTAGGAATTCAAAGAGGGTTATACTTGTCAGGGGCAATCATGATAAAAAACTCGGGCCGATAGCGAAGAAGAGGGATATTGAGGTAGTTGATGAGTATGAGATTGGGGGAGATGATATAAAAGGAAGGGAGGGTAAGATCCTTGTCGTCCATGGCGACAAAGAGACAAGGCTGCCGAAAAACACAAGAACGATAATCATCGGCCACGAGCATCCTGCTGTCTCGATAAGAGAAGGGCAGAGAACAGAGACATTCAAGTGCTTTCTGAAGGGAAAATACAGAGGCAAAGAGCTTATTGTAATGCCGTCGTGCAACCTCGTGACAGAGGGCAGCGATATCACAAAAGAGGGTGTTCTGAGCCCGTTCCTGAAGCAGAGACTTGATGATTTCGAGGTTTTTGTGGTAGAAGATGCTGAGAGTGATAAGATATACCGGTTTGGAAAGCTGAAGAATATAAGATAGAAATCAGAGAGAATCTAAACAGAATCCTTAAGTCAGATCAACAAATCATTTCAAGGCCACGCACTTGTCCCCTCTGTAAAGGCACCCCGTCACACCATATTCAGCCCTGCAGTTCATACCGCAAGTCACTTTCCTTGCTGTCAAAGGGACATTCTTTACCTGATAGCAATTGCAGTCGCAGGGGCTTAGGAAGCAGTTTGGATCGCCGGAAGGTGTTATCTCTTTGGATTTCAGATCATCCACATTGACATTCTCCAATGGCTGTGTCTGGGGCTTGTATTCCTCCTGGGCCTGTGTTGAAGGGTCTGCTGTTGTCTTGATCTCCTGTTTTCCGGAGCAGCCTGCTAAAGAGAACGCGATAAGGCATATCAGGCTTAATGCCATTGCCATTAAGATTGTTCTTTTTTTCATTTTTTCCATATAAGCCTCAAAACCATGTCTGTTTAAATTTTTTGCTATTTTTTATGTTTTTCTTTGTTTGCCATGCTCTTCCTTAATCTCGGCAGTACAAAATAGGCCAAAATCGCAGCGATTACTATCACGCTCCAGAAAAAGGCCTCGTTTACAAGTTTCAGTGCAAAAAGAACAAGATTAGCTATAAGGAGAGCTACAAGCAGGATGGCAATTGCCTTCAGGTTCATTTAGCTTTTCCTACTATCCTGCATACTTTAGTTCCGCATTTGGGGCAGACACCTCTTATGCATTTGAGGTTGTTCTTCAAGACCGCTTCTTTTGGGTCTTTTATATCAACCTGTTTTCTGCACCTCATGCATCTTGCTTGTGGCATTTAGGCACCTCTGTTTTAAAGATTTATCCTATTTATCGTGTTTATGAGGGAGATATAGCTACTTTAGTATATAAATATATTGTATAAAAACTAAAAAATCATATATGGGCAATATATGAAAATAAGTTATATATGAAAATAATTAAAGATCCTGAAAAAATGAAGAAAATTGAAAATAACACAGAAGATCGTCTGATTGAAGGACTCATCTCTGGAATATGCCTGCAAACCTGTTCTTCTTCTGCTCCGCTTCCGCATCCTTCCTTATCTGGTCCAGTTGAATCCTCTGCACATACTCGCCTACCTGGCCTGAGCAATCCGTGCAGTATGCTTTTTTTCCGTTTGTCTTGGCTATGCATTCCCTGCACAAGAGCTTTCCGCACCATTGGCATGTCGCTATCGACTGCTTCTGGTGCTTGCTGCATTTCATTTTATTCGTTCTCCACCCTTGGAGCCAGTATGAAGCTCAGGCTCACCTTGTCAAGGGTCTTGTAATCGAGCTTCAGAGGATAGTCAGTGTTGAAATGTATCACCACTTCATCTGCAAGCTTTCCTGCCGTGATCATCTTCTTGAGGTATTCTATGGAATACTTGGCCTTCAGCTTCTCTTTTTTCCTCATGTCTATCTTTGTCGAGGAATCGTCTTTTATCTCTATATGCGCCTTGCTCAGGTCGCCTTCTGCCTCCATCATGAATCTCCCTTCCTCTGCTATGAAACTAACAGACTCTGCGACTATGTCCGCGTCCTCTATCGCCTCATTAAGGACAGTAGATTTTGTCTTTATATTGACCCCGAAATCCAGTTCAGGTATCTTCTGCTCCTTCTCCTCAGTGTTTATTATAGGCAGATAGAACGTCCTTTTTGTATTGCTCTTGAGAGTGATCTTCAGCTTTTCCTCCTCCAATTCAAGAGTGAGCATGTCATTGGGGCCCGCTCTCCTCATTATCTGCTTCATATTGTTGAGGTTTATAGCGACTTCGACAGGTTTTTTCACGTCATATTCTATGAATGAGCTTGACAGGAGCTTGAATATGACCATGGCCACATTTGCGGGATCCATCGCGACAAGCTCTATCGCCTGCGGGGTGATCTTAAAAGTAGCCTCATTCACCAGTTCAGAAATTATTGATATGCTGTCTTTCAGGTATCTTGGCTCTGCCAAACTAAGTTTCATCATATACCCCCTTTATCTGTTTTCATATAGTAAGCCTAAGTGCTATTTAAATATTTTGTATTTGGATTATAACCAATGTCTTATCGGTTTCGGATTGTTGTTGTGACCATTTTTTGTGGTGATGTAAGGGTATTGGCATTGATAGGGGCATTTTAAATCATCTGATAGACAATCTCTTGCCGTCTTCCATCGTATGCACGCTTTCGCCCCTCTTGTAGCCGAGCTCCTCTGCCAATTCCACCATTGAATCCGCCATGATGGGCTCGCAATGCGCAGGTATAAGGTGTTTTGGCTTCACCATCTCCACGAGATCCCTCAGGTCCTCTCTTGCGCAATGGCCTGACACATGTATATCCTTGAATATCCTCACGCCGATGTCCCTCATCTTCGATTCCAGTATCTCCCTGTTCTGCTTGTTCATCTCATTGGGGATTACCTTGCATGAGAAGATCACGTGATCGCCGCTTTCAAGCTTGAATGCGAATTCCTTGTTAATTATCCTTGAAAGGACCGCTTTCGGCTCCCCCTGATGGCCCGTCACGACAAGAAGGTATCTGCTCTTGTTCTTCGCTATCTTCTTCAGCTCTTTTGCGACCTTCTCCCTGTACCTGACAAGCTTAACGTCCTTTGTGAAATTTATTATCCTTATCTCCTCTCCTGCGAGCACATACTTGCCGAGGGATCTCCCAAGGAAGATTATTTTCCTGTGCATCTTCTTGCCGAATTCTATTATGGATTTGAGCCTTGCAAGATGGGATGAGAATGTCGTGATAATGACTGCTTTCCCCCTTGAATTCGTGCCTGTCATCACTTCCTTGAGCATCTCCCTTGCGACAGATTCAGAAGGGGTTTTCTTCGCATCGCCTGAGTAGATTGAATCGACTATCAGGCAGGATATGCCCTCCCTGCCTAGCTCCCTCAATCTCTGGAAATTCGGCTTCTGCCCGAGTATGGGCTGGCTGTCGAACTTGAAATCGTTTGCATAGATAAGCCTGCCATAAGGCGTGTGCAGTACCACCATCACTGTCTGGGGCGTAGAATGGGTCATGTTTATGAACTCGACTTTTATCCTGCTGGAAAGCTGATAAGTTGAATTGGGGTTCAGGGCCTTTATCTCGTTCTTAAGCTCTATCTTCTCATCCTTCAATATCGCCTGAAGGACAGCTTTCGAGTAAGGGGTGCATATTATGTCTGCATTGAATTTCTGGGAGAGGAAAGGGATTGCGCCTATATGGTCAAGGTGCGCATGAGTGGGGATGATCGCTATCACCTTATCTATCCAGTCATTGATGAGGGAGAGGTCAGGAGCTGCGCCTATCTCCATAAGCTTCTTCGGGCTGAAATCATATATGTCCTCATCCTCTGTGTAAGCGATATACTTGTCAAGATGCAATCCCAGGTCAAATATCACGACTTCGTTGTCTATCTTTACGGCAGTGCAGTTCTTGCCTACCTCATTATAGCCGCCTACAGTGCAGATCTCTATCATTTTAGGTTATTCTGGTTTAAGATTATATAAAGGTTTCTTAAGCCTCCCAAAAAGCAGATATGATAAGAGAGTTTGATAGAATAGGTTATTCTCCTGATAAAGAAACGATGCCTTCGGCAAGCGCTTAAATGATCCATGATCTATCCTAGAATATAAGTGCGGGGGAAGGGGCTCGAACCCTCGAAGGCACTAAGCCACTAGCTTGCGCAGATTCTCTCCCTTGAGGCTAGTCCATTTGACCACTTTGGTACCCCCGCAATGGTTTCATCCATTGCTGAAAATTGCAGGTACGCAATTTTCAGACCTGCAAATGCGTTACATTGGCAGTGACACCGAAACTAGCAAGGGATGTCCTCGCAAAGATGATCCCGACTCGCAAGCTCGTCTGGGATTATCAAGCTTGCCTCTCTTCGTTCGGCAAGCTTCGCTCGGAATCCCTTTCCGTACGATGTCAAAAGACAAGTACTAATTCAAAGATAATATAGAATTAATCAATGCCCTTTAAAAAATTTATGTTGTTTAGGACTGTACCATATCCGCAAATCCTAAGTTTCTTCCGGAAAAACTCCGGTTTTTTTCAGAAACTTATATAAACCATCATCCGCTTGTTCAAGATTATGACGGGAAGAAAACTGAGAAAACTCATCTTTGCATTTGGTTTGGCTGCAATCATGTTGTATGGGGTCAGCAAGGCTTATCCCAAGAACACGCCGAGCTTAACCGGTCATACTACGGCAAACATCGAATATTCCGAAAAAGAACCGATCGTGCTTTTCTGCCCGAGGGACAACTGCGGCGGAAACCTTGAATACCTGCTGAACAGGTCTGCAAAGGCCCATTGCGCATTCTTCGACCTTGACCTTGAGAATGTGATTGCCCAATTCGATGCAAGATATGGCGACAGCCGCCTTGCAGTCATAGACGCTGACAATTTCATGAAGGGGTGGGAGAATAAGACCAATCTCAGGAAAGACAGCAGGAAGGCTTTCATGCACAACAAATTCTGCGTGATCGATGATGAGATAGTCTGGACTGGCAGCATGAATCCCACTCATAATTGCGATGAGAAGAACAACAACAATGCAGTCATCATATACTCCAAAGCCCTTGCAAGGAACTACGAGGACGAGTTCCAGGAGCTATGGAAAGGCGTGTTCGGCAAAGGCGCTAAAGTGGAGAATCCAATCATAGACCTGAACGGAACGATAATCGAGAGCTATTTCTGCCCTGAGGATTACTGCGCAAATATCGAGATGAAAGAATTCAGCAAAGCCAACGAGAGCATCTATTTCATGACATTCAGCTTCACCCATCAGAAAGAAGGGGATCTTGTGAAAAAGAGGTATCTGGAAGGGATCGATGTCAAAGGGGTGTTTGAAAAGACCCAGAACAGCAAGTATTCGCAGTACTGGAAGCTCAACCAGAGCGGAGCGCCGGTAAAGCTTGACACAAATCCTGCGATGATGCACCATAAGGTATGGATAATAGACAGGAAAGTTGTGATCACTGGAAGCTTCAATCCGACGATGAACGGCGACACTGCGAATGATGAGAATATCCTGATAATAAGGAGCGAAAAGATTGCAAAAAAATACCTGGAGGAGTTTGAGTTAGTCTATGGGGAAAAGATATAGGCCGGGATAATGATATTAAAAAATTAAAATATTAAAATATTTAAAGAATGATCAGGAAATCGTCTCGAGCTTCTTCTCGATATCCTTAAGCTGCTTCTCAAGATCGACAAGCTCCCTTGTCTCTTTCCTGTCGAGTTGCTCTTCTTTCTTCTCTGCTTTTTTCTTCTCTGATCTCTTTTCCTGAGGCTTTGCTGCCTTCTGGGCCTTGAATATCAGGTCAGGGAATTCCTTCTTGAGCTTGGAATTGAGTATGGAGATCTCGCGGACTATGTTCCTTAGTTTTGAGATCTGCTCTGCCTTTTTCAGCCTTACAGCCTTCAGCCTCTCATACTTCTGCAGGGACCTTATCACCTGCTTCGAGGACTCCAGCAGGTTCCTCCTGAACTCAACAGGATTCTCTATCTTCTGGTATAATATCTCTTCTGATGCCATTTTCATGCGAACAGGCTTTTGTCTATTGTAGACACCCGTTTCTCAACATCCTCTACTTCATTCTGCCAGGCTTCAAGCTCTGACTCTTCCTCGTGGCACAGCTGGTGTATCCTGTCCAATGTGCCTCTTGCTTCAGATATCTTCTTCTTCACAATGTTTATGATATCCCTTATGTCCTCGTATGCGTCAATTTTCACGAAAATCGGTTTTTCATCCATAGTCCCACCTTCTTATCAATCATCCTTCGAAAAGCGTCCTGTCGATATACAGCAGTTTCCTCTGTATGGCCTCTACTGAGGAATGCCATGCCTCATACTCCGAATCCCCCCTGTTCTTTATCTCAGTTATATTATTAAGCGTGTCCTCGCTTTTTTCCAGGGTCTCCCTCAGCCCGTTCAACGTGTTCTTGATCTCCTTGAACTGATCAGACCTTATGAAAACCGGGCCTTTCGGCCTTGGAGTGGGCCTCAATTCTATTGGCTCTTTTATTGTGATCAGCTGGTCCCCCCCTTTCAGCTCAGCAGGAGCATGTATTGATTCCAGATCAGGCAATTCCTCTGGCACTGCGCTTGTCTCTTTCTTTTTATGCGCGGGCGTCACTTCCTGCTGGACTGCCTTCTTTATCTCATCTTCTTCAAGCTTGGGGATCTCAAGCTTCGGGAACTCAAGCTCTGGCAACTCCAGTGACGTGCTTGATGACATAGGTTGTTCATGCTTGGCCTGCTGGCCCAGATCAGATATATGTATGAAATCAGAGCCGAAATCGTCGACATGCTGAGGAGATTTTATGCTCGTATCTTCCTGGTTCAATTGAGAAGGAGGGGCTGGAGGGGCTGACATCTCCTTTGTCTGTGCAGTCTCTTTCTTTTTGCCGAATAGCCCGAATAAAGCCATCATCCACCCCTTTTTTTACAATTATTTCTACGAAAACGTGCTGTTAACACACCCTTTTTAAATAAGAAAGATATAGAGTATTAAAAGTTTTGTGAGGAGTGAGGGGGAGTGAAAGATGTTTATCCGCTATCAAAAATATCCGGGCCGCCTATGCAAAAATGACAGAGATTACCTTTATTCAAACCAAAGTCGCTGAATGCATTAAACATGCCCTCTTGAGATATATAATGAACGCCCATCCCAACCTTGTCGCTTATCTCCTTAGGAGACTTTCCCCTTGCAATATAATCATCATCAACAGTCATGTCAACTCCCCCTCCTTTGCAAAATCTCTTGATCCCGTCGTTTCCTATTATGCCTATCTGCGGAGTGTAGTTTATATGTCTTGCTTCAGCAACTCCGGCTCCAGTAAGGAGCTCTAGTTCCCTTCTGATATTATTGCCCCTTATGAGACTGTCATCAATAACAGCCACCTTCTTTCCTCTGATAAGCCTGGTTATTTCAGGGTTCAGGAAGACATTCTGGTATATGGAAAGTTTTCTTTCGTCTGCTGTGGAGCCCTGGAAAGCACGCTCACTTCTCATCTTGTAAAAGAGGTTTATGAAAGGTATGTCAAGGATTTCAGCATAGCGTATTGCTGCGGCTTCTGGGCATCTTGGAAGATATGTCACAAAATCAAGATCCTCAAAGGGAAATTCCTCTGCAAGAATCTCGCCAAGCCTTGTTCTTAAGTTCATCACAGAAACCCCATTAACTACTGATTCAACATCGCAAAGATAGTTCCATTCAAAAAAACAATGTTTTATGTCGGGCTGCACAACAACCTCCTTTTCATAAGTTCCGTCAGGATGCATATAATATACGGCTCCTGGCTGAAGGTCACCTCTGAATGCACCCCCATTCTTCCTTAAAGCGATGTCCTCGGACACTACGCAGTATTTTCCATCTTTCCATCCTAAGCCCCCTGGCTTCATTCCTTTCTTGTCTCGCATGACAATAACATCATTCCTTCGCTTATGGGCAATTGCTGCGGTAAATGATCCGGATACATTCTTCAGTATATCCCTTTCACTTGTATGATTATAAAACAGATGAAGAAGCGCTTCAGAATCGCATCCTGTCCTGCAGAGGCTCCTGTCAACCTCATACAGGGATTCGTCCAGCAGTGTCCCATTGTGCACTATTGCGGCATCGCAGTCCATGATGATTATGTGATTCCCCCTGTTCTCAACCCTGCCGCCTATGACGTGGGGATGCGCATCCTCAAGTATCTTGTCTTTCCTCCCCCTTGTCGCATACCTGACGTGCGCCATGTAGGTATGGTATCTTGAGCTGTCCAGGATCTTGTAAAGGTCAGTTATATCAAACGTGCTTACTGTACCTTTCCATTTTATCACGTCAATCCTTCCGTCGCCTATGGCAGCAATGCCTGCTGCCTCTCTGCCCCGATGCTGCAATGATTTGATGAAAGAATAGACGTCATGCAGGGTATGGGCTACAACAACTCCGCAATTATGGCTTACTTTATCTGTAATATCTTCTATCATTGGTACACTATACCAAAAACCGGGTGTTATTAATAATTCTTATGATTGAAAGAGACAATCCAAAGATATAACTCACACAACAACAATCTTTAAATAAGGCTGTTGTTAGACAGCATCCAGTGACTACGCAAAAAGTGATTCTATAGGTGGAAGCGTTCTCGTTCGGTGACAAAGCAGGTTTTCTGGAACAATAAAGCTTAAATACGGCCGGGTCTTTTTTATTTTTTTAATATGCTCAATAATTCAACTTTGCAAAAAATACTGGCGGAAAAAAGTTCTCAGATAAATCATCTTGAAGGAATCTGTTTTGATGTAGTCCCCATTGAAATAATGAAAAAAAGGATAAACACCAAAGCAGATGAGAAAGGCATTCTTCCTTTTGGAGAGATTCCTCCTTTGATTGACGGCAGCAAATCAGATCTACCAAAAGATAAGATGAAATATATCGACGGTACAATCGAAAACACTGTTGCCGTCATGATAAGTAAATCCGATTCGGTCGATAAATATGGGCTGTTCAAAATCCAGTCATATGATAAGAGACTGCGCGATTATTATTTAGTGAGGTGGTTTTTGCTCTTGAACGCAGTCTATACTACTCTTTCAAAAGGTATGGCAAAAGGTCTGTGTGTAAACACCGAAGGATATGGGCGTGATGTCATAGTGGGCTCTTTGTTATATGACCCATCAAAATTCAGCATAGTCTGCGGAGCAGGCGCAAACGAAAACAAGTCGAAGATGTGCCACGAGAATGAGTGCGCGAATAATTGCGTCGGCGTTAAGATGAACAAAAAGGGCGTTTACGATATAAATATTGATGAGGTGATGAAATACTTCAAATCTAATGGCAGTCGCTAACTTTATAAAATCTCTTTCTTTATTATTTTTTATATGAAACCGGCAAGGCACTGGGAGCCATACAAGGAGAAGGAAAGCGGAAAGAAGGATATTGTCCAGTGCCGTCTCTGCCCGCACAATTGCGTGATTGCAGAAGGCAAGAGGGGCATCTGCAGGGTGAGGGAGAACAGGGAAGGGAAGCTTTATGCGATGTCATACGGCAAAGCCGTCTCCCTGAATGTCGACCCGATAGAGAAGAAGCCCTTGTTCCATTTCATGCCGGGCACTGAAAGCCTTTCTTTCGGCACAGCGGGCTGCAACATGAGATGCGGGCACTGCCAGAACTGGGAGATTTCGCAGGCAAAGCCCGAGGATTTCCCGACCCCTGAAACAAGGCCTGCAGATATCATAAAAAGAGCTAAGCAGAAAGGATGCAAGTCCATCTCTTATACATACACTGAGCCAACGATCTTCTATGAATATGTGTATGACACTGCTATGCTCGCAAGGGATGAGGGCATAAAGAATATCATGGTCAGCAACGGGTACATAGAGAAGAAACCATTGCTTGAGCTTTATCCCCTGATTGAGGCGGCAAATATAGACCTCAAGGGATTCAATGAGGAATTCTATGCGAAACAGTGCGGCGCAAAACTTAAGCCAGTGCTTGAGGCATTGAAGATGATAAAGAAAACAGGGACATGGCTCGAGATAACCAACCTCATAATCCCCACAAAGAATGATGACATGGAAGAGATAAGGGAGATGTGCGATTGGATAGCCGGCAATCTCGGAAAGGATGTGCCGTTGCATTTCTCGAGGTTTTTCCCCATGTACAAGAACCTTGACCTCCCACCTACACCCGTCGAGACCATCGTGAAAGCGAAGGATGTCGCTGTCAGGGCCGGCCTGCATTATGTTTACATAGGGAATGTTGTCACAGAGAAGGATGAGAATACCTACTGCCCTAAGTGCAAAAAGCTTCTTGTCGGGAGATCTGGGTTCGGCGTTGTGAGCAATAACATAAGGGATGGGAAGTGCATTTATTGCAGGGAGAAGATTGCAGGGGTATGGAAGGGGGATGAGGATGAGATTGCCTAAAGAGATAAAAGAAAGCATATGGGTAAAAAACTGGTCAGGAAATTGGTGTACTGCCTTTGCTTCTTTGTACTGGTTGTATACTACAAACCTGAAAAGTTATATAGGGAAGAACGTGAACTACCACGGGTTTCGCTTCGCTCAACCCGTGGCGTCTCGTGCCTAGCATGAAAAGTTGAAGAGCGTTTTCTGCATCTTCTGCTCTGCTGCCTGCCAGTGCTTTTTCTGGCCTTCAGCAATGT